>Ga0209788_1000546_pt1 | contig 10189 bp, 3 predicted proteins | sample WorMetLIZISLAND1_2_FD_187415 | JGI IMG/M metagenome (GOLD analysis project Ga0209788, IMG submission 187415) | Marine gutless worms symbiont microbial communities from Max Planck institute for Marine Microbiology, Germany - Olavius clavatus LIZARD... ...
GGACTGTATAAGTTTTACTATGGAACTGCTGTAAGAATTCTCCTGGCATCATGCAGTAAGTAAAGTGTCAGTAGCTGTGTACAGCTGCATTGTTTGTCTGTAGAAATGTCGAGTGGAGCCCGAGTCCAGTTGGAGTGTAGCCCTTGCCGACTACATCCGCAACAATGACCAGTCACTGCAGGAAGCATCAAAGAAGGTTCTCACAATGTTCCAGGATGAGTTGCTGCCGTGCGAGACGTTCGCAGAATTCTGTGACGTTGCTGGTACTACAGCAAGTTATTTCGTCATTTTTATTGTCCTGGATCTCAAGCTAAAAGCTGCTGCTGTTACTCTAAAATACATATTTTTCGCATGCATCAGATTTTTGCAAATTTCGTGAGTAGGATAAAATTGTGAAATTAAATACCCATGAAAATTCAGTTTGCCCATCAAAAGCCTGGTAAATAGCGGTAGAACATTGGGAAAATGTGAAATTAAAATTCAGCGTCCAAAAGTGCAAAATTAAGCTGCAGCTCAAAAGTTCACTGGCCTACACTGGTGTCATTATTGAAAACTGGCGAGTCAAACAGAAGAAAATCAATGCAGTATATAACCCGTATAAAAAAACGGCCTCAATTGACCTCTCTCACTATTACAAACTTCTGTTTTTGGTTGGTACCAAGACCACCAGGGATACATATGAAACCAGGCAGTTCTGTGTGTAGACTATAAATGTAATGTTTACATGCAGGTGAATGACACTGGGGCTGTTATGCTATGCAGGTTTGTTGGAAGAGATCCCAGATGCTGACAAGTGGACTACAGATGTCCTGCGGTCGTTGCCATAAAACATTACTGCACAACTCCAGGCGGCTTTGATGCTATGTCACCACAACTTTGCTTCACACCGACTTTGTTGTTCTCACCGTTTTGCTTTTTGTGTTACTGTTGTGAAACTTGTCACGTTTAAAATTCAGAATAACATGCCTTTAAGAAAGTGGCGGCCACTTCATAAGAAAAATGGTTGGTTATCAGTATTCACCATTCTTAATGCGATTCATGTTTACAGTGCTTAGCCTCGTTTTCATTACCTCATGAATATTCGTGTTGTTCTTAAATCACGAGTGAGTAAGAAAAGTGAAATTGTGTCTGGTTAGTACTTTCATACATATTTTTGCGAGATTTTCGGAAATTGTTTTTGTTCCAGTATTCCCCTTTTTTTCTAAGATTTTGTTACAACAAATCTTCCTGACATCTCTCACAAGGTTTCAAAGATGTGGGCCACGTATTAATTTTGATGTCTTAAAACAAGGCTAAGCAGTATTATAGACAACAATATCGTTAATATTTCTAATAACAAAGAATATCTAATGACATTATATGACTGTCTTTGACTAGATAATACGTCTGATAATGTTATTATTATTGACAAAATTTTCAGTGATTTACGATGCATTCTAAAATCTAAATTGCTACAAGTTTGCCAGATGGGTTATGAATGTGTAACAAAACTTACACTTGCATTGTGTGTATTCAGTCTGATACACTCACGCACAAATCACAGTGTGAAATATTTATTGTTGAACTACAAAAAATATGAGAAAACGCCAATTAACAGCAGTAAGCCTAAACAGCACGCCATGCAAGTCAACAATCGCAAAGAAACGACGAACTGTAAGACACCTACTTCAGACAACCCTGAACACAGTCAATATAGAGGTGATGCAAACGTCGTTGGCGACTGCAGTGAAAAGCCGACTGTACATTGTGAATAGTTTCTATGCCTTTTTTCTTATTGCACAATCGGTTAATATGTCAAAACAGTATATCACAGCAGATTTGACAAAGTTCTGGAAATTAAGACAGTGAAAATTCACTTTTGCAGTTTTCTTAACAAAGTTCAATAAATAAATCTGATGAGGTGTTACTGGAACTCTTAAGAGATTATGCGACTGGCATGGCTCGTTAAATGTGCTTGGGTAGTTTGTGTCTCTGTCGATAAGTTTTCGATGAATATTCAAACAATTTTTCTCAGGGGTTAAACCTTTACAATAGATTGAAGATAACCTGGATCCAGAAATTTGTTCTTCACCTATTTGCAATGAGCAATGAGGCGTTGACATTACAACATTGTATAAATAGCGAGACTAGTATGCCTATGTGCTATTTCCTCTTGTATGCACTTCTCGATGCCCCCTAGCAACAGCCGGGCTGGTTCACAGTTGTTCACATTGGCAATGCAAACTAAAAACCAAAAAGACTTACATGAACAATTCTTCCTCCCGACTTGACAATTTACAGCCGTGCAATAATTATTAGCGCGTGACACATATGTGCTATAGCTATATGCTATCGCCCGTCTGTCTGTCTGTCCGACATGGGTGGATCAGTCGAAGACCATTGAAGTTAGGATCACGCAACCTTCACCGAGAGTAGCCCCATGACTCTAGTTTTCTGACGCTTAACGTCACCAGGAAATTTCAAAGGGAAGACAGGGAGCAGGAATGCCAAATGACAGGGGTAGGAAAAATGTGCAATTTTCAGCCAATAAGTCGCCGTATCTCAGAAATGGTGCTAGATAGGGCCAAAGTTAATACTAATCACTAACAGGAACTCGTATATGCGCTTTCGATTGGTACCAGTCATCGACCTTGAACTGCTGTACGTTCAAATTTTCTCGGAATTTTGCACTAGTTGGCACGTTTTTTACAGCCCTGCAATAATTATTTGATATGTCATCAAGTCATAGTGATGTCCACAACGTCTGTCAGCAGCCCGTCATGGCACCACTGCTAGGCTGAATCAAAACAGTTGTGATACAGTCCCACTATTTGCACACTGATTATGATGCCACAACTTCGTCACTTTACTATTATTGTGAAATAAAACACAGTTCTTACGAGATGTTTGTTAGTTCAGAATTACAGTAATTAAATATCTCGATCGAGCATCGCTCATCACTGAGCATACAGGCATTGACAATGAAGCATTCATTGCTATACAGCATTTACACTAAATGAACTCTAAACACATGGAAATATGTACCGACACATCAAATATATTACATACATTGCTAACATTGTCTCTCCGTGCAAAAAAATCCACATCCACACCACAAAATAATAAACGGCAGTTAGCATTCACACATTTTAAATATGATCCAGCACAGAGATGGGAATGAGAATCTAACCCATTAAGCATGAACAGAATAGAACCATATACAGAGGCTCGGCAGGTCACTTAAACACCCAGACACAACAATGCATTGGACTATCTGGCTAACCCTAACCCTAGTTTGTTAGCCCAGTAGTCAGACAGCCCGTTAGTCCGATGTACTGTTAAGAACTATTAAGTGTAACCGCCACTGGACCCAGATTCAGTTTACCAAGTCACTATTGGATGCAGGAAGCCCATCTGGAAAAAAACTGATGCCGTGGTCTAGAAAGTGGGCACATGACAGCCCTGATGAAGGCATCTATTATTTCCTTAGCACCGCAGCGGTTGGCATTTCAATAACATTTTTATTACAATGGCTGCACAAGGCTGGAATATACAGCATACGTACCAACAACTTACTATCTCGACAAGTGTTACTGAAAATCACATAAAAACGCCATCAAATTAATGTACGAAAGGGTTTTAAGGTATTACAAAGAGTAAGTTCACAACAAAAGTACACAAAGGTAATAATGCTTGCTATACACTAGTACCACAAATAATCGGCACAAACGTGACTCTCACTGGAAAATAAAACACACGAACTTGTCGCAATACACAGAATCTCAAATCAAAGCCCAAATCTTGTCAGCTGCGTTAGTACACCAAGCACGTCTAATCATCTTGGATGACATATACAAAATGCTACGGATCTGCTACGAGATTCACACAAATGATTTCTCATTTCAGTTCACAACACAATGGAGTTTTGTCACGCCGATTTTCACAGGACAAAACAGCTACAAACACCAATATTACAATTTCGCAGATGCAATCGATAAGGGAAATACTCCGTTAACAGTGGACATTTTGCCCCATGCTAGAATGCATTGGTCCATTTTTTGCCATTTGTAGATCAAAGTACAGCAGGCGGTCGGAATTTTTAGGGAGACTCCCATGCACCCTGATTATACAAGACAAAGTACATTGAAGTTTTGACCAATGTTTGAATTTAATTTTGTAAAAACTGTTCGGCCTTCAGATCCACCCCTAATGGGGTAAAAAGGGTATGCATTAGTAAGTTTTCGACATTCTCTATACATTTATGAAATTTTCACTAGGAACCGCTCATTAGCACGCAAGATATGAGCATCCAAGAAGTTGACTTTGGGCAAGTTGAAACTCATTTCCTATTTTGCTATTTGCGAACAAGGTTCAGCAAATTAAGCATGGGAATGTGAAGGAGTGGTCTTACTGTGCAACACTGTATGTTTTTTTCCAGTCGATGAAGAAATGTTGATATGGATATTTGCATAAGTTGCAATGTTGTCCAAAATCACCAAACGTGTGATGTTTTTGGTTTCCAGATTTTTTGACGGAAGGTCCCCCCCCCAAATGCCTGACATACATACATAAATCTGAGTCACTATCAAATGTGGCAAAGGTTGGTGACAATCGACCAAGCGACCTCCAAGACTGGGCGGTGAAAAAAGAACCATCAGCTAGAGAACAGAATGACCATGAAACGAGCATAACTGCCGGGCAGTCATAATTATATGTTGCGAGCGAGCTACACGACATAATAAATGGCATCATGTAGCAGATTCGGCAAGCTACAATATGGGACAAACATTGTGGACTGGACTGTACAGAAACCAGATACATCACAACACTGTTACAAGCAAACTGACGTATCACCAGTCAGTACAACAGATGTTTGCAGTGGTACAAAAACCGCCACAACAGACAGCCGGCTAAGTGGCTGGTTCACCAACTGAACCAGGATGAAACATCAAACAGTATAACAGAAATGAGACGCGCAGCCAGTGATCAACAACGCGATATGTGGCACTCACTTCAAGACTTATTACACACAGTGCTGAAACTGGTAGTTGGGCAATAGGCCAGTGGAATTTCTTACCCCAATTACCAGAAGTTGAAACCGTAGTCATTTTGGCCAGTGGACCAGTTACCCCACTGGCCAAAATAACTCGTTCACAGTAGCTATGGCAAAACAGGCCAATTAAAGAATATTAAACAGAAGCCTGCAGATTCATCCAGTGGGATCTACAACTAACCGTAGCTTGATCACTTTATCATTGTTGAACGTAATGCTGAATCTAACTTTCTGACAATTTTTTTCACAGTTCATATGGCTGCTAGTCTACTATGAATACAACATAACCACCAAATTACAGACTGCATGACAGCGCATAGATTTATCCGTGTATTTTGTGCCCGGAATTTGCGAGTTCGGTAACTTACCCTTAAAATGATAGCATAAATTATATGGAAAGTTATGGACAGTTTGTGCACCAAACAGGCCCAAGAGTTACATATGATGTGATTAATCTCTGAATCATTTTGGTGCTATCTAGAGCTACTCAGTCTCAAGTCCGGAACAGGCACAGGACAGACTGATGACGGATTATTGCAGTGCAATGCAATAATATAGCACTGCAGTATGAGGGCCACATAACATGTACACAGAGAACACATGGCTGCTGGGCTGATGTATTAAAATAGACTTGAGAGGATGAGAACAGAAGATACAGACAAATAACTTGACACGCCATTCAACTTCAGGCACCGCAAAATATTTTACCACAACTTCTGTGCACGACTGGAAATACGAAACAGACCCAATCGCATGCTATTACAGCAGCACAATAACGCTTAGCGGTCTGCGGTTGTAACTGAAAAGCAGAACTGGACTGTAAGAAAGCATCACTTCGAGCAATTTCCCATTTGTTCCGCAACCACTGGCACACAACGGTGCTAGCAGCATCAGTCTGACAATTAATTCACCTAATAATATACAACGCAGGTTTGTCGACACATCACAGAGTTCTCTCCAAATCTTATAAATAAACCTCGTATACATTTAATCCACGATGGTAACTGCCGTCCAACTGCCGCAGTCGGTCAGAGCCGACACGTGAATGTGCCACCGTTGAGAAATGCTCATTGAGGCAAACGTACAAAAGCTAAGAAGTCAGCACTGATTTCAGAGGTTCTCCTCGAATGAAGCCATCAGCTCACTTTGTGCCGTCATATCAATCTGGTTCGCTCTCTGTTTAAGCAAACACAAACCACCACAGTTAATTATTACCACTTTGCTATGTTAGTGAAATTACATTACATCCATAAACATACCACACCAAGCAAAATAGACTGTTTTCAATGAACACACAATGTTGTTTATTGAGTAGTGCAAGCGAGGTTCGAGGTGATAAACTCATTATGCCCATCCGCAAAGACGTTTTTACAGGCCAGATGCCTTCCTGTTGCTCAACTAACAGTGTAATGCTGTCAGTCTAGTTCCATTGATCTCTAAATGAAGAGACATCCTCTGCATCAAAAGGATGATAGTCATGGCCAACCTCTATGTCTGTTTTCCACGGTCACCGAAAGGCGTTCCACTTCAGGCGTTCCTTCCCATAACTTTCACCACAACTTTTGTAATGCCTGCGCAGTAACAGGTATCATTTTTGGACACTTAAATCGTTCCTTTTACTTACTTATTGTGGAAAATGGCCTGCAACTTGCACGGACGTCTGGGGTTACCCTATTGTTTATTTTGGCCGTAATTTCTATTTTTGGTGGTAGACTGTGTCATGAGGACGGACGGCTTTATTTAAAGTGCTGTTGTGACAATTGAATAGGTTTTAATGCAGATCACTTACAGCAGCAAGTCGTCGTCTCTGCTGCTCTCGTAGCCGCTCACGTTCTTTCTGAGCCATCAGCTGTGAATCAGTCATCTGTTGACTGCTGGAGTCACGCTGCTGGGCCTTCAATGCACTCTCCAGAGCCTCCTCTTCCTCGCGAGCACGCTGTCTCTCACGCTCGGCCTTACTCCGCTCGGCCTGCTCCAGCTCCATCTTGCGACGTCGCAGCTCCGCCTGCTCGCGATTTGCTCGTTCCTGTACATCAACAGCACGGTCCAATATTCTCAAACCACTACTTTCGGTTTATGTTTCACAAGAGTACTTCTCCAAATTTAATCCAGGTCAGGCTGAGTGATCTGAGAATTATTGCAGCACCACTTTGTACCAGCTGGATATTGTTCCTGTCACCCAACCAACAGCATCAAAGCACTTAAAGAGAAGTGCAGCAATCAAAAAACTGGGCAATTTGCCCAAAAAATCAGATCCGACCATTAGCGATGTAATTCTTGTTTACATACATAGCAATTATCGAAGTTGGTGATTTATTTATTACTTTTGTACCTTTTAAAGTGATACTGTGCGATTGAATGAACTCCAAGCTACAACTATGAGTGAACATTCAAAAATTGTGCTTCACGTAACTCCAGTCAATCGTGTAGCAGAGTTTGATTCTCATACACACTGCATCTGAATCACTTTAAAATTGTAAGTTAGTTTACTTGGTATACAATGACCTCAGAATGAAACGTGGTTTCTGTCTCAACATGTCCACCTTTAGAGTGGTGCATGAGTTGTCATCATAGGTCACAATCTCAGCACTTACAGACATATTCTCGCCCCTGCAGTATCTTTATCACATACAAAGAACAGGCAGCAAAACTGCACCACCCACCCGCTCCTCTTTCTCCTTGGCAGCTTTCTTAAACAGTTCAAAGCTCATGGCCGTCGTGGACTTTTTAACAGTACTAGTGCCGGATGTCTGTGACACGGCTAGACTAGCAAGACTCGACCACGACCCTGCATTCTTCAACTTCACCTCCTGTACAAATAAACATTAAAACAAAATACGATCATATCAGAGAAGAGGTCATCAACTGTAAACCAAAGCACTACTCTGTCCAAAGATATTAAATATACCTAGGCGAGGCTGGCAATTCCTAGGCTAAGGGTTGCTGTAATGTGGGACCACAACTGATGTCACGTGACTGACTAAAAGGTAAAAGGTAAAGAACGTCGATTTATATAGCGCATCGTTCCGTACGCCGTAAGGCCGGCCGTCAGGCCGGTGGTCTTCAGCCTCTAATGCGCTCACGTCACTGAACCAGAGCCGCCGGACAACCAGGCACCGCCCACAGCCTGCATACACGGGCCTGGGTGGCGACCTGACCATTGGCTGGCAACGCTAGTCAGCAGTAGGTCTCCACAGCATCCGTAGGGCTTTGACTACGGGCAAACATTTCCGAGCGACAGTTTAACAATAGACAGTCATGAATATAAGTGAGTATTTCACAGTTTAAAGCATAGTGATGTCATATGACTGGTGTTTGTAATATTTCCAATGGCTACTGTCATTTACATCAATGTGGTTGCATGTCCATTATCCATATCAAGTTGACACACAAGGCTGCTTTAAGCTAGCGTGACAACACTACCTTGATGCTAACTTCACAACAGTACAAACAATACAAACAACAGACGTTTTGACTGTCGTCACGTGACCTCAGGTAGTCAGATTTTTAGCACAGGAATTTCCTGTCTAGCAATATTATAATAACGACTTTGATTATAACAAAACACAACCAAAACTTAGCCGAATTTGGATACTGCAACTTCTTCCCAGGCGAGTCTCATCCACTGCAAGTTCTTAGCTGATTACTACCGGGGCAGCTGAGTACAGTCAGCATCAGGAATCACCAGACTGGTACTCTTACACATTTTACAATAATTCCAACCGTAATTCCATTCAAAACAGTACTGACAGAAAAAAAAACAACTGCTGTACCGTTGCAGCCGGTTTCTTTGGAGGTTGAAATTTTTCGTCGGTCATGCTTTGTGATGTGGACGGCAGCAGACCGAGGCCTGGTGACGAAACATCCACCGCCGTTGAACCATCTGTTTACCACAACATCCATGTATGTGAATGATAAACATTAAGTTAACATCGGTCTGACACTTAATACATCAGACTAATGCCTGGTTTCCAGCATTCCGTTGCCGTTACACAAATTCCGTAAGAATTCGGTAAGCGCCGTAAGAATTACGTTGCCTATGTAAAAAATTCCGTTGGGCCGTTGCCATTCCCACCTGCCGGTGCACCGTAGCTGCCATTCCGTAGCAAATAGGATCGAATCCTATTTTTGCTGTTCTGCCATAGGCGGACAGCCAATCAGCGTTCTCGTCACTTCAAATGCCGTCAACGGACAGATGTTTCCAGCAATTCTGTTCTCGCGCGCAACGGCAATGGCAGCTACGGAATGGCAGAACGGCAACGTCACAACGGAACAGCGAATTGGCAATGGCAGAATGGCAGCGGAACGCTGGAAACTAGGCATGAGGGGCTATCGCACTATCGGGCTAAAAGACTAGGGTTCAGATTATGGTTATGGTTAGGCTTAGTAGTCTGTTAGTGCGATGACCTCACTAACATTCCAAGGCTAAAGACGCAAAGAAACTGCCTTAAGCATCATGCAATCACTCACTTAAAAAATTATTGAATATATAACATGATATCGGCAAAACACATCTACAATATCAATATATCATGCAAGCAAACAATGATATAATTACCAATAATAAACAAATGCAGAAAGAACATCAAAATATTTACTTAAAACTATAAAAACATGCCTAAACAACCTTGCTTTTGTACGGTCTGCCTGCCAATTGCTCTGGGTATGCGCTACTGTTAAGTAATATCAACAGATGGACAGTGCAAAAAGAAAAAACAAGACATATCAGTTAAAAGTCATTCCATAGCATCCACTAAAATGTATGAGTGACAGAAGTGTTTAACAAATTGTTTGGTTTGGAGTTATTACTTTGTTGGTCTGGCTCCATTTTCTGGGAACCTCAAGGAATGCTGTAAAAAACGTACACATTGACAGCGTGGATGGCGGAGCAAGTCTCGGCACTAGATGTGTCGCATGGCCGTCATCTGTCAGTTTCAGTGACGGCGACACAAGCGACGACGACAGCGACAATGACGGTTTGGTGTCAGCAGGCAGCGACAGCAATGGCCGCGATGTCGTAACGCTGCCTAGTGACGACGTCACTAACGTCACTGCGGCAGCAGGTGAAGACTCAAACAACTCTACAAATAAGCAAATACGAAGCCACGTTACCCGCCAGAGAGATATCGTCATAAGTATGCATAATATGGATGAGTT
>Ga0209788_1000548_pt1 | contig 10179 bp, 9 predicted proteins | sample WorMetLIZISLAND1_2_FD_187415 | JGI IMG/M metagenome (GOLD analysis project Ga0209788, IMG submission 187415) | Marine gutless worms symbiont microbial communities from Max Planck institute for Marine Microbiology, Germany - Olavius clavatus LIZARD... ...
AAAGAGGGGAGAGGAAAGGGCTCCCCACATGATTTGTTTGCATGACGCCCCCTGCTCCAGTTTCATACAGATCTCAGTAGAAAGCTTCCATGTAATGGTGCGTTGACATACAATACAGACTTGGTTTTAAGCATGCACTGTTAGTATTTATTTTTAATTTAAGTGGGAATCTTTGTGATTTTTTTGTGATTTTTTAATATACACACAAATGGTTAGTTACCACCATAATCATACACTTTACAGTTTCATGACATGCAATGAATGTCGTGAATCCATCGTTTTTTGGTCTTGTTCTGCTCATATCTAATGTAGAAGTTCTTACATCTTTTGTGCATATCTCCTTTTAATCTAGGTCTTCTGGTTGTCTTGGTGGTGCAGCGGTTTGGCGTCGGACTCGTGATCGAAATGTCGCAGGTTCGACTCCTGGCTGGAACACTATCAAGTCAAGTAGGTCTACTCAGCCTTCCATCCCTCCGGGGTAGATAAATCGACTACCAGCCTGCATGGCTGGGGTTAGGTGGGGCGCATTCACTTGTGTCGGGTGGCAGGTAACACTGTGTGATCCCATATGGCAAGTGACGTCCCGTAGATATATCGTCCTCTGAGATATATCGGCCTTTACCTTTTTTTCTTTTTCGGCTGTGAGCATTGTGAAAGAGTTATGGCTGTCAGAAAATAAATTGATGTTGTGATGTGCTTTGAGAAATAGAAGAAACTGATCATAATACATAATACCCTCACTGAGAATTGTTGTGCTTCTTTGTTGCTGAATCCAACAGAACAGCTGCTGCTGATGATGATAATGATGATGGTGGTGATGATGGTGATGATGTGTGATATAAATGCTGTATGGTATTACAGGGTAAGATGGTCCTACAGCTAGCTAAAGAGCAGTCAGCGCGACTCCTCAAGCACGTTGTCCGATGCTATTTACGTCTTTCTGATAACCCGCGGTACTAAACTTGTTTGCTTAGCTGTGATGTTCTGAGTTGCTAGATACTAAGTGTAAGTGGCGGTATATAAATGTCGAGACCTTTAACTTTAACCTTTAAACAGTATTTATATCCACACAGTCTTCTAAAAAAAGTTATGATGGTTTCTTTTACACCTAGCCACAGCCTCTAATGCTGTTTGGACACTTGGTATGAATGGATGAGTCAGCTGATGCCAGGAGAACTCTTACTGCAGTTCATCAGAGTGATTGGAAAAGGCCGGCAGGACGTCCTTACACCTGGCTGGCCACAGTGAAGAACGACCTATCATACCACAACCTCAGTGTGGAAGATGCCACCGAGCTGGCACTGGAGGTTATTGACAGCAAGCAGAGCTATGCACTGAAGTGGTGCAAGACGAACAGTGATAATGATGATGATAGCGAAAAAGAACTTTTCAACTGGCAACAGAACTGTCGCATTTACAATGGCGGCAATTTCATACCACTGGCAGACCATGCCAGCACCTAGGGCCAGAAACAGCAAGCTGATGCACAGGATTAGTAGGTCACCATTGGCCGCTCTTCTGATAAAATTCAGCAAGTGGTAGCACCTGCTGAATCACAAAAATCTGCCGACGATTTATTCTCGGAATTTACTTTACCACCACTGGCTTAATGGTAATGCTTTGGTCTCTATTAACCAAGTTGTTGTACGTCAGGTCGAGTTAGTAGTTCGATAGATGACCATCTGTGGCCGGGTAAACCCACTAGGTTTGAAATATACTACCCAGGTCAACTCAGCCTGGCTGTTCCTTCATGAGTAGGTGCACTGAGTATCAGCAGAAGCTGAGGAGTAAACAGACACACCAAACGATGCACTAGCCACATATCCGTGGTCTCACAGTGTAAGCTGGTGTCTGGCTGCTAAGGCCGCCTAAGAAAATGGGGATCAGCGCCAACCTATTGGTTATATGACTTGAGTAGGACTTTACTTATTGATGTTGTTACTGTCTGTCGCATTCAGTGCATGATATTGGGCAGAATCATCATCATCATCATGATCATCATCACTGTATGTCTGCATTTGATGTGACTGATGCTTTTACTTTTTTCCTTTTACTTATTTTATTGTTTTCTGTGTTGCTGGTGTTCTATTGGCTCACGCCTGAAATAAAGATGGATTGATTGATTGATGAAATCACTTTGGCGCATTCAGTGTCTTGCGTCAGTGGACAAGATTGATTTATAGACCTATCTTCACCAAACTCGGGTATCACACATAAGAAAAAATTTTCTTATCATTAGGAACAGATGAAAGAAGTGTGTTTGGACATTGTAGAGCGCGTGAGGCATTGCGGCAATGTCTTCCAGACCAGTTGAAGGATCAGACGTTCTTGAACTGCCTCAAGGATGACAACTCAACAAAACGTTGGCTTTCACAACTGCTGAAGAACCTTGACAATCCGGGTATCTCTCCAGGTCCTGGAGCAGCCGCAATGCCATCTCAGCCGTAGCTTTTCCACGGTCCTGTACTGGATCTGTTAGAATTGATCCACACAAACTGCTTTATTGGCCGTTGTCTGAGTAAACCTGAGTTAGCCGGTTACCCCTTGATACTCACCCTCCACTCATCTATTTCCTGAGCATCCTTAAGGCTAAAATCCATTACACCAGTTTCCCCATAGCAAGTCCATAACAAGTTGGCGACTTCCCGGTTGTGTCCATAACAAGTCTGCAACAAGTCCGACGTCCGTAACAAGTTAACACGGGCAAAAGTCCGTTATGTCGTGTCATTTCCCAAATTCCGTTGCAACAACTAGTTGTCTACCCATTTAATCACCAAGGTTCCAATGCCGATAATTCTCTAAGCTCTATATTTCTTTCTTTCAATGTAAACCTGCACATTCATCTAATCATACTTGTGTCATTTCTGTTCAACCTTACTTTATTTTCGTTGGCCAGGTATTACTGCCATAAATTGAACAACTTACGATTTTCCATTCAGTGTTAATTTCAGTTTCCTTATTAAAGAAGGTAAATAATTGATAAACCTTTTTCAGGCAAATCTGACTCTTGTCATTACTGCTGAATCACATCCTACTTATGCATTTAACACTTCTCCTAACTGATATGGGCTGCTCGTGTGTTACTTGCTGTGGATCATAGGCACCAACCTTTTGGGGCCCGAGGGGCTCAAGCCCCCCCAACATTTTGGTACTGGGGCCAATCCCCCATATAATTTGCATGCAAAACTCCTATTTCACACATTTTTGTGTCTTAGTGTGCATTTTTTTTGCACCACAAAAAATGAAAAACCGTGAGCAGCTGACCCCAATGGTGAGCTTACAATGCTCCCCAGATCCCCTAGTCGACTGGGGAGGAGGCAAGCCCCACCCTAAACCTCACACGCTCGGCGCCTTTGGCACTCAAAGTGGACGATCCCCACGAATATTTTCCATAAGTCGTTGCCTGTGCTGTGGACTGCTTCATCCTGTGTTAGGACACGTGAACCATGCAGCTTTTTGTTTCAACTGAACAACGACAGTGGCAATTGCCGACTGAGGCTGTGATGTTTGAGAGTCACCCAGCTGATGCATGAATGTTTATCTTGTGAACTTGTGAACTTATTGACTGCGGCTGGAGATTGCTGTACTTTCTGGTGATCTTAGCAGGGTGCATACAGATCCTAGAAAGTCATGGAATTTAAAATGCTAATTTTCCAGGCCTGGAAACTTATGGAGTAAGGCCTAGGTCGTGGAAAGTCATGGAAAAATCAACCAAACGGTTGCCACATTTTTGACCAATATACACCAAAACCCATCTGGCGGATGGGCTCTGCCCGGACCCACTGTGGGAGTTCGAGCATTCCCCCAGACTCCCTAGCCGTACTTAGTAACTGTATGTGAAATCTGAGTTGTTGATAACCCCTTCATTAAACAGTCCTCGAAATTCCTGGAAGTAGGCATAAAGTCATTGATAATGCACATAAAAAGGTCCCGGACATTCGTGGAAAACCACTTTCAGTGTTCTGTATGCACCCTGCCTTACGATTTACAGTTGGCAGCAAATCTTCTATTGCACACTACCATCGTGTGTTGTTTTTGTTTTTTGTTCAATTGGCCAGTTTTTCTGCAGTTACAGATCTACAGATCAAGAATTATAAACAGCTAACGCGGGATATCATGCAACAGAAATTAATCTCTGTGTTAAGGACATCCTGATGTGGTCAAATTCAATTTAGTTTATCGAAACACTGATTGTTAATCTGTATTTATAAATTCATGTACTGTTTTGTATCATTTTATTTACAGTTATTTTTGCAGTTTACTTTGCTGGACGCTGATATAGTGACAATGGCTAAAAAATTTACCCCCTTCTTGGGCTATATTTTTTGACCATAAAGCGATTTTGATAATATTTGGCTAAATTATACAGAAGAACAATGACAATAAAAAGCGTATATTATTTACCCTCACAACTGTTTATGCACACTAACAACAGCTTGCAGCATGAGCCTGCAATTCTGACTGAGGTCAAGTTGTTGCACTTTTATATTGAGTGTTTTGTGGAATAATTCTGCCGTTTGTGATGTGTTAATCTCAACATAAGATTTGCGTGATTTGATCAATCCAAACACACTTACAGAGCTCACTGTGTCACTCAGTCTGAGTGTATCATAGGTGCATAAAGATTTAGTGATAATTATGTATGGTTCAAGGAGTATAACCGGTTTACGTATAACCGGTTTACTGTCAGTCGCCATTTTAGCTACTGTTGGTTGAACTGACGGCCATTCCACGACCTGGTTATTAACTCTATGAACCTTGGTAATGTGCATGTATGTACAAGGCGGCCACAGATGCTTTACTGATGATGCTTTTAATAACGAGAACAGTAATAATGTCCACCCAAAACCCAAGTAGATATGCTAACTGAATGTGGGTTTAAAAGTCAGTCCAAAGCGATGCTTGCTGGAGATCTCGCTGTGATGATGCAATGAATTTCCGTGTTGGAATTTCGTTCTTCCTTTCAGTTTGGGTTCTCAAGTTTGTCAGAAGCCTCGATCCGATCTCTACATGGTTGTCTGTAAACAAAGCATAAGCAACACAAACTGTGTTTTGCAACTGTAGACAAGAAGCGTAGTTGTCACTAAGAAGGCCGATCGTACTGGGTACGACGTACGGTATAGCTGCAAAATCTCCAACTGCCACATTGCCCATAGAACAGAATAGGAAATTTATATAGCGCAATATTATGCAAAGCATCTCTATTGCGCTGAGTGCACTAATATCGCGCGAACTATATCGTCTTCAGCGTGCGTCCAAAGTCGCCAAAACTGACCGACAGACTGCGAAACTCGGTCGGTAGTGAGTTCCAGACCGTCGGGCCTGCGACAGAGAAAGCCCGACGGCCAAATGTAATCCTCCGACAGCGCGGTACAATCATGGCTACCTCAGACGCGGAAATTTTGAGCAAATGATCTATGACCAAGTCGTGTCCTTCCACGGACCACATGTGAAAGAGGCAGCTTTCATCGATGGCCTCGGATGACCGTGGAAGTTAATTACGCGTCAAAATGTCATATTATAATTTTGTATAATTATGACGAAAATTAACATTTTGGCACGCTAGTATTAAGCAAGGTGAAAAGTGCCTACAACTGCACAGAGAATATTTTGAATAAATACAGTATAAATATTACAATAATTGTGCAGCATGATAGCTTCAAAAATATCTTCGAATATAGAGCATTGCAGATGCATGCGTTGTTAACTGAGTGATGCTGTGGTGATACTGAGTTTATTAAGTGAAGAAGCTGGCCTGAGTTGTGCCTACGTACAGTACAACATTATTGTATGCAGAAGAAACTACTTAAAGAAAGTAGCACCATTCTTTGACAGAAGCGCGCTGGATTACTTTTTGAACCAGCGTATATGTGACCGTATATTTATTATGCATACTGCAACATATTAAAAGGTAAACTATTGGATACATATACTTACCGGATAAAGAAAAGTGTCAGTGCGGTCAGTTCCGAGTGAGTTGTGGGCGTAGCATTTGTACAAGCCCATGTTCTTCGCCCAGCTGATGTCTCGTATTATCAGATCTCCGTTGTCGCTGATCTACAACACAAAACAAGAAACTAAGAAAGCTGAGCTACCGCAAAGATGACCGCACGATGCGCCTTATGGGCCCCTGAAAATTTTCGTGAGTCCCCGAGTATACGCCCACGGCTATTTTTGCCGAAATTAATTTTTAGTGGGCTTTTGAACCGATCGATCCTATGAATGTGCGTACAAAATTTGAAGTTCCTAGCTTTACACATTCCTGAGATAATAGGGGGTACTCCAAAAATTTGCGCAGTCCCTGGATACGCCCACGCTCGCTTTTTTCCTAAATTTGTAATGGGCTTTTGTTGGGATGAACCCTGCTGAATGTACCTGCCAAATTTGAAGTTCGTACCTTTACCCGTTCCTGAGATAATAGGGTGTACTGAAAACATTTGGGCAGTCCTACGCTCACGCTCCCTTTTCTCCCAAATTTGTAATGGGCTTTTGTTCGGATGGACTATGTGAATGTATCGGCCAAATTTGCAGTCCGTAACTTTAGCTGTTCCTGGGATAATGGCGATTGCAGTTTTGGGTTGGGGTTGCGAACCCCCAATATTGGGGAAGGGGAGGCCGTAGTGGTCGGGGATGGTACCGTTCGAAAGAGCGTTGGTGACTTCTGTAGGCCCTCGATCCATAGTAACTTCCTCTGTCTTGACGCGTTTCAGAGATATTGCCGCTTTTGTGCTCCACCCCACCTCTAGTCTCCCCAAAATTTGCCCATGTTTCCTTTGGAGTAGGTGGATGGCCTTTGGGCGAAGAGCGAAGGTGCTGAAGTAATTGTCCGTGCAGTTAGTTTCCAAGATTTCCAATCTTTGTGGTCTGATCTATCAACGTCACAGACGGACGGACAGACGACATGCAGTCTCAATATCGCGCTTTGCACTATAGTGCATCGCGCGGTAAAAAGCATTTTTAGCATTTTACAATATGCATTATAGGCTATGACGTTAGCAGCTGCCCCCAAATTTGTTCTTTGCCCCCTCAAAAATTCTCAATTCTCCCCTCTCAAAAAACTTGTGGCCGGCTACGTGCCTGGTCTGCTGTGATGTGCCGTGCTCGTCCCATACCAGTTAAGCTTTAATTGCCACTCCAGTCTCCAGACAGATTTCGTGGATCATTTTATCGGATTATAGCCTACGCTATCGGCTTTTAGAACGGTCCTCCGGTGATAGGACGCTATAATAGAATTATAACTTTGACATTTGTCAGTCACACCTACGCAGCGTCAGCGGACAGTCGCAGGTGGACTTCGCACGACGTCTGATAAAAGCAGACCAGGAAAGCAATATCGTTTTATGCCTATACATAGAACCGGAGCCGGAATTTCTTTTAGCGAGTTGCTGTAGCATGTAATCAAAACATGCTTCAGTGGGCTCTACGCGTGGGATTTATTATTCGTTTTACGCGCTGATGACACTCAGCGGCTGTCGGAAGTCGGCCGGGACTTTTCATTCAGTTAACGGCGCGGACGCGTGAAACCTTGCCAGGCTCTTATATAAATGACATGGAATATTTAAGACCGAGATGTTTCCAAATATAACCGTACTAAAACCACAGTGGTGCCGAAGTCGGTTAGCATGTGGTAATACACCACCGGATCATCCGGATGTCGCTCTCGGTCTCGAGAGAGCGTCTCCATCACACGTTCCTGTTCCGACGTTCTTATCACACCTATAGGTACTCGTCAGACGTACATGTATACTTGTACTAAATAGTAATGTGGATTGCATTCAAGCGTAAGTAGTCTATATTTGCGCCGACGACAACGACGACTATGTTGTTCTTGTTGAGTTGATGTTGTTGTTGTTATTGATGACCAACAACAACAAAGAAACAACAAGTACGATCAGAAACTGTAGCGCAAACAGCCAGGAGATGACGTCACACGCCCTCGGTGGCATAGCGGGCAGCCGGCAGAAGTTATTGAGCAGCGGGTGGGCGTCATGGCCACCATCTTGAAAGTATGGCTTTATATCAAAATTTCTACTCCGTCGATCGATGCCTATTATTCGAAAAACAATCCTGACGAATTTCATCCAGATACCGTTTGAAACGACGTAGCCTTAAACTTTTTTTGAAGAGGGACGCCACAACAAGAACAAGAACACCACCAACAACAAGATGAGTGGCGATAATGGATCAGTTCCTGATCCAAAAGTCAACATAGAGCGTAAGCCGGAAGTACTTAAAGCAGCAGAAGTTTTCTAATTAAGTTAGTTAAGGTCTTTGTATTGCATTAATTTTTCATTTTCGATGCGGGCTTAGTCTCTGGCTCTGCCCATTCCGTACCTTATGACATGTTATGTTACGTTGTATGTAACCGTTTGCTCACTTATTATAGCAGGGCGCCGGATATGGTCTCGATCTCTACGACTCTGCATGTAGGCCTACTAACGTCTCGTCGCGATCTCAGTCTGAAGTCTCGTGCCCACTCCTGCTTATTAGTATGCCGTCAATTGCTCCGTCTGCCACTCTGTTCGGTCCGGTCCGGTTATGTTTTTGCCGTCCCGTCATGCCCATCTGTCCTCCGTCGTCAAACATTATACATTATATTATTATAGCTCGTTTTACAGATGCTACTTCAGACGCTAAAACACTATACGCAGGGGCGTATTAATCACAGCTGAGATATGCCCACCGGGATAAGTAAAAGATCGCCAAAAATTTTTACTTAAAATTTTTCGTCCATTTTATGTTTAGCAGAGAGGTGGGAGAATGCACCAAAATACGCATTTCGAGACTCAAAAATTAAAACAATATGGGAGGTGTATTGCCCAATGAGGGGGACATCCCCTCTTCGCACCCCACCCTTATACTCTCGTCGCCTCCATTTTAGTCCCAGGATCAGTGGGGCACTGAAAATGCAGGAGTGGAAATATCGGCACAAACAATGAAAAAATGTTGGGTGGAAAATGCAGGACAAAAGCAAATTACTCTATATACTGAAGACATCGTAAACATTATTGTCGCATGCGTGTCAAATGATATCGGGATCACATTCAGAATCAGAATCAGAAATGGTTTAATGGAGAAGCAACAAACGTGCACCCAACATAATACAGCATGAACGAATGAAAAACATTACAGAATCTAAAAAATAAAAACTAAAAACCTATAAACCTATTATGATCGACAAATCACAAGAAAGAGTCAATAGGTGAAGTCGCTTGCCAGGTACTGGTTGTTGTCGTCGGAGGACGTAATATGGTGGTCGTTAGGGTCAAACCACGTGACTTTCGGTATCGGGTTGCCCTCAGCCCGACAGAACAGTATGACGTCGGTTCCTTCGAAGCCGAGCATCGTCGACGTCCACATATTGATGCGAGCTGCCCGCTCTCCGCCTCCTGACAACCAGTGGAGAGCAAATTTTTAACGGCACTTCAGCACACAAAAGACTATTTTGCGCCGAAAATGTTTTACACAGTGTTTTATGACTTATCAAGGGGATGGCTATTGGCTAAAAGACGTATAAGATGAACGTTATCTGCAGTTACCATAAAAGAAAGTAAAAAGAAAGTCGTATTAATTAACAATATCAAAGCTCTTGTGGTTATCGACGCCGTGAAAGAGGGGAAGGAAAATGGAGGATATGCTTTGCGCTTAAGCACCCTAAATCACAAATTCTGCCTAACTATAGCTTACTTCCCTGTATAACAGCAAGCATCATTACTAGCACGAGCTACAAGAAGCCCAGCTGTTGCTGAGATAGCCGATCGTACTGCGTACGATGCAGTAATTAATGATCACCTCGATAACACTACTCTCCCATGTTCATAGCAACGTAAACAAAATGAGCACGTAATTAAGAAAGCCAGATATAATAAACAAGCAAAATTTTTAAATTCTGGAATGAAGAGTTTGAGGGTAAAGGGTGAGCTGAGGGGATTGAACGTTGTAAAAAATCGTGTTCTTGCGGCACACTTTCTATTCATTTGTTCAGACACTTTTGCTCTATAGGATGTATCGTTTAGCCACAATACTCACAATAATCAAGACAGACAGACGGACTGACAGACAGAGGGATGACAGTGTCAGTGCGATCGGCTGAAATCCGAGTGAAATTTTTTCATTGACAAACCGATCATTGAAGTACTGTAAACTTACTGTTGACACAGGAAATGGACGCGGCTGGTG
>Ga0209788_1000549_pt1 | contig 10156 bp, 5 predicted proteins | sample WorMetLIZISLAND1_2_FD_187415 | JGI IMG/M metagenome (GOLD analysis project Ga0209788, IMG submission 187415) | Marine gutless worms symbiont microbial communities from Max Planck institute for Marine Microbiology, Germany - Olavius clavatus LIZARD... ...
ACGAAATTGTCAACCATAACTCATCATTACAATGTCATGATCTGCTGACCCTAACCCTAAGATAGGCTGGGGCTCTTGTCAACCATAACTGGGCCATTACTGCATATTTCATATTAGCTGTTGGTGACGATACGAAATTGTCAACCATAACTGAGCCATTGCGTTGCTGTTGGTGAGGATACGAAATTGTCAACTATAACTCATCATTACAATGTCATGATCTGCTGACCCTAACCCTAAGCTAGGCTGGGGCTCTTGACTGTGAAAATACGAAATTGTCAACCATAACTGGGCCATTGCGTTGCTGTTGGTGAGGATACGAAATTGTCAACCATAACTCATCATTACAATGTCATGGTCTGCTGACCCTAACCCTAAGCTAGGCTGGGGCTCTTGTCAACCATAACTGGGCCATTACTGCATATTTCATATTAGCTGTTGGTGAGGATACGAAATTGTCAACCATAACTCATCATTACAATGTCATGATCTGCTGACCCTAACCCTAAGATAGGCTGGGGCTCATGTCAACCATAACTGGGCCATTACTGCATATTTCATATTAGCTGTTGGTGAGGATACGAAATTGTCAACCATAACTCATCATTACAATGTCATGATCTGCTGACCCTAACCCTAAGCTAGGCTGGGGCTCTTGTCTGTTGGAAGTAACAGATTTTTGGCCATTGGGAGCCAGTATAGGAAAGTGGCCAAGGGCAGTGATTGGTGACGTCACGTGAATGACTTCATAGTGACGTCACAGCATTCAAAATGTTTTTTCAACAGTATGTCATGTCTTGTGACATCATCTTACCTGGTCAACGTGGATGTTTTTGATCTAGAACCTGTGACGTAACGTAAGTGATCACGTCATGAAGCTACAATTTTTGACGCTAAGTATATAAAAAACTACGCCATTTTTGACACTGACGAACTTGTTCTTTGATGTCACACGACCATATTTCGTTGGGAGTGCTGCAGATTTGCTACTTGGAAAATGACCGAACTGCAGTCTTGTTAGTGGTAACTGAACGCGTTGACCTGACACCTGAGTTCAGCCTGTGTCGAAGACACATTGGGTCACACGTCACGCCAGTGTTCTCTCTCGACTGCTGCTTGTTCTGCCTCTTCAGGCCATGCCAATCGACTTCAGTCCAGTCAATGCAGTTCAATCTCGGTCTTCCAGGTCTTCTTCTGGTGCAAGAGTCCGTTTGCCATCGTATGGCTTGCTTTGGTATCGTGTCGTCTTCCATGCACAGTACGTGCCCCAGCTATCTCAGTGTTCTTTCCTTAATGATGAGGTCCATTCATTGTAGTTTCGTCTGATTTGTGATGTCTTCATTGCACACTTTATCTTTCCATGTGATACCCATGATTCGTCGTTGAAACTTGTGGTGGGCGGCATCCAGCTTTTTCTTTTCTAACTGAATGCCTTAGTGCAATGGAACCGGCCAAGAGTTGTGTCGCGAAAATTTTTGCCAGACAGCCGCGAAATATGAGTCTTGTAGTACCTGTGAGCACGGGGTTGAAAGTCTGCTATTAGGCTAGCTATCACAGCCAGACAGACAGACCACGTGCTTTGTCGTCCCTGTTTTGACTGGTGGGCGTGGCCTACAGATTGCGTATTCCATGCGTTTTGCGTCATATATGGGCCTATTATAATATACTAATGTAAATTGTAAACAACTACACTTCACTGACTTTGCTACGCAGTTAGGACATAATTTTGAACGTAATTTTTGTTGTTGTATAGCTACCTTAATTTTTACTTCACATAACTTGTTGGAACATATAAATCGTGCAAATTAAAAATCGCTTTAATTCTCAGTCCTATCTCACATTGCGCCACATATTTAGCCTATTTATTTAGTCAGTAGCAGTGACTTTTATTCAGTGCAAAGGTAAGCCTTTTTTATTACTCTTAAATTGATGCGTAGGGGCCTATGCTATGCATGAAAACATTGAGACAACGATGTCGCATATATTTAGCAGCGAGCAAACCTGTCGCCTATCGGCTTCTGTAATTATGTATTATTATGAAAGATCTTAATTGCTTTGTACTGATACAAAGACAGATGACCTTGAAAGTACATATATTTGAAAGCTTCATCGGCGACGTATATGGGGACTTTTCGTCTCCTGCGGTAGGTGAGCGTTTTTTTTCTATGAGCACGCCTTTTTCAGCAGAGGCGTGTGCTGGTGAAATATGTGTGGGGGATCCTCCCGTCTCTTCCTCTTTATTCCCCTCATCTCCACCTATCGCCTTCCTTTCCTTCCCCCAGTAGCCGTTTCCTTCCTTTGTGCGTTCAATAAAGCTGTAAGGGGCTGGTGGAAGTCACCAGCGTGGCACAGGGCGGAGCTCCTGCCGCAAATGCAGTTCGAGGTATTTATGGTCGGCAAAATGCATCTCGTGGCAACGTGTTTCCGAAATGTAAGTGCATTGCAGAGTGTCTGTTGATGAGTACATTTCATTGCATACAGATATCCGTCGTACCAGCCTTGTGTGTGGTCTTCAATCGCCAACTATTTGCATTTAATTTTATACTGAGCACTTTATAAACTGTACATAATGTTTACATTTATGCACTTTCTTGTGACTTTGTGCTGTTGTCCTGTTGACACAACTCCATGTCACTCATTTGTGCCACTATTGTCAGTTGTTCATTGTGTCGTTTTTTCGAATGTAAGAAACTTTCGCACAGGTGACAACTTTTACAGTTCTCTTTTCATTTTGAATACATTTTCCATCTACAAATACCGCATGCATCTATCTTTAAATATAAATCACTTCAAAACCTGTATAAAACTCTTTGAATAACGATACAACGTCACTTTTTTAAGAATAACGAAATAGGGGCTCCTGACCCTACGGACACGACGCCAGTCCTACATGCATGCATCAGTTATGTTCACTTGTTCCTGCATTCTTACTCCACCTGATTTCCTTCGTCTGCTTGCAAAAAATGCAATGTTTCCTCTTATTGTACACCTTACTGATCTTCGACCATAGGCCTAACATAAGGAACATTTGCACAGGTCGTAATTTTTAAAGTCCACATTTCACTTTCAATACATTGCATATCAATACAAGTATCGTATTTCATTGCACGTAAACTACTGCGATGAAATGTAATATATTTGAACTCAATATTGTCAAATACTTACAACGTCAGAGGGCATATTAGACAGCCACAAACCACACGTAAATTTTACGTAATTATTAATTTTCACGTAATTATTAAAACATACAACAGAAGCCGACACTGAAATTTCATACAAATGCAGCTGAAATGTGACTTCAATACAGACTACAAATCATATAGGCCTACTACAGTACAGGTCCGAGCATGTAGACTTGTGTAAAAATTAAGTTACTGTGGTGAACTGTCATTCACCCAGAAATTTCGGTACCGGCCATTAATTAATTAATTTAAGCCTCTCTACTTTAATTTAGCGTTACCGCTCAGCCTCTTCAAACTTAACTGGCTGGTGATACGTCACGTGCCAGAGTCGAGCACGTTGATTGGTGCATGAGGCAGTGACGCAGATTAGTGTCGGATTCCAGTATGGCGTAGCCATTTTGTAAGCGTGTTTGAACACTTTTGTCGTGTTGGATACGAGTTTGTGTATGGTTATTTTACTTCATTATACATTTAAACTGTATCATCGTGTTACTGATGTCTTGGAGTATACATCCACAGTAACTTGAGGACTGTAGAAGCTCAACAAAGATCCCTACGCTGGGGAAACTCCATCCGCCCTGGGACAGATTCATCCGCCGGGCAAGGCGAGGTCGATGGAGGTCTTTCCAGAGCCGAGCCAACAGTATAGTCCACAACAGCTAGCGCCCAAAGCGTGTGGCGTGCAGCTTCGACAGTTCTGAAGTGCTGTGAATTGACGATTACAGTGTTGCGTGTGCGATTGTCGTCGGATACACCGGATTAACACCGCCATCGTCCGGCAGTCAAGATCGTAAATCGTCGATGGAAGAGCAGCTGATCGAAACCGATTCCATTGCGGATCTCTGTGTTGCGCTGGAGGACAGCGTCAGTTCGGATGCGGCAGTTGTCGTCGGTACAGGAGTTCCCCCGGAACGGCCGGAGGACGTGGTCGGCGAGGCGTCAGGCTTTGCGGCCAGAAATCTCGTGGATATCGACGAAGGAATGCCATCGCGAGCGGCGGACAACGTCTCGGCAACAGCAGGTACGCCCGCAAGTCGAATTAACGGATTGTTCGATAGCTTATCTCAGCGGATTGTACCATCTTGGTTAAACTGGCCTAGAGGTGCGGCTAGAAGCGATCCGGTGGCATTTAGGCACACACAGCAACATTCTAAGGGGGGTTCCCGCTCCACTAGGTCTGTGGACAGGGTTCCTGACAGTACGGATGTTCTTGTACCTCCGCGGATGTATGAGACACCCCGGAATATTAATTTGGGAGTACTATCTCAGGGTCAAATCCGTGAAGAGGCCGCTTACGCCGCCCCCCCCTGGGAACCTCTTCAGTGTGCCGCTAGGGACGGCCGGAGAGGCAGCATATGTAAAACCGACTATGACAGTACCCGTGTCTGTGGAACGCAATTTCTACGGTAGGAATGTGCAGGTTCCCGGGCCGATTGCGTTGCAATCTGGCGCCGGATTTGTAGGCGCAGAGCAGCTGGTACCCGTACCAACTGGCCGGACTGGTGCAGCGGTGGCGTCCGCTGGCACTAGCGCTACAGTTTCCGTGCAAGCAGATTTCCTGACCGGTAGACAGTCGACGGATTTGGGGCACTCGGCGCCCAATCGTCCGTTCCAGACCGGAACTGATGGACTGGTATTTACCACAACAGCACCATTGGTAAGTGTAGGCACAGGTGTAGGTGTCGGCGCTTGGCGCGCAGCTTCTACACCCGTTGATACATCCGGGCCTGGAATGGCCGGATTTGTGCCACACGCGGTGTCAGGTCTAGTTAATAGGGGTTATGGCCCCACGGCATTCAGTAGTGCGGTTCCAAATGCGCCAGGAAGGGCTATTCCAGTAGCCGGATTTCCGGATCCGGGCGGGGCACCCCAGGGTGTCGCCGGATTAGCCAGGGGAACGCGTCCAGTAATTGGGTCACGCATTCCGGGTCCTCCGGGAGGTGGTGCGCCTCCTCCGGGCGGGCCAGGCGCCGGAACTGGCACGGCCAGTGGTGGTCAACGCCGAAAGGTGTTGATGAAACTGGAGACTTACGACGGATCAGGCAGTTTGGAGACGTTTCTGGCCAAGTTTTCCAAGTTGGCCGAGTACATGCAGTGGACTGACACGGATCGGTATTACCATCTGTGCGCGTCTCTAAATGGAATTGCCGGACAGGTACTGTGGGATGCAGGTCCCCAGGCGACTGTGACCGATGTCATCGGCCTGCTCAGGACCCGTTTTGGAAATGAACTCCAGGCGGAGCGATTCAAAGCGGAACTCAAGGTCAGAAGACGTCGGACTGGAGAATCACTGCAACAGCTGTACCAGGATATCAGCAAGCTTGTGGTGCTAGCTCATCCGAATGAGGGGCCAGCCTTAGTCAATCACGTGGCCAAGGAGGCTTTTGTCATCGCTCTGGGCGACCCAACACTTCAGCTTAAGGTCATTGAGCGAGAGCCAAAGACGGTCGAGGATGCACTGAACATAGCCGTAAAGATGGAGGCATATCAGGCGTCAGTGGTTTCGCCGGAGCCAGACAAGGGAGCTGCGGACCACAAGGTCAAACACAAGGTCAAGTCCACGTATGCCGTGGAGGGCACTGAGCAAGTCGTTCCGGCTGGAGAGGATGATATGATGCTGATTCATAAGAGGCTGAGTGAGCTCCAAGCTGTGTGTAACAGTACTCGGGAGGAAATCGGCCGGGTGAAGGCACAAAAAGAAGAGGCCGAGAAGAAAGCCGCTCAGGCAGCTCAGTCGGCTAAGGCCGCCGCTCAAGCAGCCAAGTCAGCAAATCCGCCAGCAGCGGCCGGATCGACGCCTAATCCAAATGGAAATAGTAGCGGATTTCAACCGCAATGAGGAGGTTACCGAGGCAGAGGCCGTGGAAGAGGCAATTACCACGCCAAGAGTGACGATGTTTGCCATAAATGTGGAGGTCAAGGACATTGGGCCAGAGATTGTCCGAATGGAGCACCGCCGGAACAGCCAGCAGCGCCTCCGGCTCCAGCAGCAGCCAAGATTGTGGATTACCAGGCTGAGCGAAGTTGGGTAGGTGCAGAGTTCCGGGATGAACCCATTCGTTGCATGCTCGACCTTGGAATCCACCGAGCGGCCATCAGAGAGCGATTCTTGGTAGAAGGCCTTTGGAAGCGGAATCCGCACAACAAGGAGTACGAGACGTTGATCAACGGAGAGCCAGTGCACGTTCTGGGGCAGACCATGATCGTGTTTCGCCTAGCATCCGGCGACTGTAGGGAGATCATGCCCGCACAAGTGGATATCTCACCAAACGTCGATGGCCTCGTACTAGGTATGGAATGGATGCACGAGAACACCTGTATGTGGAATGTCAGGACTGGCAGAGTCAGCGCTATTGACGACATAGTCTTCCACGCGGAATATGAGCGTGACGCGAACCTGGTGAAGAGAGTTACACCGCTACCCGATGAAGCGCGTACGGCGAGCTTCGTGGCAGCCTTGGATTTGAACCTTCCAATGGACTGGGGATGCCGGTCATCGAGCAGAGTTTGTGGCATAGAAGAGGACGAACCGCTCGTCAGCCTTGAGGAGCTGTTGCCGATCAGGATCAACCACATCAATGAGCCGGAACCCGAGGAGCTAGGAGCCGTGGGTGTAGTAACTACGCGGTTGGGCTTGGAGAAAGGGCTTGCGGATCCAGAATCGTCGATGAGCGACGCCACTGACAGTCCATCAGAGTCGGATTATGAGGAGGAAACTGAATCGGAGTCATCGGATCGTGATAGAGGTGAGTTTGAACAGCCAGACCCACCGAGGGAAAGCACCTCCGTGCCGGTACCCGTCACACAGTTTGAGCAGATGGATGACAGCGATGAACCTGACCTAGAGATGACCCATCCGGTACCGGAACCAATGATAGTCGTACCATACGACCCAGACATCGTGGTAAAAGAAGAGATCGAGGAAGCGGAACTGGAACCTGAACTGGCCAGCCCGGACGAGCGAGGACAGTCGCCCCCGCTCCACGAGCTTAGCCAGGGGAACGCTATGGCAGCGTCAGCGATTCCAGCGGACCCGGATCACGACGATGTATTTACTAAGAAGGAATTGGTCGCGGCGCAGCAAGCCGAAGAAGCTATCCGAGTAACGATAGAGTTCTACGAGAAAGGTGAACGGCCGGACCGTGACGAGATTAGAACTGTTCCAGAAGAAGCCAAACAGTTGCTACTCCAATTTGAGACATTGACAGTGAGAGATGGACTTTTGTACCGCCGATTCATACATAGAGACGGCTCTACTAAACATCTACAACTGATGTTACCGACCAAGTTGCGGAAAGAGTACATAGAGCGTGTTCATGCCAATTTGGGTCACTTTGGCCAGGCCAAAACATGTGAAGCTGTAGCAAGGCGCGCGTACTTTCCTGGCTGGCACCCATATACCAAGTTAATTGCCCGGAACTGTATGATTTGCAACAAGTCTCATCGAGGAGGCAAGATGCCTAGACAGACGGCATTGAGGCCGATGAGAGAATTCTGGCCTATGTCAGTGCTTCACGCCGATCTTGTGGGACCCATTCCGGCTGGAAGTAACGGCAAGGGACAGACTGGCTTCCAGTACATCTTGTCGGTAGTTGACTCAGCGACGCGTTATCTGTGGCTTGTTCCATTGAGAAATAAGACAGCAGAGGCGGTCGCAAACGCTCTATATGAAGACGTGATAGCTCGGACTTCTGTACCGTCAGCGATCCTGACTGATCTAGGTAAAGAGTTTACAGCCGAGATCTTGGACGGACTGTATGCGCGACTGGGGATAACACGCCTACGAACGTCCGGGTATCACCCCCAATCCGATAGCAAATGTGAACGCGTTCATGGTTCAGTCCATGACATGATCGTTAAGTTCATCGAACGCGATTTCAAGCATTGGCCAGCGTATCTTTCTGGGATATGTTTAGCTTACAATAGTAGCATCCATACCGCCACCGGATACGCACCCCACGAGTTGTTCTATTCGTTTCCACCTACATGTCCGTTCGACGTAGTGGTCGAAGCGGAACAGACGGAAGCAGCTTCGAACGCGGATCAGTACGCACGGGAAGCAACGGATCGACTGAAACAGGCGTTCCAGTTTGTGTACGAATATTCTGGTCACGTGGCTGACCGGATGAAGAGCAACTACGACGCGGCGATTAAACCGCGACGTTTTGAGATCGGATCGTTCGTACTAGTCTACACACCGCCGAAACAGCAAGGACATGTCTACGGAAAGTGGAAAGTGGCATGGCAGGGGCCATACAAGGTTATGAAGCGTCTGAATGCGACTAATTACATCGTGAAACGTTCCCAGAAAGCCAAGGATTTCATAGTTCATGGTGATCGTTTGCGCGAATATTTCGGAGAGATTGACAGTACAGCATGGCCGTGTTCCAAGGAGAGCAGTCAGCAGCTGGCCGCCTCCGGGCCGGATAGCTCGGCTGGTGACCTGAATCCAGCCGCCGGAGTTGTCAACAGTCGCACACGCAACACAGCGCCGGCTACACAGCCGCCGGCGAAAGTTGACTCCAACTTGCCCGCAGGCCGTCGCCCGAGGCCGAATCCGGCCGGTCGGACGAGTTGGCAACCAGCCAACAACCATACTGGGGTGACTGGAGACCCTGTTGCCATGTCAACCGACATAAATTATGCTAATGAGCAAAGTTCTGAGCCCGAAGACGACACCGGATTGCCGAAACGTCCGTCACGTGACCGCCTTCGGCCTGCTCGTTTCCTCTCGGCAGTCAGTGCCAGTGATGCAGTAGCTGATGGGGAAGATGGACGTCGCCATCTTGGGGAAGTTGTAAAAGTTGAGAATAATAGTTTGTCGTGCGAAGAACTGTGGAATAATACTGTGATTAACTGTAACCAATCGTTGTCTGTCGGTGTTGACAGTAATATGCCGGATAAAAGACAGCGGAAACAACCGAAATGACGGCATCGTTCCAGCGACTCGTCCGACAGCGAGTCGAGTCAACATGGCCGCCGTGGACCACGCCAACAGCGACCGAGGGTTTCTTTTGAGCCCCGACGCTGCGGACAGTGCGCGCCGGAGGATCGTCGTACCTGTTATGCGACGCGATCAAGTCTTACCAAGCATTCCGTCCTCCAGCACGGGACTTGGTATCATCCGGGGCGTGACGAGTATGTACCGATACCGGAAGGACGTTTGGCCGCGATGAGAGCTCGCCACAGGGCGTGGCAGAGCCACCGGACGAAGGGAAGTCGTCGACGACCGGCGCGATCCAGCTGTCGAGCTGAAGCGACGCGAACGACGCGCGACCGATCGCCGAGTCCACCGCCACCCGCCTCCGGGCGTGTGCCGTCGAGTGAGCAACGAGCCGGAAACGCCGTTGTTACCGCCTGTTACGACGACCGGAAGCTGGACGCCGCCGTCGGTGTTGTCGATGGTGCGAGCGCGTGTCCGATCAGGAACTGGCGTCGGACGCGGCTACGGGATTCTACATCACCTCGCTGAACGCGAACCGTCGCCGCCGGCCTCGCGAAATCGACCGCCGATGCCGTCGGACAGTGACGACGATCTCTCGGAGATGACCGTCTACGACTTGGACCTCGAGACCAACGCTGCCGTGATTGGTCTCGACCGATACTCCGACGTTTCCGGACCTGGGAGTCCGTCGGCTGCTGCATCACTGGACTGGGCCGCCGCCATGGCTACCGAGACCCTGTCAGTATCCGCCGCCGCCGAGGGTGATTCCGCCGGAAAGTATGGTATGTTACCGAGTCTTGATTTAGCCAGTTTTGTCAGTGTATGGGGAACCAGTCAGTCTGTAGAGACCGAGGAGTCCGGCCCGATGGGTGGCGCGGGTCTCCCGGTCCTGGGCGCCGTCACAAGCTCAGATGGGACCCGCCCACCCGGGCTAAGTGTGGACGCCGACCCAGATGTGTGTGATCCGGTTCCGGAGGACCCTGTTCGGGATAAGGATGTTCCAGTTGATGTAGTGGACGCGGACCCGGGC
>Ga0209788_1000550_pt1 | contig 10152 bp, 5 predicted proteins | sample WorMetLIZISLAND1_2_FD_187415 | JGI IMG/M metagenome (GOLD analysis project Ga0209788, IMG submission 187415) | Marine gutless worms symbiont microbial communities from Max Planck institute for Marine Microbiology, Germany - Olavius clavatus LIZARD... ...
ACTACTTGAGCACTCGCCTAGAATATTTAATATAAATAAAAAAATTAATATTCACTTCACTTGTTAAAACCCTGAAAAGTAAATAAAAGTTAACTATTGTCTGTTTAATTTTGTGAGTGTGACTGAGTGTGAAGTGACAAAATATTAATTATCTGGAGTCAGTCAGTTCTTTCACTTAAATATTTGTGGAATTTACAAACTGCACATCACTAGTCACAAAATAGGCATCAGTCCAAAAAGTGACCACAGGTCGCGGTACTGACGTCATAGGTGACCTAAGCCTGTACTAGTAAACATATCAAACATTATACAAAAAGGCAGCATACCTCAACGGTGTGGAATTATTTCATTGAAGATGTTAGCGATTCTAGACGAGTACTGACTAAGGTACTCGCCGAGTACTCGAGAAACAAATTACTCGGATAGCACAGCCCTAGTCTTTTGATGAGTGCATTTGCTAGTTACTCAAAATTACAATTCTTGAAATTATCTGCATTAAGTTGTCAGATCGGTGACAAGACTGCTTGTGCACTCAAATGCCATGCATTCACAATTCGCCATTTAGTTGTAAAATGCCCTTTGGTGTGTCTCACACTGGGACTGCAGTGCAATAATGACTGGCTTTTAACAAATGGCTTTTATCAACAGAAATTCTAAATGAATTTCATAATCCCATTGCCATTACGTTCTGAACTAAGATGTGATGTTGTCTTTAAACTGTGCAAGGTAGATCTAGTCACCATTCGACACTTATACACACTACACGTGTCACACTGTGCAGATTATAACTAAACTACTGTTCACTGATCAACCAAAGTTTCTCAGCAACCAGTGATGGGAATTGTGAAGTTTCAGTAAACGTGCTGATGTGCGTGATCGGCAACGGAGTGCACAACTGGCAGCAATCGGCTAAAAATGGCACAGATATTATTGCACTGAGAAGCCTAATTCCAGTGGCCATCATAGGAATGACACGGTATAAGTGAACTACACGGTATAAGTGAACTTAGCAAAGTTTATAAATTTTGAATATTGGAATGTCAAAACTGGATTGGCACTTGTTGTCTGCAGACATGTCTGAAGTTCTGCATTCATTTCGAGGTAATTAATTAATTAATTACTTTCTAAAATTTCAGAAATTTTCTGTTACAATTTTAACTCTGGTGAGCGAGAAATTCGTGTGTAGTGATTAACTTCCATCTAGCACAAATTACACTTGACATTTAAGAACAATTCTACACCAAAAATAATGGCAGTCTAGCTGAATCATAAGGCAGATTGATATATACTCCATGAAATGTCTGTTTAGCTATACCATAACTTGTTTTCAAACTTGTAACAAAATGTGTGCAACTGCCAACACAAATACTGATAGTACCGGATCAATTGTAACTCTTTAAACATCCTTATACATGGCGTAAACTGTAATTATGATCTATCACAAAGCAGGTAATGATTTATTAGCCCAACAACACAGAAGAAATCATAACCCTAATGACAGTTTACAAGGTGTAAGACATCGAGCTGAAGAAGAATAAACTGATAACTGCTGAAAATGGCGTTTGTGGTATGGAAGACTGACTAAGTAGACTAGATAGAACAATGTGTGTGTACTCCTTGTCAAGTCAAAACTTGAACAACTGCACTTTGTACATGCATTTATGACATCAACTGCAGTCACAAGAATCCATCCTATCTGTAACTATGTACAGGATGCACACATGACATCTGCAACTCACAACAGCCTGCAGCATTGGTAATACAAGTTTACGAGCAACAGCAAGATGCAGTAATGAAGCAGTAGCCACAACAGTACTGTAGTTGATGAAGATGTCGATACTGGTACTTTGTATGTGATGAGTGCATTTAATGCAGTATTGCCTGGAAGCAGACGCTACAGGAGGTCTCCATGCATGTGTCAAATCTTACAAACGGCAACGACAGACAGCAGTTTACAAACATGCCGCAAACCACAATGTAAACTAACACCATGACGGGACATTCTCTGTCTCTTCATTACTCTATACACTCAGAGTAATACAGATATGAATTTGTAGCCAAAGAAATATCTATCAAGAAATATCTATCAAAGGCATTATGACATTGTGTACATGCCAACAAATCTCTACTAAATACACATATATCCATTATCCAACAATGTTGTCAATATTGTTATTGTTACATACTGTTAATCATGGCAACAATAAACATAAACACTACTAATTAACATGAATAAGAAACGCAAAGACCAAAAAAGCTCTTTATTTAACATTGCCTTACACATTTCACTAGTAATGCATTAGAAATAGTCATATTAAACACAGCACTCGCATAGACACACTAGCCAAATGTACTGTACATGTGCTCTATCACTTTATGACGTGTGTCAACCAGCTGTTTAACATCAAGTTTGTCAGTGAGTCAAATGGCCAATATACAACTGCAAATGCACCACAGGATCACGCTTGCGTTTACACAGCAATCAGCACAGAAGAACAGCACAGAACATTAAACAACAAGAAGCTCGGCTGTTGCTGAAATAGCCGATCGTACTGCATTTGTTTAGAGTTGAAAACTTGTACTGTGATATACTGGACCGAGTATTCAACAATAACAACACCGCTATTCATATCCATAATCCACATCAGTAATACAATAAACTTGAATTCTTCACGTGAAATTTCAGGAGTGGGAGTTTATGGCCTCAGATTAGGGCAGGAGGTTAAAAGTTGTAATGGAGGTCATGTCCTACTCACTTGTTCAGACACTTTTGCTGTAACACTTTTTTAACACTTTTATCGTTTAGCCACAATACATAGCGTCACAGACAAACAGCATGATAACAATAGCCGATCATACTGCATGAAGTACAATCGGCTAAAAAGCAACCACAGCATTTTAGCTTTGTTTTAGGCCATTTTGAGGCACCAATGCAAAAATATACAAAAATGAATTCAACTTGAACATGTGGGTAGGAGTTATTGTATCTTGTTGGCTAAGAGTAAGGCGGAACTGTGTTAAGATCGTAAATTTGACAGCTGGAATGGAAGCTAAAGGCTTGAAGACAAACAAGGAGAAATTGAAAGTAATTTTTGGTCGTTCTTTACAGGCGGGATTCAGGAGCAGGGTAAAGGCCATATATCTGCAAGAGGGGGTTAGCAGTAACTCAAGCTTGTGACCTATTGTCAGAAATGGGTGCATAAAGACTGTAGTGGCATAATTTGTGTTCGGTTAGCAGTGTTCTACAGCAGGGAGACAGACCCTAGCTACAGGTGATAAAAATGAACACCAAGACAGAGTGTCACACAGAATAGAATACTGTTAGAAAAGGTAGATAAATTTTATAGCAGACTTTATATGCAGACAGAGAATGCGACTGCAGTAACATCAAGAGTCACATGTGCACGGAAAAATATGAGAGTATTTACCTATTTTAACTGGGGATTCTTGTTAAGCATGAAAGGTAAGTTACGTAATAAGTTAATTTGGTATATGGTAGCAAGACTTGGCCAATAAAGGAGGAGCATGAAGCAAAGTTGGACAGAAATGAGATGCATAGGCCTATACTTAGATGCAGCAGCAGATTCAGTATTTGTGAAAGGGGGGGCGGCAGGCTATGGCAAGCACAAGTCTGTACCGGGGGTATGGAGGGAGCTTCTGAAAGGCTTTTATCCATTTTCGTACAAAAGAGGGACCTAAAGGTTTAACTGATAGCTTGCCCTGTGTCGCACCATGACCAGCCCGTACTTTTGGTCAATGAGGGTGGCCACCCGGTTCACCCATGCCTGAATCCACCAGTGCTTAGATGGGTGTGTAGTTTTAATTTAAAGGACAACAATAAAAATACGGTTAGGGAATTATTGGTACTGGAACCAGTGAGCTTGTCAATCATGACGAGTAGATATACAGTCAATGTCAAAATGTCAATGTAAAAGTAAATATAGCGCATTCTCGTAGCACACCTCTAATGCGCTGGATATAAAGATGATGCAGACTGGCTCAAGCACTATATGAAGATGGAGAGTGGGAAACCTGGAAAAGGGGACATCTGAGGAAGACTGGGATTGCTTCAAAGGGACAGTTTTCGCCTGTCCTATGAGCAGACTCGGGGATTTGGGGCAGCTGTCATTGGAGGCTGAAAATCAAGGGGCAATTGGCAACCAAGAAAACGATCATTAAAAACAGTCTCTGTGCATATATACTGAATATATACATGGGAACTTCTCACTCAGCATACACACGCTGCAGGTGCAGGTGCAAATGAATATGTTGCATGAAACAAGTTCTACTCATATCTATAAGAGACAGAACTGAAACTAGGGATGTACCGGATTTCGGCTCCGGCAGGTCCAGCATCCGGCCCTCTGACAAATTCGGCCAAGTCTGGCTCCGGCCACATTTTTTGACCGGATTTTGCCAGGTTTGGGGCAGCTGTCCCGTATGTTAATAACATCTAATAGTACTGGAACTAACGTAGATTTTCGATAAATTCAAGCACAAGTGCATCTGCAGTTGGCTTCTACAGTCCTGGCACCTTAACCTGAGAGCTCCAGGTCACAACTGTCATGTTCTACTTCATTGGAGAGCAGTGAACAGTCTCTGAGACGCATACAGGATCCAGTCTCTGGATCGTTTTGACATAATACTTTGTGACATGACAGCTACAGATAAATCTGTAACTGACGAACGTAACTGCATAAATGCAGAGTTGGACCAATACTTGTCTGAGCCCCTCATTAGTCAGCAGGATGCTCTTGCTTACTGGTGGGAACATGCTCAGCCTTCATCACTTGTTGACACTGGCACAGAAATTCCCGGCAACACCACCTGCTAGACAGGCTCTTCAGTACAGGTGGTGACATCATAACTAACCATTGCTGCCATCTTGTGTCTGAAAATGTGGACACATTGATCTTAAAGTACAACAGCCATCTCTTGAACATGTGACATTTGGATTTTTCAGTTAATGCTGACTAACTCATTTAACTCATTCTGGCTCTGGTGTTGTTTTACGTTGATTCTTAAATCTGGCTCCCGGCTCCGGCCGGATTTGAGTTCATAAATCCGGCCAGACCAGAAAATTGGAATCCGGTACATCCCTAACTGAAACATTCTGAACATATTTACACAATTAAATGGCAACCAATACATACAATACAAAAACAAAACGGCTCATGCAAATGCCATCATCTCCCATAAACTGCACTATAGGAATGTAACGGCAGGATTAAGCATTTTGCCCATTAACATTAAACTACATATCTACCAATGGATTAACCTCTGGATACATACATGCAATGATTAAATGTACAATCTAAATCTGAAAAAGTTTGCCATGTGAATGCATAAGTACTTCATAATACAGTACTACAGCTTTACAACTACTTTACTCTCTCAAACATATGCCTGCTTTTGTAATAACTTTTTCACTGGGACAGTTAAAGGGTCTGGAAGATTTGTCCTAATGCCTGATGCCACTCCTTAGACCAGCCAACAGTATCAATGCAACCAAGTCCAACAAAAACTTAACTAAGCAAATAAACATTCATTAATTAAGTTCGGCATTTATCTCCCTAATAAAAACATGGCGGACATTATAATGACAGAAAGTGTCCTGTGAAAGCACATGTGACAAAATTAAACAACCAAGCAGCTAGTAGACTGTCAAGAATTATCATTTTGTTTCACACTTGCTCGTAGCCCCGCCTACTACGCTTGCGACCAATCAGATATGCGATGAGCACAATGAGAATGAGTGCACCGAGGGCTGCACCAACAATGATTGGCACAAGGTTGCTGATGCGGTCATCCTTGCAGTCTGTCACTACAACACAGCACAGCAGTAACAATCACTGACGCCGCCTGTCTGTCTCACACCTTTTGTAGACCAAACGTTTGAAACATCCTGTGCAGCTGGAACATCGTAAAAACACAACAGAACTTACTTTGCAATGCAACTTACCTTTCATAGTTGAGCATTGTTGTTACCAATAACTTGCATCCTGCTATTTTAAACCAGTTACTTTGATTTGTTTGATTTTTAACCTGGTTACGGCTACCATTTTTTCAACAAACTTGAGAGTTGAGTTGAGTAGAGACTTTGTAATAAATTATTACTTCAAACGCCAGGCAAATAAAACTTCCGTAGTCAATCATCACTACAATGTCACCGTGTGCAGTTTACTGACAGCAGTTTGTCATTTGCCAATCCTTCAATTTCATGAAAGTAAACTCCAGTCACAAACCATGATTTTTGGAGAATTCAGCTGTGGTTGTATTCTGGAATGCCTCCAGCTTCATATCAGACACGGTCAGCTTAATCAGCGGTTCAGCTGCACCACTGTCACTGCTGTACAGGGTTTCAGTTGCGTTGCAAAGATACGCATCCACTACGTTCTTGTCCTCAGACCAAAAGTTTGAAACGTTGTGAGTAGCTGCACCATCGTAAACACAAAACGTTACACAAATCATGACAAACAGTCAACATTGAAGCACTGCACTAAGTCAACAACAAACATTATCAAACAAAAGTACAAGAAGCTCAGCTGTTGCTGTGATAGCCGATCGTACCGCGTGCAAATTCGCAGTCCGCACACCTCTGCACATGCACTGCAGTCGGCACTCGTCAGTCTCGGCACACGTATCGGCGGTCGCACCGAACGGCACTGTGCCGACTGCAGTGCATGTGCACGCCGTTACATGTGTATTGGGACTTAGGTGCGCTTCGTTTTTTGTGGTGCGTTTTATGGCTAAATGATGCATCCTAGAGCAAAAGTGTCAAAAGGGACAAATAAGAACTTTGATGCTAGGAACACGCTGGTATAACTTTTAGCCGCGTACACCAACCGTGAGAGCCACAATGCACAGCATTACAGACAGACAGACGGACAGACAGACGGACAGACAGACAGACACACAGACGGACAACAGGCCGCTGGCAATAGCCGATCATACTGTGTAGCAGTACGATCGGCTAAAAATGCATGATAATGTGAAGCCTCACAGTCACCTGCACTTTAGAACAAACACCAGAATTTTGCGATAAAATACCAAAATTTTCATTACCATGGCAACACCAGTCTGTCTGACACTGTTTAACTCTGTCCACCCTGGAAGGATTTGAGATACATCTATTATGCAAGCTTTAAGCAACACCCAATTTGTGTTCAAACATCCAATTTTTGTTTCATTCAGTGAGGGGCAACTTTAAATAATACCATTAAACTGGACAACTTTAAAACACCCGCTTGGTACAAGAATCTGTACAGCCAAGTGACAGCCAATCAGGTGGTAGTCAAGTGGCCTTGGTACTTTTTCTGTAAAATCAATTCTCTTATTGTTAGTTCAGCCCCCTAATCAGCAGTGACTCACTCTATAATTTTGGATCTGTAGAAATTCCTTCACATTACCAAATAATATCACAAAATTGTGTCATAGAAAGAGCCTTATATTTTGGGGTCAGAGTGGATCTCCATTATTGTTAGTTGTTGTTAATTTCAACAATTGCTTTAGAGCGTGACCACAAAAAAAGCCAAAACTGTCAGAGCATCAGCTGGTGAAGTGCTGCAAGTAGAGTGCACACATAAAGTATTGTCATCTTCAACAGATACACTACTCTTGTGTTGACAACGCCTGTAAAGTGACGAAAAATAGCTACCTGGGGAATACAGGACAAAATTATGTAGGAACTAGGAAGTACCCATTATTACTGAGAACACTAACACCTTCTGATATAAAGTAGCACTTGAACACATTTCAAGAATAATTCAGCTGAATGTGTCCATAAAATGAATACATAAATGTTTAACTAGCACAGTCTGTCCGTTGGCAGAATCAGAGGTGCATGACATCACTATCACCATTTAACAACTATCAGAAGCAGTACCAGCATGCACACTGAATAGGGTCATGTGCCCACAACAACAAGCTAATGAATGCAGTAAATGCTTCTGTAACAGCCAACAGTACGGAAAAACTGCAACAAACCTCTAATATGCAGTTTGTTGATTGTGGCGTCAAGTGAGAAGCTGCTCAATTGGTACGTGCTGTTGTCGTCATTCAGAGTGAAGAACAACGTCAGATTGAGCTTCGTCACATTCTTCACAGAGTACTCAATTGAGATGTGCTGTTCATCATTGCCACAGTCACCGACAGCACTAGTGCCATCCGTCAGAGGAGTAAATGACACAGACTTTGACTTCTGATGAAAAACAACAAACAAATGTTCTGCTCTGACTGTTTATCATAAAAAAGAGCTCAGTTAACCACCAACAAACACAATGCAACTCAACAACACAGCTTACTGACAGGGTACTACAGCTGGTAAAAGCTGTCAAATATTGCTTTTATTCCAAACAATGTAATACTTCATCAATGACCACAATATACAAGCAATGAAATAACCTGCAGGAATCAATTAAAACAACTAACTGATCTTTCATGTATCACTAGCAGTATATTCAAAGTTCTGCTGCATCCTTCTGCCACACAATATCCAGTTAAAGTTCTTTTTTATTCCAGTTCTTATTCAGTTCTCATTAAAATAAATCTCCTTCATTTTCAGGCTCAGTCAGGAATCACTCAACTTGTGTGCAGCAAAATGATGTCACCATTCACTAGTCAATACAGTGAGGATCATGCTGAAATAACAGAAAAGGTCTGCAGTAGGTCCATCATGCCGGTGTGCAGTCGTGCAATGTCTTGTGAAACAGAAGACTAATCTGTAGTCATCCTTTGCTATGATTCACAGACTAAGCAGAAAGTCACGTGTCTTGAGGATGAGCATCATCTATGTTAGCAGTGCAAGAGGTGCCAGCGATGACGGAAGAAGTCTGAATGTAGTGTTGCAAAAGTCCAGCACAGTCACTATGCGACATTCACGAAGGGTTTGAATTATTTTTGCCTCAGCACCTTTACCAACCACGAAATCACAGATGGATCATACAGATGGATGCAGACGACACAAGCATGTCTGAAACAAGCATGAAATGTGCTGCTGCACCTCTAAAGTTATGACCTAATGGCGTTATACAAATCTATTATTATTATTATTATTATTATCACTATTACTCAGCAATGATCAATACACCAATGTCACGTACAGCACTCAATGGCTCAGTGACATTCCCATCGAGCATAATCTTCTATCTGTTAGTAGATAACTAAGCCAGGAAAAGAGACAACTTAGGTAGGCCATTGTTACGTTTTATATGGTTCAGTGAAGAGGAAAATTTTTGTGCTGATTTCATGCTAGATTTTATCCAATTTGAACCATTTTTTTCACTTTTTAGTTCTTACTCACTACTCAGTTATCATTTACAAAATTACTTTAGTATTAGTTAATAGTTCTTATGCACAAAAAGCAAATAAACTGAAAAATAAGCAAACACCAACTCTAATCCAAACCTTCACAGTTTTGTTGAGTGTTATGTATTTCCTGTTGAAGTTGAAATTACACTTCCAATAGTTTAAACAAGTATGAATGTACTATGGATCAGGATCTACAGGCGAGCGCATACAGTGAGCCAATGACATCACGTGTTTGATGGGGAGCTGGCAGACGAGTGGCGGGCAGACATCATGGCCATCATCTTGAAAGTATGATGTCTGATGTCGTATCAGAAATCTGACTCCATCAATCAGTGCATATTTACTTGAAGGACAATCCTACCAATTTCGTCGAGATCAGATTTGAAACAATGGCACCTTAAGCTTTTTTGAAGAGTGACACCCCAACAGGAACAACAAGAAGAAGGATATGGGATCAGTTCCTGGTCAAAAATTTAATGCCGATAAATCTCATTTAGAATTATAAATTGCAAGTAATCACATGAGAAATCACGTTGAAACTATTCTTTACCTGCTTCTCAGCTGTAAGCAGCTAGAAATGTGCTGTTTGTGACAACCTTTTATTTAGTGACTTCTCCACTGAGCCACACTATCTATATATTAATATGACTCTCTCTTATAACATGACTAACATCACTGTTTAAACATGCAATAATTTCCATTATAGCAACAGTCAAGTAAACAAAAGATGAAGTTAACAGAAAGTATCACCAGAAAGCTTCTGTTGATTAAATTTCAAACTGCAATATTGAAAATAAATGATTACGCATTTTGCATCATAGCACAGGAGCAATGGCCCAATGG
>Ga0209788_1000551_pt1 | contig 10145 bp, 8 predicted proteins | sample WorMetLIZISLAND1_2_FD_187415 | JGI IMG/M metagenome (GOLD analysis project Ga0209788, IMG submission 187415) | Marine gutless worms symbiont microbial communities from Max Planck institute for Marine Microbiology, Germany - Olavius clavatus LIZARD... ...
ATCTTTTGTCGATTAATCAGTTAATCAGATTAATCGATTATTAATCACCAAATTTCATGATTAATCGACTAATGAACATCATTGCGGTTAAATGGATTAAATGCTCTAGTTGGTAGTTGGTACGTGAGCAATAGTTAGGTCACCTGAATGCATCATCGTCATGCGCATGCCCCGAGCTGGAGCATAGCAGTTTCCCCGAGGTGCTTCCAATAGGTGTTGGTAAAATGCATCTGGTGCGTCTGCATCCGTGCATCTGGCTCCACGGGTAATGTGCATCTAATTAGTGTGTTAATAACTGCCGGAAAATGCGTCTGTGACGGGTATACTGCATCAAATGCATCCAATAACCTGGGCTATGATGCCGCGTTTTAGCACGCGCTGCACACTAATTACCTTCAAGTATTATTTCTCCTCTGTTTTAGCACGAATCACAAATATGTCGTAATTAATTAAGCAGCTAAATTCCTCTGAATTCTTACCAGCAAAAGCTTATTAGCTAATTCATCCCAGCATTTTTGCAGCCAGAGGTAAAATACGGTCTACAGTTTTTGAAGATGAATTGACCGCAACTTAACACAGTTATTCATAACCATCTATACAGAGATCTTCCACTATGGTCACTGGTTGAGTTCTACGAAATTTCTGTTCGATCCATAAAATAAAGACATAAAATTTGTGACACTTTACATACCTCGTAATAATGGCATTGCTTGAGATGAGTACTATGACACTATCCATGCATATATTCTACAAAACACGTATACAGCCCAGCTTTTAGGCTAGTTGATGTGGCTTGGGAAATTGGGATTTTGCAATACAATTCTTGCAAATGCAATCAGGCCTGAGTACCTTACCTTACCTTTAATACCTTACCTGTGGGGTGAATGCCTGCAGTTAGACAGACAACAGCGGTGAGGCCACAGCACTGGCATGTGTCCAAAGGCCTGAGTAGCTAATAACTGATCCAATTTCAGATTGGTTCCAGTACATTTGAATTTATTTACAAGAAAGCCATGCTATCGCAGGGAGTACTGCGTGATGCCACTGTATATTTTGATATGTATCGAATTTTTACAATAAGTCAATAATGGAACGTTTATGTACGCTAAACACGGCAACCTTGTCGACGCGGGCGCATCTAGCACCAAAGCCAGCACGAAACACCATGCATGATGTTGAGGTCATTCAAGGCCGCACGTTTTGCGATCACTGAAAAGCCAACAAGGGACTGTATTAACTGTATAAAAACGTAGGATTTAGAATTTTAGAGTCGGAAATTTCGAAGGAAAGCTCAGAGCATCTCTGTTTTCCAGAACCCCATTGTCATTTGGCTCCCCTGTTTTGGGAACTCCTGCAAATATTTGTACAAACCTTATATTTGTAGAAACTAGAAATCATTTACCTACAGTACATTTTGCCGCTGATAGTATGGGTCTATCTTCATTCAGATTTTTCTGGTGGGCTCCGTAAAACAATTTTTTCCGCTAGCGTGCATTTCAGCCATTCGAGGTCATACAAGGTCATTGATTTTGGTACCAATCGAAAGCACGTATATGACTTCTTATTAGTCCATTGTAGTAACCTTGGTCCTATCTTGCACCATCCCACCCTTAGTCCTCACTAATTTTGGGGGTGTTCCTGTTGGACCAGATCACCGATGTTAGGGTCCGTGTGAACAGATCTTAAGGCATTAGGCCGTGAAATTATTTTCGAAGTATTCCAACCTATATGATCACGGTACTTGAGTGTCATAGACGGACAGACAGACAGACGACATACTGTGGCATAGCATGGTAAAAACTGAACTGAACTGTTAAAAATTAATCTTTTAATATTTTGTCAAAATTTGGTCAACTGTAAATGTCTATTTCAAGACATAATTTGATGCATTCAGTACCGGACCACCTGAGCTTGTAATTCACTACAACTGTATGTGCTGGGATGAGGAATGGAGTATATTTGTGACAAAATATCTTGTCATTGGTGCTTAGTGTGATAATTGCTGAACAGTTTGTGGTTAACAGTGAGTTTTAAATGTGGATCGTACGTGACAATTTCGTTGATTTGTAGAAATGGTCGATTTTATGAAGAAAGTTGCGAGACTCGGAGTTGAGTTGTCTGTTGAAGAACGAAACTTGCTGTCAGTGGCCTACAAAAATGTGATTGGTGCCCAGCGTTCTGCTTGGCGCATTATCAGTAGCATTGAGCAGAAAGAGGAGAACAAAGGAGATGCGAGTAAACTCGAGCTGACTAAGCAGTATCGTATTGCAGTGAGTATATCTATTATTTCTGAGGTTGTTTGTATGCTCCAAATCATGTTGCGTTTACGTAGATCTGATTAAAAGTTTTTCAGAAGATGAAGATTAAATTGGATTAATTTTGATGTGGATATCTAGTATCGATATGTATTTGTCATCGTGGGTTAGACCAAAATTTTATAGAAATTTAAAGAAAGAAAAAATTCAAAGAATGATTTTGGATTTATTAGCTCAGCAGTTTAGCTGTATTGAATTATTGAATTATTAAGTCACAGATCTGATTGCAGGTAATTACTATATGTATGAATTTGAATGAAACTCGTATTCGTATTAGCTACCTAGTTGACTGCATACCATAATCAGTGTTACAAGCCCCATTGCAATGTCATCTCTGGCAGCTGTGTGAGATTCATTAAATCTGAATACTAAAGTACGTATGAATTTCTGTAAGTTGTCTGATGTATATGCAGTGAGACCTGACCAGTAAAGTGGAGTGTAAAGTTTGCTGTTACTGTAATGAGTATGATGATCATTGATCAATGTGATCAGATGATTGATTCAGTTAACATTGTAACAAAGGAAGAAAAATGCCGATGTCTGAGAATTGTTGGGCTTAGAACCAGTCCACTTGGTGATTAAAACTGGCATTATGATGATGGAGACTGATTGATAAATTACAAAACTGCATCATTCTGATAGTTTCTAAAATGTAAAAAAATCATATACTTTTTGTAGGGAGTTTAATTATGAATAGTTGAATACCAGCTGTGAGTTTCATTATGATGACGTCACTGTGACGACAGTTGTAAACATTGTATACAGTGACGTTGCCATTGAATGCATCACCAGCATCCTGTTATATTAATTTTCTCTGGCCAAAATGATTTAGTGTTAATGTTAATCACACTGAGATCTACCACGGTAAGGAGACAGTGTTTTACGACACCAGCAATACATGTTTAAGAAGTTTCCACGTTGTCGAGAAAATGTTGAGAACAACGACCTCGCCATGCAACCAGCAATCGGCGTCATTTGTTTCATCAGGCATTCACAAGCTTGTTGGTAGTTGGGATAAATTCTTAAGTGAATATGAAAGATATATTATCGAAAAATAAATGTTACTGTTTGACATTTAGAAAGGTTGTCTGCTTGTTGAACGTGTTAGTTTTCTCATAAATCGCAATGCTGTTTAACACTTGCCAATTGGGAAAGAATGCTGGTGGGTAAAATACCGTAGTTAATGACTTGTTTTAAGTGCAAGTGACACCGTTTTCATGATAACGTCATCATAATAAAGCTCACATCTGGTACTCACTACTCAAGACATATATTTCGGATTTTTCATACTTTGAAAACTAACACGATGATGTTTTAAAAACTTATTTATGGGACGACCCTCGTAACTGGGCACGCTTGAGGATGGGTTGATGAGATTGTATAGAGTTTTGGCCTGCCCTTCTTAGAGAATAAGAATCAGGGGTAACTGACTGGCCTGGATTTGCCTGGAAAATGGTAAAATGTTGTGTAGTAACCTTGCATTTGTATTGTACAGATTGAGAAGGAGTTGAATACCATCTGTAGTGATGTGCTGGAAGTTCTGGAGAAGCATCTGATACCAGCAGCAACAAGTGGTGAATCAAAAGTGTTCTATTACAAGATGTATGTTTCCCTTTCTTTGAGTTATACTCATTATACATGAAATTTAAATTGCGAATTTCATGAGGAAGATAAATTTGCAAAATTAAATGCCTGTGAAAATTCAGTTTACCCATAAAAGACCCGATAAATAATTAAATACCAGTAGAACACTAGTTAAACCCGAAATTAAAATGCTGCATTTTGGGACAGTCTGTGCAGAAAGCTGCCCAACAAATCAGTCTTATTTTGAACACACTTTTTTAACATTCTTCAGTTAAATAAAAACTGAAACGAGAATATTTGTGCAGTTTATAGAAACGTTCACTAACAGAAGATACTACTACTACTTACTACAAGAATGTGCATCTTCATCTCTGTCCTTATGCCATATCTGGTCGTGCCTCACGGATAATGTGGCCATCTTGATCGCAGTCACTGTGATAGTCACTTGAGGACTATGCCAGTTTGCTCACGTGTGGGATTTCTGCTGCATATGTCTAGCTGCTAGCATCTATCATTATCAGAACATGACCTGCTCCTTTTTCCGCAGTCATATACTTCTGTTCAAAATGTTGTGTACCACCTTCACTGGCTGCCAATACTCGCTCTGGTTAACTTCAAAACTGCCACTCGGACTTACGAAACTGTCATCTGCCCATCCCACATACCTCTGTGAATTAATCTCCATAACAAGGTTCTCACTCATTGCAGTCCTATGATGTGTCTCTTAACTGCCCCTTGTGCAAATTACACAGTTGATCAGCATAATTTCTCCCGGTCTTTTCCCATTGTCTGGAATGCCATCCAGTCGACACCTGTCAGATGCTACAAATCTCTTACAATGCTACATCCATCAGTACATTTGTGTTGCCAAATAGTTTGCTTTTATTCTCATTTCCTAATCTCTGCTTCCTTGAAATAGGCCACATGTCCGATTCGTGCTGCATCTTGAAATGCATGTATGCATATACTTGTATGTGTATCTGCATGTATATGTCAAGTAATTTGAATACTATTTAAGAATAACAAAACTTTAAGAATAACAAAACATCATGTGCAAACTATTTTGAAAGCATTAGACAGTGATTAACAAATTGTATTTTAGTAAGGTTAATTTTACAGCCATTGTACACCTTATTTGCTAATAACAAGAGTAATTTCTTAAATGATGATGAGCCTTGATGCAGCAGAATGGCTTTATACTGTGCCTATCTTCTGTAGTAATTTATCTCTTAATTACTATGATTTGCTTGCTTATTGGATTGGGACACATCTTACAGAATTGATGTAAAACATGTTTATCAGACAGAATGGCCTCTTTGCTATAGACTTCTTGCTCAGTTTCATTCCTTGAATAAGATGTGGGCAAAAAAATTGCATATCATGTTGGGCATAAGAGTAGGTGGATGAATATCAATAGTTACCACAATGGCATATTATCGCAATGAACACTGATGTTGTGTAACAACAGGCAAGGTGATTATCATAGATACCTGGCCGAGTTTGCAACTGGAGATGCTCGCAAAGGTGCCGCTGAACAGAGTTTGGTTGCTTACAAGGCAGCCACTGATGTGGCCACCAGTGAGCTGGCCCCAACTCATCCTATTCGTCTTGGTCTGGCTCTCAACTTCTCGGTCTTTTACTACGAGATCCTCAATGCTCCAGATAGAGCATGCCACTTGGCAAAGCAGGCTTTTGATGAGGCAATTTCCGAACTAGATACGCTGAGTGAAGAGTCGTATAAAGATTCTACTCTTATAATGCAACTGTTACGGGACAACTTGACGCTGTGGACCTCAGACATGCAGGGCGACGGTTTGTTGACCATTTGTCCTTATGTACTTACTGTCTCTCTCTGTATGTCGCAAGTTTTAAGTCTTGCTGGTTGAATAAATAAACTGTACATTATAGCATGAGCTCAGAGCTGTCTGTGGCATCCTGACATTAATGCTTTTGATGACAGATAGCACGTGTAGATATAGCCTAGTTACCATTTTCTTTGTTCTGCATTGTGAAAATCTGGCTAATAAATATAGCTTATGTTGAGTTGCTCCAATCTTAACAATGCAAATAATAGCAACTTACTGTAACATTAAACATATGAACATGTTGACATTTTATAAAAGAAAAATCTCTGCAGCTTGGCCACTAAGCTCCACTGGGAGAATTCTGTCTCCAGATCCCTGCAAGGCGTCCGCCGCCGGTCTTAGAGCTCTGTTTCTAGAAACGCCCTTGTTTAAGGTCATCTGTGCATCAGGCGTTTAGTGTAATTGTGCAGATTTGTCTTTTGTCACACAGTTAAATATTTCTTATGGTCACCATGTGTTGTTTCAGTTAAGAACATGGCATCTAGGTGCAATTTTCTCATGCGACAGCCCACAAGGACCTATAAGAGTTGAGAACTTGAGGCTGTAGGCTACATTGTTCTCAGTTAATTGTGGCCACAAAAGTTTACAGGATATATAACTAACACAGCATTTGTAGACAGTAGAACTTTGAATAGGTGTCAGCAGATTGAGTAATATTTAACCTAGTACACACTAAATGCACCCTATCCAGTCAGCCTTACTATGAGTATGATCAGATAAACAGATACTGATTGCCGCAATGTACGTGAGTGTAAGTTGATGAAATTAGACACTGGAAGACACGTGTATAATTTTTGGTGTGGCCAAAGAGGATGCACGTTAGTAACTAAGGCGGAAGGTTGATCAATTAACCCATTTTCAACTGTAAATGTCAGTGTTTACAACTCCACCTTGTTAGAAAGATGAGGATATTAGAGATTGGTGACCAATCACATCATTATTTATACATTTATAAATAAGTTCTTTATACATTAGCAACAGCATGCGTTACATTTTGGTGTAATTGCAGACGCAGGTGGTGATGAAGGCACCAAGCAAGACACGCTTCAGGATCTTGATGGTGATAAAGCATAGCTTGGTCAGTGACAGTGCTGCACTCAGCAAAATTCGCCGATTGCCATTCCACAGAACATACACATTTACTGGCTGTTAGTGTCTGTGTTCGTGCGTGTGTTTGTGAAACACTTGTGCACATTCCAGCCTTTCACATCAATTCATAACAGTTCCTTTTCTGATACAGTTATCTCCAGTGTGTTAGATATTCTGGTTTTTATTGACAAAATTGCTATAACATGGTATGCAACAGCTTTAAAATAATGTTCATTGCTTATGAAAAAATAATTGTAAACGTACATTTGGTTCGTTCCATACACTTAGTTATGCACACAGTTGTTCCTGTAGTCTAGATGGTGTAGTTCTTTAACGGAATAAAAATAAATAGCAAATTCACAATATGAGTGCCTGTTGGACAGTCCCATGCATGTGTGGGAGCATGCCATTCTGAATGCACGTTGACCATGTGTTATTTGTCTTGCTAATGTGGTAGCAAGTGTAGTTGATCACTTTTTATTCAGATGTGTGTTGTATATGTTAGCCTTTATAAATTTAATAACAAACTATTTCCATACAACATTGTAGGCTGTCAGATCTGTCATTTACACAATATTCCAATAACTGCACATATGTATTTCATTATGTTATGTGCTGATATATCTTTTTAATTTATTTCATATACAACTTGGTGAGAAATCAGTGTCCACAATAGTATGACAATGATTGAAAATGCTGGGTCTCAGCTGTTGCAGAAACACAGTCAATGTGAAAAATGGTAAATAAATAAGATAGAAGATTTAGTGAAACAGAACACTGTGGCAGTTTGTAAGTCATATGAACGAATTTAATTTTCTGACGGTAGTTTCAGTTAAAGCTGCAGTCTTTATAAACACAGTGACCATCTATTATTTCAATGTGTATCCGTTAAGGGATTGATTGATGCAGAAGATTATTCGTCATTTAGCATTGCATTCTATTATGCATGTTCTTAATTACTTACAGATTTATGTTCACTGCTAGCTAATGTAACCTTGAGATGGTCACTGCGATGTGCAAAATTTCAAGGTAGTTCTTTTCACTGTAATTATGCTCTTGCTCATCGACACATACACCTTTTCTTTAATGCACGTAAACCAGTCTATATGTGTACGTGAAATATGTATGCAATTACAATTTGCTTATTGTGGCTATGAAGCTGTTGTGTTATGACAGAATACACTCACCCCATTATGTGGTCAGGTGACTTAACCAGGTTACTGTACTTTCATACAAAGAAATGTATCCATGGAGTGGAACTTCTCACAAGTAGAGATTATTTGTTAAAGACAAGTTACAGGAGACATTTGTGCAGCCTTTTTACTGATATATTTTTGCACTGTTTAAATAGCTACATTACACTCGACAGTCTCCATATCAATTACCTGTGATGAAATTGTTCTTAAATACCAAGAACGTAATTCACATAAGCTAGTGTAGTAAGAGTTAAGCCAGCCACGTATTTGGAGTCCGTTTCATATGTCATTTATAGCATACAGTTCCTATTTTGTTATTCTCTCTACACAGTTGTTTCTGCTCAAAACGTTTAAGGCACTGAATGGCCTTTTATGTGCTGATGTGCCGTTAAGAAACTACTCACTCACTCAGCAGTTGCTGTAATTCACTACAGATGTCAATGCTTTAGCTGATTATCATTAAACATACAAGGATAAAAATACTGTTTGCTTTGTGGTGCAGTACCAGTAGTTTACTGGCAATGATCATTAAACTATTTTAGATGTTTAAGTTGCATATTTGCAATTTTGCATAAGTTGGATTATGCATAATAGTTGGAAAGTAAAAGCAAATTATTTTAATAACTGTTGTTTTTCTCTTATAATAAATAATAATGTCTTTTGCAATCACTAATAGTTGCCAAACCATCTTACACAACAGAAAGCACACATACCAGTGTACAAATATTTCACAGTGTTCCATAAAAAGGTACCACTTTAATTTTAATAACTTTGACAACAGCAGTTGGTTTTCAGAATTCTTTCACCCTTGCATTAAGAGATAAATGCTGTAAGATGTAATGTATTATAACAAGAAAGCCTAGCCAACGCAAAGGTAAGCACGCGACAGCTTTAGTGTATAGGACACAACTGCACTAAATCAGCCAAAAATCACTTTACCCATGTTTGTACATGTTTACTACCATTAATAATAACAAATACAAACATATCTGTACTTTAGATATCATTTACGTTAAAAAGCGAAAATGCAGATTACGGCACATTATTGAAATGTTATCCATGGCCATAAACGATTTGTTGCTTGTCAAATGCCTGCTGCTGTTGCGAATTGCTCAAAACCAAAGTTTACGTTAGTTGCGTAGTCTGCTGCCATAGCAATGATCACACGGCCGCAAGGGCATCCCCGTTACTTGAAAATAAGTAATATTCATCCGGTACGATTCTTTTAAAAAATTATTCCACAAAAATTGGCAATTATTACTACCGAAGTAAAAAGTGGACTTTTTGCAACAGTGAATAGAATTTAACGTGAATGAGGTCTTGGTCAAGATTTTACAAGGTAGTGTAGTTACACAAACCACGTTAGGTGGGCTAACTATACATCATGCAGTTGCAAATTTCCTGTAGTGTATATGTGCCAAAAATTATGAAAATTGGATGACAGTAGACAAAGTTATTGCAAAAGTTATCTGGCTTACTTTTTTCTGGCCCACCCTGTAGAATATTTTTCTACCACGCCAGTTTCAGGGCATGCACCAGTTAACCAGGGCGGAATGGCAAGCATGGGAGCTGTAAATTAATCTGTATGCGGAATTAAAACCTGGTAGAATTTTGCACCCCTGCCTTAAAGATGTACAGTTGAAACATTCAAAGGTCGTGCAAAAGCAGACTTAAAGCAATATGGCTTCATTTCAGCTTCACCCTGGAATGCAGCAGTTTAAAAAAACTGGTCCACATATATTTGCCAAAGTTATCATGAAAATAAAAGCATTACAGCAGTACTTTCTTTATGGACCACAATGTAGAACAGTGCTCACAGAAGATGTTAGTCATCATGTTACTGGGTGTTTTTTTTGACTGTAGGCTGTCAGCTTAACACATTTGCTGCATTTTCTTTACACATGTCAATATTAATACTGTAATCAGAACACTGATACACCAACTCAAGTTCAACCAATCAGAATACTATTGTGATGAACAGCGCTTCACCAAATTTCGATACCGTAAACTATTAATCTAAGCCTCACTTTCTATTGTCTTAGAGGCGGCCTTGATCCTCCGTTTTCATTGGCTGACAAGGAACTAGGTCAGTACGC
>Ga0209788_1000552_pt1 | contig 10145 bp, 2 predicted proteins | sample WorMetLIZISLAND1_2_FD_187415 | JGI IMG/M metagenome (GOLD analysis project Ga0209788, IMG submission 187415) | Marine gutless worms symbiont microbial communities from Max Planck institute for Marine Microbiology, Germany - Olavius clavatus LIZARD... ...
TATCTATATTGCTTATTTTTTTTAAAAAATAAAATATTCATGAATAAAGTGCTTAACTAAATATGCATAAAGGTTTGTAGACCTAATTGTAATTGTGGGTCGGGTCAGGTCAGTTAAAAGTGACTCATAACAACTGTGTGACAGGTCTCTAAGCCCTACTGCTGGACACGTGGAACCGGCAGTCGGGAGATTCGAACACCGCGTCGTTGAGGCATTACCCACAGCTGTCCGAGTTCAGCCTGAACCCACACCATCTACCTCGGCGCAGGTAGAGCTGCCCAGTCGAACATTCGCCGTCACCGGAACCATCCACGTACCGGAAGACATCGAGAAGGTGGACGTAATCGAAGAAGCTCCCAGAGTAGTAACTTGTGTGACTACCGTGGTTGAGTACCCACCTGGCACCATCAGCGTCAGCCAAGACAGCGGGACCGAGAACACATCAGTAACCTACGTCGTTCACCACGAGATGCCCGGGAAAATGGCACTAGGGGACCTCTCAATCCGCAGTAACGATACTCCGTATCGGGATCTGAGGACAGACTTGGCCACCGAAACCCCATCACTGGACATCAAAAAGACGGGAAAGATGAGATCCGGAGACTACGGACCCATACTGGAAACGGTGACCTACGTGGTCTGCTATCCGGTAGGCGGTCCTGATGAGCAGAACCGTAATGTTATCAATGAACTGAATCTGCCGCCGAACTATACGATTACCGGTAGAGTTGGGCCGACCTCGTCCATCGAAGACACGGCCGAGAGTTATACCCTCACTGGCTTGTCTGGAGGTCCACCTCCGTACTCAGAGGAGCAGGAAAGTCTGTACCTGGCCATACTGAACTATGCAGCAAGAAGCCAGGACAATTGGCAGAGAGAAGTCCCAGGTCGAGTGACCTACATCACCCAGCAGGACTTCCCAAAGGCGACTGATACCGGTACGCTAAGTCTTTCGAGGAAGGGACCGACAATCGAGGCGACGGAACCTTCACCACCACCGTCGCCCACTCCTGATGATAACGAAATTTGGGTGAAGCAGAGAGTCGTGGTCGTCGAAGCAGCACCAAGAGCGGAGGCCAAACCCCTGGCAGTGACAGCAGATGTGTTCTCAGAAGCGATGGAAATAGTTCAGCAGGCAGATGTGGATGTCGACACCATTACGCCGCCTTCAAGGACAGAGTATCGTGGCTGGAGGAGAGACGATGAAGTTGAGTTGAAGAAGCCAGCATCTGATGTTGTTATGCCCCGATATGATGTCGAGGTCCGCGCCGAAGTTTCTGCTGATGACAACAAGGAACTTTACATCGACGCAGAAACTTCGCCACTGGATGAGGTGGTGGAAACTGCGTTTGTTCATCGTCCAGACTATCCTCCGGATCATGTTGTGGTCAGCGAACCGCGGCCAAAATCTTCTGATCACTTCGACTTTCGGGCAGCCACTGAAATTCCGGAGGTCAGTCATTTCTCAGAGGCGAACATTTCGACAACGAGGACGTACGTCTTTCACGAGCAGCTGCCAACAACGGATGTTATATCGTCAGGTACAGAGCCGCTGACCAGCGATGTTGATGTGACAAGCACGCCTGTAGCTGCATACGTGAAAGTAACTGCTGCAGGCAGTGATACAACTTCACGAACGTACGTTGTGCACCGCGAGTGGCCTTCCGTCCAGCCTCCTGTGACCAGATTGGAGGATCTGGACTCAGAGACCCATGGCATGACCCTCGCTGAAGCACTGGGTTCTTCTGCACCAGATGGTGATGTCGCCACCACGATGTACGTTGTCAGATATGACTGGCCGACACTGGCCAAGCCACAGGCCACTTTCGAAGCAGAAAGGGAAGAAGAGTCCAGAGAGGTTGCTGAAGTGGGAAAACTTCATGAGGATGTTCCTCGCATGTACATCGTTAGTCAGCGTGAAAGTCCACCGCTGACAGCAGCTGCCAGGTACGAGGTTACAGTCCCTGCTAAAACAGACGTAGGCATCCCTTCCACAGATGATGGTCGTGGAGCTGAGTCACCGCTGTTAGAATTACCCGAAAACTGCATCTCACGTGTGTACATTGTCCGACATGACTGGCCTTCATTGAACGTACCACAACCGGATGTTGGACGAGGCATGCGTGTCCGTCTGGGATGCCCCAGTGACATTGGTCTCGCACCAACTGGAGATATGACAATGAAGACTTACCTGGTGCATTACGACTGGCCAATAGTAAATTTCGACCTGCCTGTACGACAGCCACCTGCTTCAGATGTCCTCAATGTACCGGCAAGCATTACTGAACTGGAAGAGGTAAAAGTCACAGCAGCAGCAACAGCAGCAGCAGCTCCATCTATCGGCGAAGTCTCGCACTCCTATACTGTGCATTATGATTGGCCAACAGATGTAACTTCTGATGTTGCGATAGCAGCGCCAAAACCGAGAGTCACTTTTGCTCCAACAGTCGTTGAGACGGACCTGGATCTGATCACTCAGTCACCAGAGACTCCTCCAAAGATAACGTATGAAGTCAAACATGATTTGATGCCGGAGACAGCCACAGAACCATTAGCTGTATCAGCAGCAACAATCCAAGTTGAGCAGACAGAGGTACGAGTACCAGAAATCAGTATGGCTGCCACCGGACCAAATGTGGTGGAGAGGATGCATGATTCAAGCTTGGAGCGGGACTGGCCATGGTTTAGGAGGGACATGCCCGCTATCAGACAGAAACCCACCATTCCAAACATAACCCCTCCAGTTGCTGTCAAAGTTTCTCCGGGAGTCGACTACTCTGCAGGTGGTTTCTACGTCGATACGTCCACCGAAGTTGCATCGCGAGAGCTCATGACCAAGACATATATTGTCCGCAGAAACTGGCCAGAGCTGAAGTTGGAAGTAACAAGTCATACAGCGCCAGATTTTGGACTAACGGGTGCCCTAATGTCAGACACGAGTCACAGAGATATCACCTGCAGAACATATGTAGTCAACTATGAGTGGCCTCCATTGAAGGCAAAGCCGACGTTGAAGGATGAGAGAACAGATACAGCAGTCGATGTCAGTGCATCCGCATCAGCCGAGGATGATGGAGAGTTGTCCCCAACCTATCTTGCACGCATTGAGCGGTCACGAGTCAAAATTCATCTGCCCGGACCAGACAGATCCCGTGAAGCTGAAGTAGAAGTAATACCTCCAGAACCTGAGGATGAACCGTCTGTACCAGCTCCACCTGGTGACAACATCGTCTCGCATACCTACATAGTGTACCATGACTGGCCTCTAGATGGATTACTTTTGTCTGAGCCAAAGTCAGATCTAACTGATGAGGATCTGTTCACAAGCCGGCAGTTGGATACAGTCACTTACATAGTTCACTTCGACCTTACGTCAAGAAAGGTCAAAAAACAAGTCAGTGAGGTACCAGAAATGTTCAGTGTGGAACCACCGGACACTGATGTTCAGTTTTCAGCCAGTGATGGCATTCGTAATGAGTTCATGGCTGACGACGTTGATTTACCAGTTCCTGAGCTACCAGGAGTCAGTGTTGTTTGTCCACCAGAATCCAGACATGCCGAGTATGAACAGCGCTCCATAGAATTTGTTTGCACAGTAGAGCCCAAAGCCAGACCTCACATTGAAACTGACATTGATGAAGTAAGTGGCAGAGGGGTTGATGACTTTACTATTCAGTACGATTTACCAGCCACGAAATTTCAGCCAGAGCTTGAACCCATACACGTTCGTGAGCCAGCTATTGCAGTCATTACACAAGAACCAGTGATCGATCGCAGACTACGCTTTGAAACAGATGTTGACATTGCGACGGAACCCACTGAACCTATTATCGTTGCTGCTGCAGACGTCGATGTTCCACCCCCAGTGACGTTTATCAGAGCTGTTAAAGACGAAGATATTGAACCTACTCCAACAGCAGTAATCACACCTACTGGTGACGTGGACACTCACACGTATATAGTACACCATGACTGGCCAAGAGTGAAGCTGACACTCTCTGAGCCACAACGAAGACTCGAGTCTGTCAATGAAGCTGATCGTCAGCTGGTATCAAGGACGTATATTGTTCATTATGACTGGCCAACGTTGAAGATCCAGGTGCCAGCAACCGAACCACCAACCAGGATTGTCCTTCAAGAACCTGAGAGAAGGGAAGAAGCGGCACGACCATCTGAGCTGTTACCGAGTTTGGTTTTCCACTACATGTCAGAAGTGGAAACTCAAAAAGAGCCAGAACAGATACGTCCAATGCCACCAGCTGCTACAGTAGAAACACATGTTGAGAAACCTATGGAAGAGGTCACTACTCCCGAAATCAGATTACGGGATGAACCAGTCACTGTAACACAAGCAGCTGCTAGAGCTGACATCGAGCCTGCTGCTGCAGTGTCTGCTGTTACACCTGCTGGACACGTGGTTACTCGTACTTACATAGTACACCATGATTGGCCCACAGTTCAACTTACAGTCTGCGAGCCGAAAAGAAGCTTAGAGTCTGATGTTGAAACAGATCGTCGTGAGATGATTTCAAGAACATATGTTGTTCACTATGACTGGCCATCATTGAAAGTCAAGGTCATACAACCACCTGAACCTTCAGCAAGAGTTTTGGTCCAAGAACCAGCAGTAACAGTGCGTGGTGAAGCAGAAGTTGATGTTGTTGCCCCTGTGAGCAAACCTTTGCCGACTGTTCTTCTCCAGCAGGAAGTAGAACTACCAGAAGTGAAGATTCAGGAGGCAGAACCAGTTGAGATACCAGAACCAATTGTTCAGGTGATTGCAGAGCCAGTGCCAGAGGCTGATCTCAGGATTCGTTATGAAACTGATATTGATGCAGCAATTGCAGAACTTCCAACTCCTCCAGCTGCTGCAGCTGCTGTTCCAGTACCCATGACGTACATTGACACTGCTAAGGATGAACACGTCGAACCTGCAGCATCTGTGGTTGAACCCTCTGCAGAATTGGACAGCCACACATACATAGTACACCATGACTGGCCAAGAGTGAAGCTGACACTCTCTGAGCCACAAAGAACACTTGAGTCTGTCGATGAAGCTGATCGTCAGCTGGCATCAAGGACGTACATTGTTCATTATGACTGGCCAACATTAAACATCAAAGTACAAGCAATGGAACCACCAACTAGGGTAGACGTTCAAGAACCTGAGGTAAGGGAAGAAGCGGCACAACCAGCTGAACTGTTACCAAGTTTGGTTTTCCATTACATGCCAGAAGTGGAAATTCAAGAGCCAAAGCCAGTACACGTTCAAGAACCAAGCATTGAAGTGATTGCCACACGAGACGTTGACGTCACTAACGTGGAAGTTGGAGCCACTGTTGCAGCTCCTACAGTGACGAACATCCCTGCTGGACATGAGGCCGATATTACTGTTACTGACGAAGCTGTGCCATCTGGTGAATTGACCTCGCACACCTACATTGTACATCATGACTGGCCTCATGTGAAACTCACCCTATCTGAACCAAAGAGAACATTGGCAGCTGGTGGTGACATTGAAGACTTTACTGACTCTGTTCCAGGTACACAGGAGAGAAAGATTTATGTTATACACTATGACTGGCCTATGAGAAGAACAAAAGTTGTTTCTGTGCTACCAGAGAGTGAAGCGTTAGAACCACAGCCACCAGCAATTGCAGTCTGTCCAATTCCACCAGCTGTTCAGATAGAAACTCGTGTTGAGGAAGCTGCCGAAGAAGTCACTGCAGCCGAAGTCAGATTGCAGCATGAACCAGTTGCAGTATCGCAAGCAGCTGTTAGAGTTGACATTGAGCCTGTCACACCTGCTGGTCACGTGATCTCTCGTACCTACATAGTACACCATGACTGGCCCACAGTTCAACTTACTGTCTCTGAGCCGAAAAGAAGCTTAGAGTATGATGTTGAAGCTGAACAACGTGAGATAATTTCAAGAACATACGTTGTTCACTATGACTGGCCATCGTTGAAAGTCAAGGTCATACAACCACCTGAACCTTCAGCAAGAGTTTTGGTTGAAGAACCAGCAGTAACAGTGCGTGGTGAAGCAGAAGTTGATGTTGTTGCCCCTGTGAGCGAACCTTTGCCGACTGTTCTTGTCCAGCAGGAAGTAGAACTACCAGAAGTAAAAATTCAGGAGGCAGAACCAGTTGAGATTCCCGAACCAATTGTTCAGGTGATTGCAGAGCCAGTGCCAGAGGTTGATCTCAGGATTCGTTATGAAACTGATATTGATGCAGCAATTGCAGAACTTCCAACTCCTCCAGTTGCTGCAGCTGCTGTTCCAGTAGCTATGACGTATGTTGATGAAGGTAAAGATAAATACGCTGAACCTAAAATAGCAGTGGTTGCACCTTCTGAGGACACAACTGCACATACGTACATTGTGCACCATGATTGGCCCAGAGTTAAACTAGTCTTACCTGAACCAAAAGGCAAACTCGGTTTGGCTGACGATGAAGGCGTATCATCGCCTTCAGGTAAAGTTATTTCATTGACGTACATTGTCAACTGGCCTTCTGTGAAAGGTAAACGAGCCCCAAAAGCTGAAGCTGAGCTCGAAGTGCAAGAGCAGCCGAGAATAACGGTTACTGAGCCAGTGTCGATCGAAGCAAGGGTTGGCGAAGAACCAAAACCATCAGCCGATGTTCAGATTGTTGTAGAACCTGCGACACCATCACTGTCAGAGGTAGAAGTTGAAGCTGCAATAGCAGCACCACATGTGCCAGCATCCGTAGATAGGGACAAGGAAATTGTTGTGCCTTCCATTGCATCTATATCTGTGGCAACTGGTGACACTGTTTCGCGCACTTACATCGTACATCATGACTGGCCCAGAGTCACACTTGTAGCACCTGTACCAAAGAGACCTTTGGATGCAGCTGCTGATGATGTTGGTGTTGACAAAATAACTTACATTGTCCACTACGATTGGCCTGCAATACAGATTAAGAGACCTTCGGAGCTAGAGCTGTCTGCCGGAGCAGCCATCCAAGCTATTGACTCTGGCACAGATATTAGTGGCGAAGTCGATTTAGGAGTGGCCAGACCATCGGCTGAAAAAGTAACTCGCACCTTTATTGTACATTATGACTGGCCAACAGGTAAGGCTAAGGTGGAAATGCAACCGCCAGCTGGCGAGTTGGAAGCTGCGCTGAAGACCAAGCCTGAAATTGAACCTTTGGCTGTCGAAATACCCGAAATTATGCAACCGCCTCCACCAGAAATTTCTTATGAAATCAGCCAACCACAAGAGCCGGTAAAAATAGAGACTGCATTGGTCACTGTGCCAGTTCTTGAAGAACCACAACCAGAAGTTCCGCCTGGAGAATTTATGTGGCAACTACCAGAAACCGATGTCACCATTAAACCACTACCGGCATTTGATATTACTCCACACCTTGAAATAGAGGCAGAACCCCCTGTTTGTACAATAAGTGACGAGATCACAGTCGGTGCTGATTTGGGCATCGAACCCAGCCCACTGGTAGCAGTATCAGCCGTAGATGTTCCACCGATAACTGTTGCAGAGACAAAACACGTTGAACCACCAGCTCCTTCTGAAGCTCTGACCTTCGTTGTCCAGCCTGAAGTGGTGTCTGTGGAAGTCGAGGCTCCAAAGGAACCACAAGAGGGTCTCGGCCCTGAGACGATTACATATGAGGTCACGTATGACATAAGTAAGAAAGAGGCCGGAAAACCAACAGAAATTGCTGTGAGGTTGGAGCGACGGCATTCCTCCACTGAAGAAATGCCTAGCGCCGAAATGAAACCACTAGAAGTAGGAGTGCCTGGAGTTGAGGCGGCCGTGGATGAAGGCTTGGTGGTAACTGCAGCAGCACCCGAGAAGGCTGAAGCACCCGAGGAGGAAACCATCAAATACACGGTGGAGTACAAGGTGGATGTGGTAAAGGGAAGATTTCTGAGACTGTTTGTGAAGAAAGTCCCGACACCCGAGGCGCCGGAATTACGTCCAACGCCATCGCCTGAAGGTGAGGTGGGCGTACAAGCCGAAGGTCGGGGAATTCCAGTCCAACGGCAGCTCTCAGAGACGATCAACGTCGACTATGAAGCGGTGATCACAAGCCCGGCTGTTATTATGGAGGGAAATGTCGAAGCACCGCACGTGGTCGTGCCTTCTCCATATGACGAGCAACCAGAGGTTGCAGTGGCTGCTGTTGTTGCTGCCTCCGTCCCTCCAGAGCCTTCAGAGCTTCCGTCTGAAGGAGAGACGGTGACCTACATCGTGAACTATGACTTACCCGACGTCGGAGTCACCCGTGTGAAGAAACTCGAACTGTCTTTGATCAGAAAGGGCGAAGAAACGAAGCCGGAACAGGTCGAGCTAGCAGCAGCTGGTCCAGAAGGTGGTGAAGTACCAGTGTCGTTGGAGCAGCCATCGGAGGAAACAATAACGTACGTGGTGACATACGAATACACCAGAACGAAGAAGCCCAAGACGCCAACCGAACCCATCTCTGCCAAACCAGAAATTGAGAAGGGTGTTGAGTTACCCGCTGTCCAGGACACCGAACTGGTTGTGTGTCCGCCCGCTGCCTCCGCCGCAGTGGAAGTTGAGCCAGGACTGGTCAGCGAAGTTGTCTGCATCCGTGGGCCTGAAGAAATCGAGCCCCCTGAAATCGCTCTGGACAAGGATGTTCTTGTTGTACAACCTTCCGTCGAAGTTGAACCACAAGGTGAGGTTGAAATAGCGGCACTTCCATCTGTTGAAGGTGTCGAAGAAATAGAAAAGGCTGAACCGCCGGCTGGAGTTGCTGTAGAACTGGAGAAACGAGAGTTTGATATATCAATATTACCGCCGAGTGTGGAGATTCAAAAGACGCCGGCAGAAATGCGTGTTGGACCAGCACCAGAAGTAGAAGTTGAAGTTCCTGCTGTAGAGACGGTCCAGGAAGCGGCCGCTCCACCGGAAACGGAAACAGTTACATTTATCGTCCATTACGACGAACTGACGATTGGCGGGAAAGCGTCACCTGATGACGTCAGCTTGAAGAAGAAGCGACGCGATGAGATCCGGGTCTTGTTACGACCGCTCCACGAGCCGCTCGCTGCTGATGACGTCACTTTCGCTTCCGATCTGGAGTCGCTGCGACATCTGGTGGTCGTCGCCATCGACATTGGAACGACGTTCAGCGGCTATGCGTTCACGTTAGCTGGGAAGACACGCGGCAAGGACAGCCAGGATGAGGATGGAGAGGATAAACAGCAGCAGCAGCAACGACCGCCGCATTCAGTCGTAAGTATCATTGTGATACTTAACAGTTCATCGGACCAACGTTTCTCCGTAGCTGCCCCGTAGCAAATCCGTAACCAGTCTGTAACAAGTTAGCGCGGGGCAATCGTCCGTTGTGTCTGACTGTCTGTTATGTCGTGTCGCTTCTCAAATTCCATTACAACGACACAACAGACTTGTGTGCCAAGTTGTTACGGATTTGTTACGGGGGAATTGGTTTTTGAATTTTGGAAAATGGTAGAATTGGTGGATTTGTGGAAATTGGATTTTGGCCTTAACGGAGTAGGGTTGGGGTTAAGGTAAGTGTTAGTAGTCCGTTTAGTTAGTCCGTAAACCCGATAGTCCGATGCATTAAGTGTGCCTTCATTGTGCTTGTACATTTTGCAATTTAAACAAGTAGATCTGGACAGGAATTAGCATTGCGAATGTTTTTCCTTCGGCATTTGAATGTGTATTTATTTTTTACAATTATTTACTGATCACCGTTTCTATAAATTACTCTCAAAATTGTATTTCGTCACTGTCATTGATCAACATCGCCACTGACATTTTATGGATGCATTTTTATTTAGGGCGCGTGTTGGTGTTGGTAGAACATTTCTATTTAGGCAGTCTTACAGGGCCGTATTTAAGGGTGGGTTAACAGGTTCAAACCCCCTCCGAAATGTTGGGAATTTCTAAGCTCTAAATTCTAATGATCAAAACAGTTACGTGCATTGTACATGAACGATTGAAAGATGATGCCACGAAATGCGTTTTGACAGCCGTGAAAACATCAAAATGCATTTGCGGCCGGAGCTCCGCCCCGGACACACTAAAGGAGCTTACAGCGCTCCCCCATATTCCTTAGCTGTATTTGGGAAGGAGAAAGGACTGGGGAAGGGAGAGGAGG
>Ga0209788_1000553_pt1 | contig 10142 bp, 6 predicted proteins | sample WorMetLIZISLAND1_2_FD_187415 | JGI IMG/M metagenome (GOLD analysis project Ga0209788, IMG submission 187415) | Marine gutless worms symbiont microbial communities from Max Planck institute for Marine Microbiology, Germany - Olavius clavatus LIZARD... ...
GCCAGGAGATTAAATTAGTAGTTTCAGTCGGGCATGTCATCATCTGGATCGCTTTGTCGGCATCCACCAAAACTGGCTTCCAATGCGGCGCTGGATCCGGATGATCACGAAAGAATACCGATTGAAGATAAAAAAAATTAATGTTTTAAGGTGTTTCCAGGAAGATGTGATTCACAGAAACGAACGCTGTGAGGCAGTGAATTCCAGAGAGTTTCTGTATAATGTCTTATTGTACTGTACTATCCGTATCGCCATCATTTTATTACCGCGCGATGCACTAGTGCATAGCGCGGTATTGAGGTTGCATGTCGTCCGTCCGACTGTGACGTTGATGGATCAGGATCACATAGGTCGGAAATCTGGGAAACTAATTGCACGGACAATTAGCCAAACACCTTCGCTCTTCGTAGCCCAAAAGCCATCCACCTACTCCCAGGGGAACATGGGAAATTTGGGGGAGACTAGAGGTGAGGTGGGAAAAAGTGGCGTGATGGAGCACAAAAGTGGCAATATCTCTGAAACGCGTAAAGATAGAGGAAAAGTTACTATGGAGAGCCTATAGGAAGTCACAAACGCTCTTTCGAACGGTACCATCCCCTTCCTTCCTCTGATCAGTAACCTCACCTCACGTTATTTTCAACATAATTTAATATTTCAGCTATAGTTCTGTCGGGAGGTCAGTGGTCCGAGGCATCTGATCTCTGCTCTCAAACAAAGAAGTAAGAGATCAGGAAATGCTGCATAGGCGTGCGGTAGACGCTTCATGTTACTCACCAAGTGGCAGCACTTTTCTGTGTGAAATGACGTCATCTTGAAACTTTGACGTCAAATCAAAATCCGATTCCGTCAAATTCAATCAATGCGTATTTGCGTGAAGAACAATCCCGCCAAATTTCATCTCCATCCGACGGAGGCTTAAACATTTTTGAAAACGGTCGCCCCCAACAACAAGAACATGAATAGTGATACGAGATAGTTTCTGATCCAAAAAGTACCGTAAGCATGGATTATTACAGTAAAAGACATGGCGATGATGGCGCGGTGCCAAAGTTCGCATTTTCCCATAGATTTTGCTGGTCGTCCTTACAACAGAGAGAGAACTTCATTAAAGCCACGTTAAGTGCTACGCTACCGTGTTCATTGTGATGAGACACGGTAGTAGGCTAAATATAAATGATCACCATTTTCGGGACTTTGTTAGGGGGTCAGTCATTTCACGCAAGGAGATAAATTATAGTGACACGTCTCACGTGGTGGGCAACATAACATAACCCATAACGTCAAAATGAAGCAGTTTTATCCCAATAATCCATTCCAAGTTTCTCAGCCATCTCAACGTTACAGAAACCAAATCAGTCAGATCAATGAAATCGAACTTTAAAACACACAAAAACATTACATAAAGATAACGTGGTTGGCTTCAGGGAGAAAGGCTTTTCTCAATAGTACAGTAGTAGTAGTAGCAGCAGCAGTAATAATGTAATAATAATTAAAAAACAAAATCAAAATCATATAATTCATAAACGATGCAGATCCGCATAGAGCATACAGAGTACAAATAAAAATGTAACTGAATAATCATTTGCAACACCAGAATACAATGCCACTGGCAGCTCGGCAGCAAGTGAATGTACTCATCTCTTTTGACAATATGGCTGTCAAAAGCAAAGCTGTAACAACTTGATATAATTACTGACAAAAGTTGTTAACTAATAAATATAGAATTATATAACATCAAGCAGCAACATTTTATCCAACTAAGGGTTTGGTTCACCCAGCCCCCATCATGTCAAATGGCAAAGCACCAAGAGAGTCAGGTGGGCCTTGCCTCCCTAGTTTACGCTTAGCCTCCCCTTTGCACCAATGAGATTGAGTTCCATGAACAATAAGGAAAATAGCATATAAATGGTACACAGTGGACTTATTCTGTGTAAATTAATCTCGTATGCATTTTTCAGGTTCAAATGTGTACAAAGATAAGTACCTGGAAAACTGACTTACTCTGCAAGATCAACATAAATAAAAGTGGCCCTCTGAGACTCCGACAAATGTTTTGGACACTGCCATCCCCACTTACAAAAATTTGGTGCAACCACTGCTCAAAGCTATTATAAACAACCAAATGTTTCACGCACATCCTTTATATTTACTGCTGCTACGTAGCCATACAGCATAAAGATGATAGTTTTAAGTCACAACACATACACGCACTACACAGAAAATAAGCACATTGTCAACCACAGATGAAAACAGGCAGCAGTAACATAGAATGAAAGGCTACTAACACACATCTTCAAAGCCACAAATTATAAACCTCTGTAATCACATTGAAACAAAACTGCAGGTAACGAATTTAGTCCAAGCACATTGACAAACAATGCTGATGCAGTACGGTGTCTTCGTTTCCAAACAGAGCAGAACTGTTGTTGCAAACAAGTAACAGATTACACAGTTGATGAAGCGACACGTTGATGGTGCACAGTCTAAATAGCCAGACCAAACACACTCACGATGCAGTACATTGTCTTGTTTTCCCAGCGAACTGTACAGCTTCCTGAAACACAAACTCGGCATTAAAGGCCTCTGTTGACCAATAACTGATCAAACAAACTGTTTATGTAAAGCAAACAGTCCACATAATATCATTTACCTGGCCATTTACATTGTTTAGCCACATCAGGATCAGAGTAGTTCAGATCCAGTGAGGCCATGAGCCTTGGCAGAGCTAGTCCATGAAAAAGCTTGTCCTTGTATTCCGTCTCTTTTATAATTTCTGCACCTCAGATTTAACTCAACAGTCAACCACTGTGTGCGATAGAAATGTCTTGTAAATCTTTATTTTACCAGAAATGGTACAAGACAAACAAAAAAAGACAATTAAAAAAGAAAGAAAAAACTTTTTATTGTATTATATTTCTGCTGAAAGCATTTAGTTTCCAGGCAAGGTGCTGAAGCTAATCTGTGCCACCATACTGTATTACTGTGGCTCACCATTGCTATAAAAATCACAAGATCTCAGTAGTCTAAATTTTTGAAAATCAACAGCATATCTGATGGTAGTAAATGCCAACTGGTCACTGAAGGACCAACCACGAAAATGTAACTTGTTCAGTGCATGTCTTAAGCGTTTCTTGCTCAGCATTACTTATTCGTTGTTCTGTCCTACCTAGCTAACTGCACTCTGCACTGTATGTTTTTGTCCACTGGTCGGCGAGATGATACATACATGTACACAGGTTGGTCAAAAAAGTAAGCCGCTGACTTTTTTTGTCATAACTAATCAAATGTTGACCATTTTCACAATTCATTTATCAGCACACTCAGCAGTCAATTTACTCAGCAGTAATCACCTAACACATCTCATTATCATTTGCCACCTTTGAAATACTAATGTAAGAAAAAACTTGCTAAATACACTTTGGAGATTTGACAACATTTTTGGTCAGTTTAGCCCTATTATTATACTGTGCATGTGTAGCAACAGCAATTTTTGTAGCCTGTTGCTAAAATTCTGATACTGCTGGGCTGCTGCAAACAGGCCCCACTGACTGAAGTGGAGGCACTGTTGGCAAACTTTGGCAACACCAACCAGCCATAAGGAAGTAGTTGTGTCTGCATACATTGAAGGCCTAGAGCAAAGCATAAGTCGACTCAGTAGTCTCAGTAACAGTACTGTTGAGTAAATTATGGGTATGGCATAATGTTGGTTAAAGGTTAAAGATCCAGACATTTATATACCACTGCTTACAGGGAAACCAGAACAGCAGCGGCTGAAAATTCAAAGTGGCGTACGGACCAGCCCATTGCCCAAATGAACATACTTTGGACCTGCAGTCTGCAGCTAGACAGACCCAACTGTGCTCCAGCTAGCCACACTATGGCTGTCACACTGCACCACTTGCTAGCAATAACTCTTTTAGTTAGCAAGTATTACCAGGTACTAGTGGTTGGGAGTTAAAAACAATAAAAAAACACACATTGTGTAAGAAAATTTGGAGAGGCATAATTTAAACAAATAGTCACAATGTGCCGAACTGGCAGTGGGCAGCAGTCTACAAAAAAGTTTTAAGTGTAAAAATGAGAAAGCAGACCATCAGTGGTGTTGTCCCAGAAGCACGAGCTGGCTGTGTGTAGACCTGCACCATTCTTCTGCATAATTACGCATGTCACTGTAAAAACAAAACAAGTTGACCAATCATATACACCAGTGATCTTCATATATAAGTCAAAAAATTTGGCACAAATTTTTGCCATGTAGGCTGCATTCGAGTATAAGCTAATACCGTGGGATGCGGCTGTAACAAATTTCGTTTTCTGCAACATATACATATAATCAAAAAATTGAGTTTTTGTGAACTTGAAAATTTTCGGGGTTCGGGGGGTCGGCACCCTTCCGCTGAGAATTCACCACCACCCATGCATTTTTTTTTGTTTTTCGAACTTGTGTGTGGGATCCTGGACAGCAGTCCTCAACTCTGAACACACCAGGTGCACCCAAGTAGCAAATAGATACATTGTGGGTAAATACTGGGGCATCCCAGTATAGCTATTTAAGCACTACAACTAGTTATATGATACACACAGTTGGTGATAACACTGTGGTATATGTCTATTGTATTTATAAGTCATTTAATTTCACAAAAGACAATGCTGACTGCTAGCAACAATTAAATCATCTTACCTTGTCCACACTGTGAAACAGTAATGTCTGTTTGGTGAAACAAGATAATTTTAAACCTAAGGTTTTCAGTAAAACATGCCTCTGTGCTTTTAAGCCATTCATTTGCATCAGAAAATATATCTGGCCTCTAAAACATCCTGCTCCAACAACGATAAAAGTACCGTATCCACAGCAGGAGCAATCTTAATCTGTGGAGAATACTCAACATGAAAAATCGGCAAGTCAAAAAGCCAGTTGTATTTGTATTTTACATTAATGACAATATGCTGCAAATCACTGAGGTAATAGACTTACCTATGTACTTAAATGGCTTTGCCAACTTTGCCAGCTGATTCAAGCACTGCTCAACAACATTTGACGTCCATGGATTCACCTTATTATGCTGGTATGCACTGCCTCCAATGGCACTTTCTATCGCCTATTGCACATAACAGTGGGTACAGTCTTCACATTGACAAGATATCAGCAGTGATGCCATAATCACAGGCTATCAAGGCAATTGTTTATTTACATTCTGTTTAAGGTGAGAACCAATACCTTAGTAGTTAAGGTGTAAATTTTTGCTGGAAATTTAATATTCATAGAAATTTTCCCAAAATATTAGCAAGAGTTTTGGGATCAACAGATGATCTTCAATGGGAACATACATGCAGTGCCTGCATACTAAAAGCAACTGGGATACATGTCCACCAAACCAATAGCTACATCAACAAAGCAGCATTGTATAAATGCTAGACAGAGTATTGTGCTTAGATCAAAGCTCAAAAGTATCCATCCATCCTTGGTCATCTCAAATGATAATTACACCAAATTTGTTATGTTAAGATAAAAGTTTTAAAATATTTCCTACAGACCTATTTACAGTCCCAGTCCTTAATATGTCTCAATAAGCTGTACTCATCACAATCCACCAAGATATTATATAACCTATAGCTGATTCCACAACGATACACACCAACTGCATTATGTATATATTAAGTACAAACTGACTTAACAACCACTTCAGCTAAACAACATTTCAAGCTGGATGATCAAGATTAAAAGATCACTTTACCTCTTTAATGATATTGCTCACTTCGTCCACAACAAATGTTGTCTGAAACAATAAAATTAATACAAAAGTACAAGTTAACACTAGAATTAATTTTTTTTCACACTGATGCAGATTCATCAAATTAAACTCATTTCACACACCTAGTTAAACCCCTAAGTAGTGCAGTTACCTCTCTTATCACTGACACAAGGCTACTGACATACAGCAAGATTAACAAAATAACTTTACTGTTAAATTATTGTCATAAATAATGACAAGATACCACAAACATTCCAACAAAAACAATAACGTTCAGAAATTTACATGGTCTGGGCTTCCATTACTGTTCATTGGATTGCAGCATATTATAAATAATTGTAAACTTTAATGCACTGATGCAATTATTACTTATTAGCCACACTTGCAGCTTTTGGTTAACATGCATCATGTGTACAATAATTGTTCCAAGCAATAACATGTTTTCGCATATTATTTCGCACTTTACATGTTGCCGAGTTTGCACTTTGTCAGTTTCACATTTCACATTTTATACGCATCTTCTGTCTCTCCGTCGGACCATCACGTGCTGGCAGTGCCAAAATGATGCAAGCTAGGATCACGAAATCTTCATGTACTGATAGCTTAAAGATTCTAATATTGCGCATAATAAGTTTACCCATAAATTCAAAGGGTTTATATCGAGCGAAGGCATTAAATGAGAGTGGGATAGCAGGAAAAGAGGCAACGGATGCATTTGGATCAAACATCGAACATGTTTTTACGAATATCTGTTACTGTAGTGGAAACGTGACATCGCTGGATAGCAGTTCATAAAACAGTGTGTTATTTCCATCCACATGGATGGACAATTAGTCGCACCATTGGCTATTTTCTGTCCATGGATAGGGTTATATTAGGTAAAGGTAAGGTAAAGGTAAGGTAAGACGTCGATTTGTATAGCGTATCTCGTGGTTACCAGCCACCTCTAATGCGCTGTCACGTCACTAACGAGAGCCTCCTGACCACCCAGGCCACCGCCTACAGCCTGCGCACACAGGCCTGGGCAGCGACCCGGATGTTGGCCACACCAGTCAGCAGTAGGTCTCCACCTTCAATTAATGGATTACTACTCATTTAAGCGACCCCGGAGGGATGGCAGGCTGAGTCGGCCTTGTTGGCTGACTGATAGCGGATGCTTCAGTCGGCTTCACCCACAAAGTGGTTACACAGCCAGCTGTCAGTCTAGCGCAGGATAGGGAAAGCACGCCGGCAGGACTGGCGGTCTAAACACTATACTATGCCACCAACTATTAGCTACACCTACACATTTTAACGATAAATGAAGATCATCTAACAATGCAACTCATAACAATTTAAGTATTTCTGCACATTCTATAGTCTACGCAGGTGGAACAGTCGGTTGCAATCATCACTTATAGTTCCTAATTGTTAAGTCAAACTCATAACAGTTTGCTCACATATTGGTACGCTATTAATTAGTTTTAATTACCCCATCTGCGGTTATGTCCAGTCATCTTATTGCAGTAATGTATGTCACATCTGTCTCTCCCGTCATATTTTTGACACGCTGAGTTAGGTATCGGGTTTGGGTTAGGGATAGGGTCGGAAAATAGCGTAACTTCTACATTGTTCTCCAACCGTGTGGACGGAAAATAACACTAACCTAACTTATAGTGAAAATTTACTAACCTCTTCTCCGCTCTGAAAGTCCTCCATGCTGTCCGTGAGCTAGCAAAAGTAAAAAGTACCCTACTAAAATTCTTTCGTGATTCGTTGCCAATAACAACAACCATAGATAACATACAAACGTAATCTATCATAGATTAATGGAAAAACTACGTTTTAGTCATTTAACGTAACGTATAAAGTTACTAGTGACAGTCGGATTGCCGTATGTCCAGTAGGACAGTACGGGGGTCAGTATACGTACTTCGGAAGTACTTCTATTACATGGTACACTACTAGCATGCTAGTAGACTTAATGCTTTATTACAACAGTTACTGTAATTGTAAAACAGCGCGAAGTTGTTTTACAACTTCTTTCAAGTTCTTCGAAAGAAGAACTTGAGAGACAGGCTAACCCAGCCGAGGTATGGCATCGTCTAAGCGGAAACGAAATATTACAGCGGCATTGCAAGCGCGTGATGAAAATCTTTGGTATTACTATGACCAACGGCCTGTCAGCATTCGACCACCTCCGTGGAGTCATCAGTAAGTTCACACAAACGCTTTATGTGCTGTGTGTTTTACGAAGTAACAGCAAGCTTGATACGACCCTGCGGACTCCGTCGTCGTCGCCAAGACCTGTTTTATGCTCTTTCTAGTGCGTAGAGCGGCTTAATTGCGACAACCGAATGAACCGACGGACAGACATGCCATGCAGTCGACACTACTAGCTTCGCGGTCTTTCTGATCACTGCAGCAAACAATGCTTCTGCAGTCCACCAAGTTTGCCGATTTTTACCGCTCGATGCTACGCAGAGCGCGGTTATGAGATTGCATGTCGTCCGTCTGTCTGTCCGTGTGTCTGTCCGTCTGTGACGTTCAGGTACCGTGATCAAATAGGCTGGTTGGAATTCTTCGAAAATAATTTCATGGCCGAATAGGCTATAGTTGACGCCCAACATGGGCGATCTGGTGCAACGGCCCGGAACACCCCTAAAATTAGGGTTCAATAGGGGTGGGATCAGGAGCACATAAAACCTGTCTGATCGCCGAAACGGTGCAAGATAGGTCCACTTAGGTTACCATTACGGACACCCGGGACTAATAGGTAGTCACATTTATTATGCACTGTCGATTGGCACCAAATTCATCGACCTTGGATGACCTTGAACGGCCGAAACAAACAAAAATTCCGGAGCCCACCAGAAAAATTTCAACGAAGATAGACCTATATTGTCGGCTGCAAAATGTAGGCCTATGGATCTATTTCTAGAAATATAAAGTGCATATGCGGATGTTGCGTGAGTCACATAATATCAGCTGGCAGGTAGCGCAGGCATGACTTCTCAGGCAAAATGCTCCGCCTGCAAATGTGTTAACAGGGACTGCAGACGCTTCTACACTTTAATATGGAAATATTTGTTGACACTTGTGTAGAGTAGGCCTAATCAGTAGGTCGAAATTTGACCGTTTGACCTTGTACCCAGGTTACAGCGAAGTGACAATTCGTCAGCATCATGTATACCTAATGTTTCGTAGGCAACGTAGCGGTCGACATTGGCACTCATTGGGGCGCAGGCGAGACGCAACAAGTTCAAAGTCTAATAAAACTCAGCTGCAGTCACATCAGGAGCTGGCTTCAGCGACAATTTAAAGACGACGTGATGGGACACTGCCTCTCTTGAGCTAGTGTTATTTTAGATAACGGTAACTGTAACAGACTGTAGCCTAAAAGGAAACATCGAAATAATAGCAATAGACATTTTTAGAAGCAATCAATTTCACTATCTTGTTCAAATGATAAGTCCAATATTATGTTACTATACCATTTTTAGAATTTGACTAAAATTGTTTCTGCAAATCCGCGAACATACTGCATTAACAAATAAGCCAGGTCTTTGCCTTCGGGCAACCCATCGTATAGTTTTCGGTGCGGTCATCTGGTAATTCCGTCAGACGGTCAGAATCACTCCGAGCGCTGGAGGGCATGAAACCACGGTGCTTCATGGAAAAGTTCCACCAAGCTTTAAGCTTTATCATTATTCGACAGATGTCACTACTATAGACCAGCCCACCTATTGCTAATCGCTGCAACGCTCTATTTCCTGCGACAGCTCGGTCTTACAGAATTTCGAGATGAACCTAAATTACCTCAAGAACACTAGGTGACAGGGCTATCCGAAGATTAAGACCTCGCGATCTTAGCTTCAGCCGTTTATGTCACAATAGCAACATGTGCCAGACGGACGGAGGACGGACGGAATTAGTACATGGCAATAGAACGATACACTTAGCAAGCGCAGGGACAAAATAGAGACCGGCTTAGTAAGTGCCGTTAATTTCGTTTTAAACAGTTATGTCAGATAAATAAACCCTTGGCGCCATCGGTTGACAAGGGTAGAGCCACCAAAATAACACTGACTTGATGGCGAGGGTATGCCTACAGTCGGGCATCTAGACCTCGTTTCTGGCATTGAGACACTAAACAGAACAGACTTGAGCTTACAGTAAAAAAGCTGTAAACCGTGTGGCCTATGATGCCGCTATATTGCAGAGACTTAGCAATGCGTTGAATATGGGGTTTGACCATTAAAGCATTGAGTAGAAACTAGAAAGAGGCTTGGAATAGCCTACATACCGTTAGTCAGCGAGGATGGATCGGATCGTCTCAGTGATAGGAAGTCTGCCAAGTCTTGTTGCTCTGCACGACGACGACTTCGCCGACCGCCTATCGCACTTCTA
>Ga0209788_1000554_pt1 | contig 10126 bp, 7 predicted proteins | sample WorMetLIZISLAND1_2_FD_187415 | JGI IMG/M metagenome (GOLD analysis project Ga0209788, IMG submission 187415) | Marine gutless worms symbiont microbial communities from Max Planck institute for Marine Microbiology, Germany - Olavius clavatus LIZARD... ...
CTTCTATCATCTGCGTCATCTGTGCGTCAACTTGGCCGTGACGTCACAACAAAACTAATGTCGGCATCTGTGCTTTCACGTCTCGACTACTGCAACGACATTGCTTTGCTTCAACACTGGCGCCGATCTTTAGGCGGCAGCAGGCGTGATACTGTCTCCACGTGACTCCTGCTCGAGGACCTACAGACACCAGCTGTCAACATTCTGGCACGAGCTTCTTACAACCGTTGTGTGGACTTTCGTGGGATTATTGTTTCTTTTTCAGTCTTATAATGTACGATTGGCAATTTTCTGATCGTTTGCGTCACTCCCCTTACAAGCTCTGCACCCCTCCCGCAGCTGCCCATGTTGCGGGGGCCAAAAATACGGTGCTCTATGAATTCAACTCAGGCTCCCACAACCACAAGTGTCTGTATACCCTCACAGTGCCAGGCAGCTACTTAGACGGGGCTCGTCGGACTCCTTCGGGTGCCATAACAGGCTTTAGGGCCCCTACAACTCGCGGGCCCAAAGTTCTAGAATAATTGGCCTATCGGTTAGTGTCTCTACGCGATAAATGATCACTGCTGAGGAAAATGAGAAATTTCTACTAACGAATTATTCCCAGTCCTCTTCAAGTTTTGCAACATTTTCGAGATATCGAAGAAACGCCATCACAATAAACCACCCTAGCATGTTGATCAGTTAGTAATGTGGCTTGGAGAGTTGTTCCTGTGCGATATTTATCTTGCTAGACTGAACTAAGCCGCATTACACGATAGACGCAGACCGATTACTTAGTTAATCCGTCTACGACTGGTCGCCAATATTCGTATCAGTGGTTAAGACTCGAGTTTCCCCTTGTGCCCATTAGCATTCAGCGTTAGGCTGTGGCATGGCGTTAGGCCTTTGTCTTGTATTTTTTTTGCTTTGCTGACATCACGTACTGTTACACTGTCCATCGAATTCGGCCGTACCGGTACCAGGAAACTATTTAGAAGTATACACAGAAGTCTATATTCGGGTTTCGAAAGCGTAGACGTACAAGCCAAGGTGCTGCAGTCCCCTGAGTCGGGCAAAGCCATTATTTTTCGGACAAATGCTAAATTTTTCTGGCAGAAGCCAGCAACCAAAATATTTTTTTGTATTTATTGAACGAAAAAAAACAGAATTCATTCCGTCCAGCGACATGAAGTGCCCGAGATCCGGGATTTTTACTAGGCCTAATAATTACTGGGTGGCGTGAGTCGGGCAAAGCAATTTTGCAGGTTAGCATAGCAGTTTTTTCGGGTGCTGTCGAAATATTTCGGGCAAAGATGACCCGTACTCCTATATATGTTCGTAAGTGACGGATTCGTTGTACCATCATCCGACACGACTACACTTGTTTCCCTCGCTATCAGACATGTGCGTTTATGAAGATTATCAAAATTATAGGTCTATATAGGCTAGGTAGGCCGTGTAGTTGAACACAGCAGTTTACAATAACAATTTAATATGGAAAATTGCATCTGCGGAACAGTGGATCGGCTTACACACTGATCAAGAATATAAAGGCGATTCAAAGCTTCTGTGGTTAATAGCGCGATTCAACTCACGTTGTCTGGAATTCGATCACAGTTACGTACCGGTAATTCCATCGTTATACACTGCCTCAGACGGGTGGCATTAAGCATCGGTATTGGTCAGCAAAGTCATGAAACCACATGTTATTTCGGGACCCTCTCATGGAATGCCCATTATATTGCTTGTTTGTCTGTGCGTCTCTTTCATATAGGCCTATGGGCTTATAACTCCAGAATATATCGATTGTAGCAGTGGCCACTTTACGTTTCCTGAAGAAATTTTTCTTTTCAAAGTACTACTGCACTGCACACAGCGCGTAGCGCGTTTAGCGACTTTCGGAGAACATGCGCTATATAAACCTTTTACTTCTACGAATTGTTCCCTAAGCATTATAAGTTATACACCCTAGTCTAATTGTTCTACCCCAGAAACTTTCTGGTTGCCGACGGCGGCGACGGATGGCGGTGACGAAGTGAAAAACAGACATCCGATGCTGTGATTTTCTTGAATTATACATAAATGTACCAGCAATCATAAAAGTTTCGGCTATAAACAAGTCAAGGCTGCACTCTGCAATCTACGGACACCGTCGCTCTGTCTACATCAAGGCCCATAGAGTAAACCACAGACCTTGGTCTACGTTATCGCATCTAAACATCGATGAAACCGATTATTGCTACTATAAGCAACGTAACACAGTCAAGCTGACGGATATACAGTTAGAAAAATAATAAAAAAACACAAAAGTTATTTATATAGATAAATACAAAAACAAAACAGTCGTTCTTAACAACGGCAGCTGGCAGTGTGTTTATAGCAGTGGCATTTGGGAAGAAAACATCATACAGAACACTCGCAGTAGCAAAATGTCCTAGAAAGCACTGGCAGTGATAAGGGCGATGTACCAATGTTACAAGACAGTGAACAGCAGCTGAACAAACGCATAATATGGGTCCGGGCCAGTCTTAAGTTACCAAGAATTTGAAAATTTTCTGGAATTTTGAAAGCTCAGACGATTTAGTGACTATACTCTTCACCATTTTAAGACAAGCCGTGAAAGCCTAACAAAAGACGGCCAGCGACAAGGTAACAAATTGTCGAAACAACTGGAGTGGAGCTATACCAGACTACCGTTAGTCTACCAGTGTCTTACTTGTAGTTTAGGCCTATGTCTACTTGGAAATAGACTGCTTGATGAGCGATTTTCTCGTACATCTGATACGTGAGCAAGCAATGCTTTCCATAATGAAAAGACGAGACGCACAGTGGATGAAGGGCCACGCCTCCCTCTGGCACTGATTATCTCCTCTACGTGCTCAGCTTTATGTTTCTTCCGTGACAAATCTTCGTGGATAAAAGCTGGCTGTTGGCTATCAAGAAATACTATCACTAACGTCAATTTTGCTGCTATTAATACTATATGATGAGAGCTCAACTATGCAGCTGTTAAATGGGATTTATTGTCGCTACCGTGCCATGATGTGACGAGGTAGAAGCCGCAATATATACATACAACCGTTTTAAGGATTACTTTCAAGGAAGGCCTAGCTGGTATTCTATCGCAAATTTGCTACGTCCCCCTCAAATAAAAAAAACTGCCATGACGACCCCGTGGCTTAAGGCACACAAAAAATCAACAAGGCGACAAATATTAATAACAATTAAGAGATTCATCGCCTTCCATCGCCTTCAGCATCATGACTTGCTGGTAATAAATTACTCAATAAATCACGTTATTGGCCTCAAATGTGTAAATACTTGATTAATAAACTTGTGCAGGTGCAGCGCTCACCTCGCACGTTACACAAAGTAGTCAAAATACAACAAACACTATCGATAATACAGTTGGGTAACAAGAAGAATAACAACAAGACGTTGATTGTTTATCGGTGACATTAGAACGCCGGCGTCGGAACTAAATAAACTCAGCGCAAAGCTGCAAAATGAAGACGATTCACAAGGACTTTTCACCTAAAAAATACATGAGGCCCAGTCTACTAGCCAATGGTAATTGAATCAAAGGACAACGGAAAGTTAGGGATTAGTGAGTGTGTGACAAAAAGCTGAAAAATTAGAGCTCGGTTGCAGTAAACTTGACATGAAAACTTTGCACAAGAAAGCATGTCAGATGCGCAAGTTTCTTGTGCAAGTCGACTAGTACAAGTTTCTTGTATACAAATCTCTTCAGCGTGTGTCACGGTTATAACGCTGCGAGTCGTGAAAGTGAGAACTACGAAGAGCAGTGGTGGTAGTTCCGACGCCGACGACGAGACGGGAGTCACGGGACGCAGGTTAGACAAAGGCACTGGACGGAAGCTGCTTCATGCAGACTTGACAGCGGCCGATGCGCGAGCGCAGGTTGCCGGCCTTGAGCGTGTCCGGCTGCGGGTGAAGGAACTGGCTTCGGACGTCGATGGTCGTCAGCCAGAAGCTGAACTTGTTGGCGAAGTAGTGACACGAGCCGCGAGCGCCATTACACTCGATGAACGGAGCGGCACGGAAGTCTTCCAGACATGAGCCGGGACTGGCTAATGACTGGCCACCGCCATCCGCACCTGCACCGGTGTGCTGCACACGAACAAAACACATCGGCGATATACATACTACATGAGATCAACAACAAATACATACTGTCATAAAATACTGTCATAAGATATGAGGCGATATAACGGGAAGATTCGTAAGCTCCTTCAGTGGAGATCTGGGGCAAAGCTCCAACCGCTCATAAGTAAGTAAGTACGTAAGTATTATGCATTTGTAGAGCGCATCAACGATGTTTCTAATGCGCTAAAGTAGCGCTGGCACTGGTCAATGTCAATGTCAATCGTAAGATGTTTAACGTGGCTAAAATAGCCTAGGCTATTGTGTAGACCACGGAAGCTGTAACCAATGTGTCAATATTTACAAAATAAAAATGTTTTGTTTTCATGTTTTTTTTTGCTTTTGCTCAATGACACGCACTCTAGGCCATAAAATGCGTGAAATAAACACCTGAGTTTTGCATGCAAATTATCAAGAAGCTCTTGAGCCCCAAAGCCATAGTATGGGGGCTTAAGGCCCTCCGGTCCCGCAAAGTTGGCGCCTATGATCAGCTATTCCTCCTCCTCGGTAAGTCATTTGTCCTGTCTGTAAATGGTGGTGACACTACAACATATTATAACAAAAAGAAGCAGCTTGTTCACCATCAGGAAGCTGTAACCGATCCAGAGTCCGGTCCAGCCGCGTGGACAGTCCGGGACGTCGGTCGTCTGACTGTGGAAGGCGACGGCGTTGGCCGGCACGTCACAGACCGCACAGCGGCTGATAAAGTCCGCGATTTCCCGACCTTCGACGGGCATCATCGGTAGCGGCGCAGTGGTCGACAACCAGTAGGATTTGTCGTTGCGACTGGCGTAGTTGCAGACGTCCATGAAGTCACAGAACACGAACGGCATTGTACTGAACCGCTGCAGGCACGAGCCGGGCCATCCTAGCACAAGAACCTGCCTTTGTTTACTGTCAAACCAACTAACTAACTAACGAATTAATCAATTAAAGACCAGCCAACTAACATTCGACAACAACACAACAATAACTTCTTCTACCATATGTAGGCCTTCTGCTTTTAATGTTTGTTTAAGCGGCCAATGTTTCTACAGAGTTATTCCACGTTAGGCACAACTAAAGTGAACTCTCGGGAATTGTTACAGCAGACCTTTTTATAGGCGTGATGCTCCTTCCTGTCGCCCAACCAACAGCGCAATGCTGAGGTCTGTCATCAAACAATAATATTGTTGGATTACATGTAGTTATTACTATTATCCCAAATCCAATTCCTGCATCCGTCTCTGGATATAGCAGTTTACAGAATTTAATATAAAATGGCTATTCAGCGTCTTTCAAGGTCCTCTGTTTTAGGGTCGCTGAAGGACGAATGATGAGGGATTACAAATTTCCATATAATAATTTTGGCCTTAACTCTGAAGGTTCTGAAGATATACAGCGCCAAAAAAGCAGCGCAAATCGTCGTCTTCGACCACTCCACAGTGATTTGACATCAGTCTTCTGTAACATTTTGTGATCTCAGTTTGCTTAATCGTGACATAAGGCCAGACAGACGGACGAGGATAGTCAATAGAGCACTTGCATTGTTTGATAAAAATGTAGGTCATACCAAGATCCTGGCTATGTGCCCGCTCATTGCCTTCAATGTAGAGCAAGCTGTAACCGTCCCACATCATCCTGGAGCCTGGAGGACAGGTTGGAATCGACGTCGTCTGGCTGTGTTTCACTAGCATATATCCAGTTGGCAATATAGGACCCGGACTTCCTTTTCGACCTTTAGGACCGTCGGCACCAGCTGGCCCTACAAGCCAACATTTCGTCGTTACAATCACCTCCGCCAGTATCTGGGATATGTCTTAAATAGCATCTAAATGTAGCAAATGGATGTTAAATGGTCGCTATTTTTTATTATTTGCCAATAGTGCGGGCTTTTAGTAGTCTTTATTACGGCATTATAGTGATAGCAACTTTAGTGGTGAGCCTGATTTCAATATTACGCATCAGTTTAACTTTGTGAAAAAGGACAACCTTGGCAACGTTTTGCACTCTGATTGCAATCTAGTTAGTTTTGGAGGATGTATACTATAAACAGCCAAGTCCTTTTCTACTGCCTGCTGAATTTATCTCATTGTCTTCATATCATTAGCCTACTTTCCGTTTCATTTGTTACCGCTTCATTATTTGCCATCAATTTTCTGCCAAGTACAAACGACAAGAAAGAGTATGAAAACTTGCCTGGTAGGCCATCAAGTCCTGGTTCTCCTTTGAAGCCAGGTCGGCCTGAACGACCATCAGGTCCATCAAGACCTGGAAGACCGCGATCACCTGGCAGTCCTGAACCTCCTTTGTCACCTGAACAGACCAACACAAACAAACGTGGGAGCAAAAAATAACAGTAACACGGCATCAAAACTCAAACTTAAACTTATGTAAGCTTACATGTACTGCCTTGGTTATCTTGGCGGTGCAGCGGTTCGGCGTCGGACTCGTGATCGAAAGGTCACTGGTTCGACTCCTGGCCGGGGCAATATCAAGTCAACTAGGTCAACTCAGCCTTCCATCCCTCTGGGGTAGGTAAATCGAGTACCAGCCTGCATGGCTAGGGTTAGGCAGGGCGCGTTCACTTGTGTCGGGTGAAAGGTAACACTGTGTGATCTCATATGGCAAGCGACGTCCCGTAGCTCTGAGATAGAGTTCCCATGAAGAGCTATATGTATATCGGCCTTTTTTACCTTTTTACCTTAACGCAGGTTTGAGAAACAGCATCCTCTTGAGCTGTTATTTTTCTCCAGGTCTGAGCCATTTATGAGGTGGTTAGCCTTCTTTGCAAATAGCACTTACACTGAATACAGCAGCGAGCGGGAATCGAGACGGAAACCTCGGGATTGCCAGTCTGACCTTCTAGTCTCGCAACACTTCCAGCTTCACTTGTTGCGGATGTTGCCTATTCGCTAATGCATCACGTGTATCACGTATACTAAATTGAATGGTTGTGCATGAGACGTAGAACTGGAACAAGTATGATTTTGTGATCAAGAGCAGAATAAAACCTAGAATAAACAAGTACTAATGTACTATAGATCAGGAACTGGTGCTGGCCAGACGCTTCGTGCTCATTTACCAGGTGGCAGCAGTTTTCTGGCTTTCTGCATGAAGTGAAGTCATGGCCGTCATCATGAAAGTGCTACGTTAAATCGAAAATCCGACCCCGTCAGTCGGTGCGCATTTACTTGAAGAACAATCCTGCCAAATTTCATCCCGATCCGATTTAGGATTTGAAAGACGGTCGCCCCAATAAGAAGAAGAAGAAGAACAAGATGAGTAGCGATATGAGATCAGTTCCTGATCTAAAAATTTCACAGGAATATAACACTGTAACATTCTGATCATCGGTACAAGGCGCAGTCTACCAGCAACTTGGCTATGCTGTCCTATCTCATCAGCAAGGAATCTGTGTTCGATCCAGCGTGAAGGAGTTACCAACAACGAATAAACACTACTCACAAGCTCCCGTTTACAATGATTGTCTCTGTATTGGAGCGGCGCCAGCATTTTCACAGTAAACAAGTCGACTGATAACTAACATAATTATACAGATCATTCAATGTCGGTTATTGCGGGCGGTTAGTGGAAAGAATTGCTTTCTCTCCCGCTAACTAAATGCGACAAATAAGAGCTGTACGCATAGTTGCTGTCCTGTTCTACATATAACAGTTACCAGAGTCACTGGCAGATCCACCCAGGCATGGGCAGAGTCGGCGGACCGGGCGGCCATTGACCAAAAGTCATGGCTGCAAGATGCAATCTGTGCGAGAAGCAGTCTGCTTTGGACACGGAAGCGAGCTATCATCTAAATCCTCAACTTTAACTTTTGGCCCTTTCCTATGAAAGCGGACAAAAAAAGCTTTCAGCTTAAGGGGGTTCACCACCTGACCCCCACTAAGGGCTCTGCCTCTCGACCGCGCTGGTGGCTCAGACACCAGACCCTCATTATAGGCTCGCGTTGCGTGCTCGCCAGGGTCCGCCCTACACCCATTGGCAAATCCTGCATCCTCCACTGCACAGAATGATGTAAATAAATAAGTAACTTAAAATCTGGAACATACCTGGTATACCAGGCGAGCCGTCTCGACCCGTGTCTCCCGAGGATCCGTCAGAACCTGGAAATCCTGGTCTACCTTTGTCGCCTTTGGGTGCCAGAAGAGCTTCGGCAGGACGTCCTGGTCGACCGAGATCTCCTTTGTCGCCGAGCGGGCCAGGACGACCTACGCATCATTACGTACTATCATAAGTTCCGTAGAGCCTATACAATGACGACCACAAAAAATGAACCGTGTCAATGACGGCCACAAGGTAGAAAATGACGGGCTACAAAAAATGCAAACAAAACCCGATGTTTGTTTGTGGCCGACACTGTCATGAAATGTGGTCGTAATTTTTGTGGCTTTAGCCGTAACTGACAAACGTCTGGCATCATTGTCGAACCGCGTTCCACGTCAGTAAGTACATACTGCAATGAGTTTAAGGTGATCAAACCACCATCTCTCAGTAATTAGATTAGAGGATCCTTTCATGTATCCGCTCCCACTCGCTGGAACTCACTTCCTCAGAGCATAGGTTTCTGTGAATCTCTAACGACTTTCCACAAACACCTTAAAACGTTTTAGTTCCAATCGGCATTCTCTGGCGCCCCTAGCAATCCACTATCCCAGCGCCTCAGATTCAATTTTTCATTTATGGCGCTTTATAAATTGATTTACTCACTTTCTTACTTACTTACAATACTTCCAGACAGCGCAGTGACGTAGCTAGGCATGGGCTTATGTACCAAAAATGCCACCGCCCATGTCATTGATATATTACTATTTTTATAACCCTGACTAAATTTTAGTAGGCCCTATGTTTCGCAAAAAGTAATTATTGTAATTAATATTGAATATGAAGTCGAACTGGATTTATTTGAGCATTATAACACGGAACCGGGTTTTCTTGAAAGTGGAGACTACAGTTAAAGCTAACATCATGAAATTAATTGCTACTAATACATGTATATAGTTTGTAGAATATCATACCTCCAGGACCAGGTCGGCCTGGCAAACCATCAAGTCCACGATTACCTTTTGTACCTGGGCCACCATCAGGACCAGGTAAACCAGACTCGCCCGACTGACCTTTGCTGCCAGGAAGTCCTAGTACAACGGTCAACATTCGTAATATCTATAGCATACAGCATATATAACAGAAGTGAAACCTTACTAGGATAGACAAAACAAGCTCTAAGGGGTTAATCTTTAACAATACCTTAAAACTCACAAACAAAGGCATTAGTTGATACGTAATAATTTTCTATCAGCATTTTATTTGCAATAATCATGTCTCTCTATAATGCATGCCATTCTGGGGATACCACTAGGTAATATGATGAATCACTGATTTTCACATCCCACCTTTAATACACATTCTTGATGACTGAGGGTATCGGTCTAAGAACTTCTGTAAAATTCTTAGCGCACTTGCGCTGTTATCTCGGAGCTACAACAGTAAAGACCAGTGCACCCCCGTGGTCACGTGCCTGATTTGACGTAGTTACGTAGTGCTGGTGCTGATCCTGGTCTATAAGTAAGTAAGTAAGTATCATAGACTTGTAGAGCGCATCAACAATGTCTCTAATGCGCTAAAGTAGTGCTGGGACTGGTGTCAATATTTACAAAATAAAAATGTTTTTAACTGCCTCCTAAAACAACTAAAAGAAAGGTCAGATGACTTCAAATAGTCCGGTAAAGGATTCCAGCAGACTGTACCAGCGACACTAAGGGCACGGGTGCCGTAGGTTGACCGTCTGCAGCGTGGTATGACCAGGTTGCTGGTTGTGGCGGACCGAAGCCCACCACGATGACTTGCTGACGCAGTGATGGGCAGACAGGTACGTTGGAGCCATGCCGTGCAGACACTGGTATACAGTTGCAGCCACTCGGAACTGAATCCGTTCAGTAACATCCAGCCAGTGAAGGTCATGATGCAGTGTCCGCGATAACCC
>Ga0209788_1000555_pt1 | contig 10126 bp, 8 predicted proteins | sample WorMetLIZISLAND1_2_FD_187415 | JGI IMG/M metagenome (GOLD analysis project Ga0209788, IMG submission 187415) | Marine gutless worms symbiont microbial communities from Max Planck institute for Marine Microbiology, Germany - Olavius clavatus LIZARD... ...
AGTAAGTAAGTAAGTAAGTAAGTAAGTAAGAGTGCTTATACCCGGCGCCATTAAAACAAAGAAGTCACAATGCGCCGAGTCTCAGCGAAACAAAACTGTCTTAAGTAGCCGCCTAAACTCGGTGAGGCAAATGTCTTGTTGTCGCAGTTCAGCATACTAGGGAGTAGGGAGGGCGCACCCTCCCAGATCCATCCCTCTCGGCGTTTCGCCGTTCGCGTCCGCGCCTTGCTCAGGGCCGCCCCCAAGTAAATTTGGATTGACGCCAATGGTAAATAACTACGGTAAATATGCTCCGTTAGTCGCTGCAGAAATATTTAACCAACCATAGTTGCCTGGTGACAGTTCTGGCGCTGTTGATTCTATGGTAGACTATATAACTCGTGACGGGTGCTCTGGAAGAATGGCAATGATTTTTTCTGGGTGCATGCACGCTAGCTAGCTGTCAATTCATGCGTGCGTGTTGGCAGTCGTCGATATCTCTAAGCTTGAGCTGTGCGCATGCACCTCAGCGACCACCGGCCGTTACCAACCACCGGTAGCACGTGACCGCTTGCGTCACGGTTGCTGCCGTTGTCTAACGTGCCAAATGTTTTGCCAATATTCCCCAGTGTAGGCCTATACAGCTTCTCATTTCAGATGAGTCGTATATAAGAGCTGACTGTTGTTAGCACGTGTCACCGTTTGCACTAAAAGAAAAGAACTTCATTATGATGCTGTGACATGCATAATCAAGAGGTTAGTTAGTTAGTTAGTTAGTAAGGATATTTATACACGGCGCCTAAGATCAAACAGTCACTAGGTGCCGCAGACTAACATGAAAACAGAAATGTCTTTAATTGTCTCTTGAAACTTGCGAGTGTCTCGGATTGACGATTAACTATAAAGGCATGTTCTATATACCTATAGGCTTATTTGGTGATTGTCAGGGGCGTATTAAGTAGGCTTTGCGCGTGCACCCTTTAAAGTGAAAAAGACAAAAAGTTAATGAAAAATAGCAGGACTCTGAAGAGCAGAGAGAGTGATCCAGGCCTAACGTCAGAAAGTAAGCCTAATAGCTTATTTCTCTTCATAAGAAAGTATAGCTGTATAGGCCTGTACGGTATAATTTGCAGCTTGAATCACATCAAGCAGCAATTGCAAATAATGTCTGAACACTTGAAAATGTACATCTGAAATATACACTTTCGTATTTACAAATACGCTACTGGCGATTGACGTCGTCGTCGTCGTTAGCGCAGAGCAAGCAATGGTCATAGCGTCGCTCAGCGGTGACCTCGACTGATTGCTAGGCCTAAATAGATTGAGTTTATGTTTGGAAATTCCGCTGTCCTTTAGGACGTGGTCGAGCCGTCTCTCCCGGTGGCGGTCCGGAAGATGGTTATACGCTGGTTATTGGGTGACCGACCAAGAACCAGGTTGATATGGCAGTGGGGTATTATTTGTGTGTCGGAACATCCTTTTATAGCCTCACCACATGACCAGAGAGGTCCCTGTGACGGTGGCTGATGCTCTCCACGATGGACGGCAGCCTCGGCAGGCCGGTGATCAGAGCGGCGTAGTGTTGGTTATCGGCGCCCAGGGCGGACTGCAATTTTGCCGCCCCAAAAAGTCTTGAAATGCCTGATGTCCTCGCCCCCATTTTGTTTTTGCCGCCCTTTCAGCCACCTATCCTGATGGCCGGCTGGGGCGGTCCGTCCCTTCCGCCCCCTCGCGATACCAGGGGCGGATCCATCCAGGATTTCAATTTGGGGGCAGGTCGAGAGCCGAATGCGCTCGAACTGAGGCGCCGAATGGGAGTGGGGTATGGAGAGGGGTCTGTGAAGGGGGCAGCAGACCCATCCTCCAAAGGGGAGTGCCCCTCCCCAGATTTTTTTTTTAATTTTGGGGTCTCGAGATGCGTATTTTGGTGCATTCTCCGACCCGCCTGAATCTGATTCTGTAGTTCCAGCTATAGGGCGACTTTATGGCATTTTTGGTGACAGAGCCATCTCAAATCGGCCAATACTATAGACAGGCCTCACTAACAGTCTGCAGCACTTGGAATTGACTGGATTGAATTGACAATGCTATGAGCTGCATATTGAATAGACAGGCTTGCATCATTGCAGCTGTAAAACTATAATTCAACCGGACAAAAGGCGACTTCTGGCGTCTTGGGGGCATGGCTCCCTTGCCTCCCCCCTAAATCCGCCACTGCGCTATACTCCACTGGGTGGTCGCTATGACGTCATCATTCCGGCTTGCAATAGTTGTCTCTCGCACTTCGTGTAGAAGGCCTCAAAAGGTTTGATGTCAGCGGCAAGGGGAGTCCTGGTTTCGGCTGCATACAGTAGCCTAGAACTGACAGGACGAGAGTCTGGTAGATACCGAATTTTATGTTGATGCAACTTGATGGACAGATGTGGACCCTTCCATACACCGCACAGAGGACATGATGATGAGTCAGTGGATGGCAGGCTGATGCGTCTGTTGATGTCATGTCTTTCTGTCTGTCTATCCTGTTTTTTGTTTGACTTCTCTGTATGTCACGACTCGTTATTATACGTGTAATAATTATAATAACGATAGGTGGCCAGCATAGATGGGCCTAGACCTAAATGGCAGCGTGTCGTTGTCATGTGCATTACATGTCATTGAGCATAATTATTTTCTGGCAATAAATCGCGCGTGTGTGATGATTGGTCGGCAGTAGCCATCAGAGGACAGGAGACTTTCCGGTAGCTTGTGAATAGACTGAGTTTAACGGAACCTGGTGTCTGTGTGTGTTAGTCTTTTCAGCTATACGTAATGAATTTATAACATAACAATGAACAGCGTAAGTTTGTACTTAGGAGCCATTCTTTGTCTGCATACGTTTCGGCGACAGACGTTTGAGTCACACATTTTTAGATCAGGAACTAATAGTGTCCATGCGAACAAAAGCCCATTAAAATTTTTGAGAAAAGGGAGCATGGGCGGATCCAGGGACTGCCCACATTTTGGAGTACAACCAATTATCCCAGGAACGGGTAAAGCTACGAACTTCAACTTCTGTACGCACATTCACAGGATCTATCAGAACAAAAGCTCATTAAAAATTTCGGGAAAAGTAGCCGTGGGCGTAGTTAGGGACACCCGATAATTTTTAAGGCACCCGCACATAGGGCGCATCGCGCGGTCATCTTTGCGATAGCCAGTGATGTTAGTCCTTGGCCTTGGCCTTGGTCCTTAAGGCCAAAATCCAAGTCCTTGGCCTTGGTCTTGGGATCCAAGTCCTTGGCCTTGGCCTTGGCCTTGAAAGTGGTCCTTGGCCTTGACAGTTTTTTCTGTTAATCCCTGTCATTGTAAAAAATGGTATTGACTAATCTTTAGGCTATACTCATTTTGGCTAGAAACTATTTATAATCCAAAGATCGGAAATTGCAGCATATTTTATCATTTACCATGTGCATGGCCTTCCTAAATGCGCATACTTCCAAAGGTTAATTTATTAGCTGTTCATGAATGATTGTAGAATTGCAAGACCAAATGTCATCACGCATTGTTATGAGGTACAGCGCCGTCGTCGTCATCTCTGGCGTCGTCATCATCGCCTTGTACATGCTCTCATGCTGCCCTTTACTTTGGGACTACAGTCAGCCGCGATGCCGGTTTTCTGATCAGTTATCTGTGTTCGCAGCGCCTGGACGTCATCCTGATATAAACAGGATCGCAGCTTCGCAGCTGGGGCCGATACCGATGTCCGAAGTGACGATCAAGGGCCAGGCAACGGTCTTCTATGTCTGGTGCGGCTCCAGTCGGCGACCGTTCGAGTTTCGCAATTATCTGAGCGTTCGGTCTGCGGTGCGTGTTCTGCGGCCAGATAACGTGTGGTTCTACTACGAGTCAGAGCCGGTTACCGACAAGAAGTTGTACAACACTTGGTGGCAGGAGCTGATCGACGATGTTCCATTCTTCCACCCTAGAAGTCTGAAGGACGTCGGCGGCCAGCTGCCACGGACCGCGTGCCACGGCCCTGGCCGCCCTTCAGTCGACTTCGTCTACGCGCTGGTGTCATCTCGCGGTGGAACATTCGTCGACGAGTCGACGGTGCTCGTCGCTCGTCCACCTGACGACGGAGTCACACTGGCGTTAGACATCAGGGAGAAGTCAGACGTTCGACTACGGTTACTGAAGGCGGATCGCGGGATATCGTGTCCCGTGGCGTCCTTCAATGGTAGTCTGGAACGGTCACAGCCTGCAGTCCTGGTGTTCAAATGTTCGTCCTACTCCGATGTGACCGATGCCAACTCGACGCTCTGCATCCACGTTGCTCAGTCGCTGTATCCGAAGGACATCTGGACACTAGACAGCGATGTTGGCCGGATATTGAGGTACGAATTCTACGGTCGGCGGAACGTCATCAAACCGATACCATCTTTCGACCACCTGGCGCCCAACATCGGTCACGTGATCTGGATAGGAGGCGGCCAGATGAGCTTCCTGTTCTTTGTCAGTGTGTTGAGTCTACTGCACGTTGCCAAGGTTGATGTGGTTTACGTACACGGCGATCAACCACTGACCGGCTACTACTGGGACTTGCTCATCGATACCGGCCAGAACGTACAGTTTGTTCGTCGAGAAAATGCTGGACAGGTACTGCTGATGTCGTGTTAACTTATGCTACGTTTAAACTTTATCGTCGCCTATAAATCCAAAAGTGTATTCTGTCAGTGCTGTTCCAGAAGTGATCTCTCTAGCTATCTATTAACAAGAAGCTCAGCTACCGCAGAGAAACAGCGCGTCATCTTCCCACATGGAGGGGGGCTAGGCCCTCCAGCCCACTCCCCCTCCACCACCTCTGGCTACACCTATGCGTATGGTCAAATCCGAAACCCGCAACAAACGTACGTCAAGCGTGCCGTCCACTAAGCGCAGTTTAAGATGAATCGGGCATTCAAGGTCATTCAAGGTCATCTTTATTGGTGCCGGCAGGAATCCAGAACGGTGTCTTGTCGTAATGTGCAATTAATGCCGACGTTATTTCTGAAACTTACGAAGATAATTATGGCAACGGGAAAACGGCAAATTCGTCGATTTCAACGACCCCATTCAAGTTTGAAGACGTCCCAGCAAGAAACGCCTTCGAATATCTAATTATGCTTTGAAGTCCAACCCCCTTAATCTAAAACTGCTAGTGCGAAAACCGAGTTTTACGTGAAATAGCCACCAAGGTCATTCTAGGTCATTCATTTTGCAATCAGTCACAGGCCAACAACGGGTAGCATATCGCCATATAATATTGCTGGCCTTATCTCTGAAGTTTCCGAAGAAGTAGCCACTCAAATCGCCAAAAATTGCCGGTTTTCGCACTAGCAGTTTTAGACTCAGAGGGTTCGAATTTGAAACATAATTACGTGAAAACTAAAAACTAAAACTAAAAACCCATACTATCAGAGACAAAAATGTAGGTGAATAACTCCAGTTTCTGGCAATATAAATCGTTTGTAGATATTCGAAGGCGTTTCTTGATGGGACGTCTTCAAACCTGCGTGAGGTGGTTGAAATCGACGAATTTTGCGTTTTCCCGTTGCCGTATCTTCGTTAGTTTCAGAAATAACGTCGGCATTAATTGCACGTTACGACAACAGACCATTCTGGATTCCTGCCGGCACCAATAAGGATGACCTTGAATGACCTTGAAAGCCGGTTCATCTTAAAGTGTGCTTTACGGATGGCACGCTTGACGTGGGTACGTTGTGGCTTTCGGATTCAGCCATACGCAGTGTAGCCAGAGGGGCGGAGGGGGAGTGGGCTGGAGGGCCTAGCCCCCTCCCTCCATGTGGGCAGCTGACGCGCTGTTTCTCTGCGGTAGCTGAGCTTCTTGTTGCTGTACGCATCGGATGCTATGTCATCTGCTTCCAATGTGCGTTCTCTTGACAATTGGATCAACAGAGCCGTTTATAAAATAGTCAGTGTTGGACGTCCAGAATCTACCACTCTGTAGACATTAAACCATCACCGTGTAACAACTACCTAGGTCAACTCAGCCCTCCATTCATCCGCTGTAGGTAAATCGAGTACCGGTCTGTCTGTGATGACGCTGTGCCAACTATTCAGTCTATGCGAGTGTTTCGCGACGGAAAACAGATGACATGATCATCAGCTAGTGTCCACTTGTTACGACCGTGTCTGTGATATACATGTAGGTATTCGGACAGAGGGTGAAAGAGTTGGCGCATATTAGTGACACATGGAGAGCGGATATACTGTTCAAGTATGGTGGCGTCTATATGGATACGGATGCCGTCTTCTTGCGACCTCTCAAGAAAGAGTTGCGGGCTTACGACGTCGTCGCCTCCTATGACTGGCCGGACTGGGATCTACCATTTCCAAACCTTATCCAGAACGGACTCTTAGTTTCCAAGCCGGGAGCACGATTCTGGGAGCTCTGTTTGGTATAGTATATTATCAGTGTTGTCTGATTAATTACAAATTTATCAGTAACTTATATTACGGTAGGCGTACAATAACCTTTATGTGATTTATGTAACTTATATCTAAGAAACCTGTCCCAACCTCAGTCACTTAACGCGCTCGCATACGGAGAATCTCTAGAAATTATTCGAGATGACCGCTAATTCCTAAACATACAGTTCTGTCGATATTCTAACCGCAATGTGACACACAGAGAGATGGGCAGACGGACGAACAGGCGGATCTAAAATGTAGTGTACCATCATTGTGACCTCACTGAAGCTGCTGACTCGCTGTAATTTTTGCAGCATATACTGAGACGTAACGTGGACATTTGTAATTTTGTATACATAAAACAAGAAATACTTTATATTGTGACCAATCTAATGTGTGCTCCTCCCGCGTTATTTTTTCGTCATTTCTCCAAATCTGCCGTTTCATTCTTTCTCTTTACATCGTACGTCAGCTAGTTATCCTCCTTGCGAAATAAGCGTCCAGTTTCCTGTCATATGCGTCAACAGTCATTGTGTTGTGGAACATCCCCTCTCTTAAATTTCGTACCGTTCCACCTCTAATAATAACTTCCATAGCATCTCTAATATCTCTATTACTAACTGGGAAACCGGAGATCGGCCTCCAAACTTCGTTAGAGACAATGCATATCATTGGATGTCACAATTAGCCTCAATGATAGAAGGTGACAGTTCATTGGTTGCGCTGGAATCAATGACACTTCGACTTGTTATGAAACACGTTGAATGTTGCGCGGTAACTTCGTGTATTGTGGTGCTAATTCCGACTAATAATTATGGATATACTGATGAACCGTGTTCTGGATTACTGTGCGTTTATTGACAACATAGGTCTCTACAATCTGACATATTTCTGACGAAGTGATTCGACCGATATCCACGTTTAGTCCGACCAGATGCCCCGGGATAAGAGCAAGGGTTTCCCTTAGCCGGGCGAGGCAGCCATCAGATGGGAATCTCCTTCATCCAGATGGCAGTGGGTTCACCACAATTGTAGTGTCCGAGGCCAAACTAAGGTCTGTGTACGTACATAAAGCGAATTGGACAATGCGTTGCAGACATAGTACATTGTATGGCCGTTTCAGTTTTATAAATGGCCGTCAGCCGCCATCGTGGATTTGATCCAACGGAAAATAACGCCGTTCGATTCACCGTCCCCGAAAATCCCACCCTAGAACAAAACACGACGGATGACGCGTTGCTAAGGTATGGCCATTGGAAATTTTCAGAAATGTGTGAATGGGCCGGCCTGAATGGTCGGTCGATCGGTCGTCAATATTCATACTTCTTACATTGATCTCATGGTCGTCTTTCGCTAGTCGCTACGTTAGGAACTTAGCCGCTAAGAGTAAATTATTATTCATTGGCGTGTTGATTATAGAAGTCGATGAAGTGGTTTCGCGACGACGACTGGAGTTGGAATGGTCTACGACAACCATACCACGTACTGGAGCGACATCCGGACCTCGTGTTCATCGAGCCTCATCTCCAGGTGATCTGTTGGAAGGGACGCTGTCATCCGACTTGGTGGAAGAACTATCATGACGAACGCATTTACCACCTTTCGCCGCCACAAGGAGAGCGGCCTGTGGACTGGCGTAAGGACACATACGCATTCCACTTCACCTATCCGAATCCGCCGGAATTCAAAAACCCTCGGGCGTTGCTGAATGGCGACGGCATATTCGCCGAGATGGGCAGAATGATTCTGGAAGCGGCGGATATGGTTAGGTTTTTCCAATAATCACTTCTGATCCCCCTGACCTGAGTGCTGGATATCTGTCCATTTCGCTGCATGTATGCTCAATAACGGTGTAACCTGGGCGATTTTTTCGTGATCGCAACGAGTCGCCACAGGCGGCGAGGAGTTTGCCAGATAAACAGCGGGCTCGAGGCGATCGGCGGCGCCAAGGGACCATAGGCAATTAAACTTTAATATTTTTTTGTAAATGATGTGTTTCTATTCGCATATGTGATATATAAACTTACTTAAACAAAACTCAGCAGCATTGCTCCTCGAGTGAATACGCATCGACTAACGGAGCCGGATTTCGGATATGACGTCATACTTTAAATATGGCTGTCATGACGTCATTTCGCGAAAATCCTCAGCCCGCCGAGCGCGTGTGACGTCATTGGCCCGCTGTATTGCGGGTAAGGCGAATTTTTTTACCCGACCCGACCAGTAAATATCGATTTTTTTCCCGACCCGACCCGACCCGCGGGTATACCCGTTACCCGTGACTGACCAATGAGTAATGACCATGATCTTATACCCGCTATTCAACTTGGAGCTGAATTGAAGTTAAACCGAAAATGAGTCGCAATTCAAAATTAAATGTATGGTCTACCCTGAAAACTAAAAAGCACCGCCGTTTTAGACAGCAAATCAATCAATTTGTCTACAATACCTGATCAATAGCACATTCGTACTTGTTCTACAGAATGTTAACGGCTTCCATCAACGAAAGCACTCGAGGCTTCCATTGTCAGTGCTTGCGTCGTTTTGGCTGTGTTTTTATATGCTATTTTTGTTGTATATTATGTGCGGTGATACTTGACAATGCATCGGACTAAAGGGCTATCAGACTATGGGTCTAACGGACCATCGGGCTAAGGGATGAACATACTAAGGTTAGCGTTAGGGTTATATAGTCCGTTTGCCCGATAGACCGATGCATTTGTTAAGTGTGATCCTGTACGTTGAAGTTACCCGATGTATTGCTTTCATTAATACGAAACAACTGCTAATAGTCTATGATAATGCCGTATTCCCAACGTTACTGGGTTACTATAACCAAGATGTTGCTTTTTGTATCTGCATGACTTTTTACCACCGTTTCTTGAATAATGCAACTAGCCGAGTCATGTAGAATCTCTGTAATTTGTGTATTATCTACTTAGCTATTATATACGTAGGCTATACCGTCATGGTGCTTTATAACGTTTTATAAGGTTGACATGAGTGAAGCGATAGCCTAGTGGTTAGCGTGCTCGACTAACGATCGCGAGGTCGGCGTTCGAGTCCCGCTGGCCGCAGGTGGTCGCGTAGCAACCGTGGGCCAGTTGTTCATGGACCTGGGTTTACTCAACCCTCCATCCTTTCGGGGTCGGTAAATCGAGTACCGGCCTGTATGGCTGGGGTTAAGACGGGGTGCGTTCGCTTGTGTCGGGTGGCAGGTAGCACTGTGTGATCCCGTATGGCAAATGACACGCCGTAGAGGTGAAATGGAGTTCTGTTAACTGTTATACGGTACCTTCAACCTTCAATTTAGGTGCTGAGCCAACATATAACACTACTGAAACGCCGTCCTATGTGAAGTGATACTGAGATGTGGACATACGATGGGCGTTCAAAACGTTTTGCAACTCAATATGCACAAATGACATAAGCAAAATTTTATGTTATTATTCAACATAATCACCCTTAACACCAATGCATATGTTACATTTATCAAAAAGCTCTTTTATGCCAGGCAAATAGAATTATGATGGCCTGCTGTTCAGATACGACTCAGCACTCAGTGGCCTGCTTGATCTCATTGTCATCGTGGAACAACTTTTTCTGATGACGAAATATACCAATGACATGGGGTTGCGTAGGGTGGGTATGACAACTATTCCAATCCAATGTTCATTACTACAACCTGCGGAACAAG
>Ga0209788_1000556_pt1 | contig 10123 bp, 5 predicted proteins | sample WorMetLIZISLAND1_2_FD_187415 | JGI IMG/M metagenome (GOLD analysis project Ga0209788, IMG submission 187415) | Marine gutless worms symbiont microbial communities from Max Planck institute for Marine Microbiology, Germany - Olavius clavatus LIZARD... ...
GACAAACCGTCTATGGCCTAATTTACTTCTGTTATCCACCCATACTCGAACGACTCGTGGTATTTTAATCACTTTAAGCTGAATTTCACCAAGAGAACAGTTTTCCGCGGAAATATTATGCCATGAATTTGACAGTGTGCTATACTATCACAATAAAGCACTGTGATTCATACACGTGTTAACAGCAGCATGCAATGGGGAACACATCGAAAACTGTAAAAAAAATCATAAATCGCTTCTCGAATATTTCCTGGATATTTCCACTTGCATATTTCAACCTTCTTCTCCAGTGGACCTAGTGGTAGTCTTTACTGCTTATAGACCAATATAAAATCGAGATGGATTGATTGATTGATCGATCGATTGTTGACATTCCCCGTCATCACATCGCTTAAGTTGTAGTCTGCTACTGAATAAATAACCTTTTGGGCCCCTAGCAGCAGCAGTGTAAAAATTTCTTGTGGGAGTATAGTGAAAAGTGCACCCAACATTTTCAGCTATTACGTGAAATGCCTAGGAAATTTAAATGACTTCACGAAATCCCCGAGTGAAGCAGTGATTACATGAAATAACCGAAAATATCAGCGATTTCACGAAACAACTGATTTCACACGTTTACTGTCACATACAGCAAATAACACAAGTCCATTGTCATCAGCTGTTTCTAATACCCAACGTGTATGACTGTGCAATGTAAAGCTTCTCGTTGTGGTCTAGGCGTTGTCATGTAGTTTTCGTTTAAGCATAATGTTAGCTCACAAAATATCTAACTGCTGTAATTTAACTCGTTTGTTCAGCTCATATGACAGTGTATAGTTGTTTTTGGTTTTGTGTCATTACATTGTATTATCTCAATTGGTAGTTTCTTTGTGGGCCTATATAACATAACATATTCTACCCTATATTAAGACGAGATTGGCACGTCTTCCTATAGGTAGAATAAAATGTTAGAATATGCCAATCTCCCTAGTACAATATGCTTCTCCCAGACGCCGTACAATCGCAGTAAATCTGATTAGACCCAAACCACATTACTTCGATTTGTTGCAGAATTTTGTTATGAATTTGTTGTGGGCTTTCAATTTGTTCACAACAAATTTGCAGCAAAGAGAAAAAAATGGTGTATGGCTCTTAACGACCATAAGCAGAAAGATTTAATTCAGTACCCTGTTGTGTGTGTTCCGTGCAATTTTAATACGTCATTTCACGGCGTTTGAATTCCCTAAGATCTTAAGCAACCTGAGCCTCGTCCATAATAAAAATACGCTGCGTATCCTCTGCTTAAATGGATTTAAATTCGTTTAGCTGATTGAAGACTGCTTCGCCATTTCTGTATCTCTATCTAGTTTATCTTTCGCTTAATACAATATTATTTCAATTTTATTTGTCAATTAACAGCTCACAGTGTAGACGGTTGTGCAGAAAAGCTGTGGCATTCATTGTATACTCTGAATTTGTAATAGCCTACTGAATAGATTGACTGACTGAGTTACTGGACAACATTCTACCATTGTTTATTGTTTAACGTATTTCATATGTTCCTGTACAGATTGTGCATGATATTCACGTTTCATACAGCATACAAGCGTGTGTAATGTTTGCAACCAAAAAGCAGACTGGGTGATCGAAAAAGTAAGCTTGCAAGTTAAAACCACATAGCTCTTCTGAACAAGTCGTCTTAGAGCTACGGGGTGTCACTTGCCATATGGGATCACACAGTGTTACCTTCCACCTTACACAAGTGAACACACCCCACCTAACCTAGCCCGACAGGCCGGTAATAGATTTACCTACCCCGGAGGGATAGAAGGCTGAGTTGACGTAGGTGGTTGGGTACATACCGAGGTGGTTTACCTGTCAAGTGCCTGGTGTAGAGCAGCTTCGTTGATCGAGACCAGAGTGTCAACCGCTACACCACATCGCCACCCGTTAAAGTAGAACAAGGGTCATAACTGCACGATATGGACTGCTTTTCAGCATATTTGCAGCGAAAATTCAGTAAATTTGCAACACAGTGATCACTAAAGATCGCGCCAGTCCTCAAACGTTTCAGTAGGTCAACACTACGTGTTCAAATATTAGTGTCAGTGGTGTAGAGAGGGGGCAGAGGGGGCGGCCGGACGGCAATCAGGAGGGGACGGCAAAATGGGGTTGATAAGGTGGCCATTAGGTAAGCTAAGGTAAGGTAACGGAAGCAGGCCAATGACCTCTTTTCCCGGCTATACTATAGTTTCCCACACTACATTTCAAATACACTATAATATTCTCCGCCATGACACGACGTGAAATGGAAAATTGCAGTCCGTCCCGGGCGCTGATAACCCAACTTACGCCGCTGATAGTGTCACTTATTAATAGTATATTATTCAAGTGACGCATTTAGAGTTTTCTAGGAGCTTTAATAATCATTGCCAAATAAAAATTTTAAAAATCAATCAATAATAAAGTTATGCAATAATGAACTCAGTGGCTTACTTTATATTGAACACCCCACATCTAACCAAACTGACAAAACTATAGGCACTATCAGTATAAATAAAGCGGTAGAACTCACCATTATGTTTTGCCTTGTCTTAATACCCATAACGTGGGCCGTATTGCGTGGAGGCTTTTGGGCTCAGCTAGAGTAGGTTTTTCGTATTATTAGACTATTATTTTGTTCCTCCTGTGCAGAAGGGCACATTGGGGCATTGCGCAGCAGCTTGTCGCCAGGATGATTGGTCAGATGCTTGAGTCTCCGCTTTATGTGAATCGATCTGCTCTAAATCTTCTTGGTTTAATCTCCCCCATCTGCTAAAAATTAACGCATGCGCACACATTTGAGATGTTGGTTGTGTTGAAACATTATAAACTTCTTTCTTCTCTACTGCAAAAATATCAGTTTATATCAGAAAGTCATACGTGAACGAACATAGGCCAAAGAGAGCCAGTACAGTGGAATCCCAAGATCGCAACGATGTGGATACCAACATCGTGAATACCAACTGGAGGAGTCAACAGTACCTATACAGTTAGCTCCATATGAAGCAGAATACATATTACATACCGATAGTTAAATAATAAGTATATAGTTGTCGCCCGAAACCTTAGTTATGCAGCTGTTTCTAATTACGGTTTTATGCTAACATGTATTTTATGCTCTGTGAATTTTAAGCAAACAAAAACTGAGTTTTGTAACTCTTCAAAATGCCCTAACGGTTAAAGCATTCACATTTCATTTTCAATGCAGTAAAACGGCAGATCATGCGGCAAAAGTTGCCTTCATTTCAGATTTAACTCAGTTTTTCGGTTCTTCGGGCAATGGACATTATAGGTCCTTTACTGCCGGAGTGCCATGGCTCAGAAATAATTTTCGACTGGTCCAGGAATTTATAGGACGGCAGAACGAAAAAGATGGTTTCGATCGAGCATCCTGCGATACTTTATTCCAATCCGAAACGGTCCTTTGGAAGAATGAGTAATTAATTATAACAATCAATACGAGAAGGAAGAACGGTAAATATGTCCGAGTCGGAGTGTCGAGAGTTACGAAGAGGCTAGCGAAGTGACGTTATATGTTTTTTACCTGTATCCTAGTTAGTAGTATGTGTTCTGTAATTACAAGTTTTATTCTTTCTTGCTGTGTATTTTGTGTTTAATGCTGCTTCGGTGTAATAATAAATGATGATGATAATGATGATACAGCTCGATAAAGTTCGCGAACTTTTTTCCGAGCGCAGGCTACACCGCGTCTTGCGCGTGCGGAACAACTAGGTACCCGATGAGGTCTGGTGCAGCATATTAATTACAGTACAGTTCATTGCTGTCACACGGCGACGTGCACACACGGCCACAGAGTGCCACTAAATATTTCATTGTACACGACGACACTGCACACCAGCCTGGCGGTACCCAGCATTATGAAGGTGCGTTAGATCGTGACCACCTGACGAGACTAGACCACGGCCCTACAGCCTCTATACCGCTGCGTGCACGCTTGGGCGGACGCCATTCGACTGCATAGATAGACGCGCCCCGTACTGCACAAGACTCAGAGAAAAGCGGCGAATATTTGACCAGTTTGTTGACAAAAATCGGTGAAATTTTCTCAGCCGAACGGGCGCGATGAGTGGCGGCTGGTTTGGAATATACGGGACTACGAACTTCCCGGATTGGTGCTATGGTAAGAACAGACTATTGAACTATTCATTCTCAGTCTTCTTGTCAGTTGTTATTGCTATTCGGAGACCAATCAAAGGCAAGAGTATTGCGTTGCAGTCGTGCATGGATTGGTAAGACTGGGTGGCGACGTATTGTGGTGGTTAGCACGTTGGCCTCGATCATCGTAGTTAAAGCCTGTCCACACTGTCGCAGAAAAGTGCGACAGCCGCCAAATTTCGCCGTTGTCTCGCCGTTTTCGGCGACAGTCGCACTTTTCTGCGACATTCTCACTTTTCTGCGACAGTATAGACAGTATAGACAGGGCTTTAATCGACACTGGGCCCGGTTAGTACTTGGATAGGTAACCAGCCATCGTCTACGTCGACTCAGCCTTCTACCTTCTGTTGGGTGGTAAAATGAGTATCAGCTTTCGGACTGCGTAATAATGATGGCAATGGTGGATGTAGTTTCTTAGCTGCCAACGTACAGGCGGGCCAGTGGCTCAAGTCCGTGGGCTTGGTCCAAGGGTTGGCAGCCGTCTGGCGCTGTTGTGCATTCATCGCGTGAACCGGGTGTACGGCGCCGTTGTAGTGACTTCATGGACATACAGTATTACGGAGCCTTATAAATTGCATCATGTACAATGTCATCATTTTGAACGGTCGTTGGCGTTTAGGCCTATAATGCAGACAACGCGAGTCAAATAATGAATTTATTGGCAATAAACAGATATATTTAACACCCTTATTTTGCCGTTGATTTATGCTATTATTTAATTCGAAAGCAATGCTATCGCAGTGAAAACCGCGCGATGCCGCTGTAAACTTCGATGCATACCGAAATTTATAGCGGCATCGCGCGGTCCTCCCTGCGATAGCACGGTTCTTGTTAATGCATAAAATCAATGTGTGCTGTTGTAGTTGGCTTCGACCCGTGGCTGCTCGGGTCCATCCTGCTGGGAGTGATGCTGTTTATAGTGCTGCTTGCCCTCCTCGCTACACTTCTGTACGTCCTCTGCTACAAACGCAAGCACCTTCTCCTCGTCGAACACAAATCCGCGGTATATCTTTCTGCCAGTTACCTATACTTGTTCGACTATTTACCAAGGCGCAGTATTATCATCAGTTGCGGAAACAGGACTAAAATGTTAAGACCAAGACAGAGCTGCAAGACGAAGAACAAAATTTAATGTACAAGACCAGGGTAGTAGCGAAGACCAACAACGAGGAGGCAAAACCTGAAGAATCGAATCTCGTAGCCCGAAAGATTGAGACTTGAGAGCGTTTGGTAGGGGCCACCGTGCCACTTCCCCACAAGCTCGGGGTCTGGAGGAGCACTGTAAACTCCACCAGTGGGGTTCGGACGTGAATATTTTTGGTAAACATTTGGGCACTCAAGACGAGCTATTTTATGGACAAAATTTGGTAAGTTGTAGTGACTATATCACAAGCTTTTATCGTACACTGCTTGCTGACACTATGCTTGACTTTACGCCTATCAGAATTTTTAAGAAAAATATGCACGACAATCAACAAAAAATGTTACGGTCCAGTGCAATGCCGTTAACGTCAAAAGGATGCGATACGAATGTTACTGTACGATATTTGTCTGTAAAAATTAGCCTGTGTACTAAAGCCTTACATGTAACTTGATTGGTAATAAACGAGGAGGCATGTGCCTTCGTGTGCCTCAGTGTATCTACGGCCTGAAGACCGAGACGAATCTGAGAGCAGTTTTCTGCTATAACCGCAGTCTCAACAGACCCCAAGACTGACTAACGTTTGCTGAGCTGATTTCTACTACTAGTACTAGGCCTACTATTACTATTTCTGACCAAGGGCCATGTTTCGTCAATCAGCACTCATTATAGTACCTTACTCTGTACAACTGCCGCGAACCTGTGATATTGTTTTCTTTTCACAGACTCTGCTATGTGGTCAGTGATGTCAACGCAAACAACATAAATTCTAGCAGGAGGCGACGTCGCAGCAGGCGTCTGAGCCCCCAAACTCCCAATTTTACCCCAGGTACAGAGTACGTATGGCGGAAATTGTCTCAAGTTTGCAATTTGTACAGCGTGTACAGTGGTTGACAAGGCAGACAGATAGCACGGAGGGGGCTCTGGGGACTGCCCCACATTTTTGCTTCGCCCCCACAAAAATATAACAAAACTATCTTAGCAGCTATCATTTTACGATATGCATAGTATATCAGTTTGTACTGTTGTTGAGATATAAAACCTCAAATGTACATCGGCTGCCCTCCCCAAATTTGTTATTTGCCCCAAATTTCCCGTGCCCTTCCCCCCTAAAAATGTGGCTGGCTACGTAGCCAGTAAGGTACACCAATGGCGCATACAATTACCTGTAATAATATTCTTTTTGACGTATGTTCAGGGTCCGTGTTGTCCGGCACCGAGAGCTTGCGGTCCTTGCCTACCTCGATCAACCGGTCGTTGTGGTCCTGCAGTCTGTGCGCCAGGTGTCCGTCCAATGCCATTCAAAGCTGCCAGCAACCCGACCAGCTCCACCTTCATGCTTCAGCCTACACGGTTCCGCATGTAAAACAGCCAGAAAGCACTCGAGAAACAACTGCATAGAGTTAATCTAAGAAGAACAGCAGAAGAACGTTTACGAACCCCTGGCTTACGCTATTCTTGGATCAGGAACTGATCCCATATCGCTACTTGTTGCTCTTCTTGTTGTTGTTGGGACTACAGTCTTCAGAAAGCCTATGGCGCCGTCCTTTAAAATCAGATCTGGATGAAATTTGGCGAAATTGTTCTTCAATTAAATACCGTACGCAATGGAGCGGCGTCCGCCGACTGCCCGCTAGCCCACCGAGCGCGCGTCTGCAGTTCCTGATTCATAGTACTTTCGTACTTGGTATTTCGTACTTGGTATTACTTTTACCACTTATTTTTGACTTACTCAAATTGCGAGTCCCAGTGTTACATAGGCCACAGACAACTTGTCTACATCCAGTTACTGTCTCCATCTTCCGTCAGCTGTATACTTAAACCTTGTTGTCACATTTCTTTACAGAGATTTACAGATGAATGTCTAGCATTGTCTTTCCGTGAGACCGTGACTGCGTTTTGTGCCTAATTGTTCGTATGTTTCGAACAAATTTGCAACGAGTGAATGAATATTTAATATTTTCAGTTCGATAGAGGATATATTGAACCGATTAGTGTACAGACAACGTAAGATAACATTACGACTGTTGTATTAACTCATTATTTGCTTTTGTTCTTGATCATTTTCCTGACATCAATTGTGGGCTGCATTTGTTTGGCTCGCTATGCGTCCAGTTTGCTGTGTATTGATGCATTGTTTGTTTAAACTGAAAACCGCAAACATGATGTCCCAAGGTCAGTCAAGGTCGAATGCATTTATGTGGCATATACCCGTTCATAGGGGCGTCTATATCGCCCAGCAATGGACACAATAAGGTAATCAAGTTAATTATATAGAGGCCTTTTAATGAATCAATGAATCAGTCTCGATTTTTGTATGGCTAAGAAGTAGACTACGTCTAGGTCCACTGGAGAAGGTTATGTCCAGAAAATATTACGAAAATGACTTCGAAAACAGATGGGATCTTAGTCGCTGGCGGATGTCAAGGGACACCAGCAGGCCAAATCGTTCCAAATTCGTGGGCTGACAACCGGGAAAGCCCGGTTAGCCACAGCTGGCAGCCTGATAGGGTGGCACTACCAGACCTTACCTTACCTTACACTCGCCATCGGTAAAGGTCAATTTTGTCGGACAAAAATCATCAATGCGTACGAGTTAGTTCAATAACCTTTAGCATGTAGACGCCCCTATTTATGTACTATGTATAGAATGATTATTAATCATTGTGGTGATGATTAAATGGAGGCCCTACATGGTAGCTGATATTGTTTTCGTATTCATAATCTCGCTAATTGTCGCTACATAGTGGTTGATGCGTGTGATGTGTTCTGTCAGTATGTTAACTTTTGTACATAATGTTATTAATATTATCGATTTAGCAAGTGTCTGTCGTTGAAGTTGTTCTGACTAACAAGAACTCTTTCCTACACCACTCTGGCCGCCCGTACTAATGTGCATATACAAGTATTCATTTTTTCCCAAGAACAATGTGTGATTGGGACTCCTTAAACACGCTGTCTCAGCCCAAGCTTATTCCACAGCCTCCAGTTGACATTTCCTGCTGCTAACGCCATGCACCCCAGCGGAAACGGGCTGAGCCCATTGCTGGTATTTACTGAAGAAGGCACTGAAGTAACTCATTGGTTTGGCGCACACGATGTATGAGGCACAACTTTCATTTGCAACTGTCGCATATGCGATAACTCGAATCGTGAGATATCCAGAAAGGTTTAAGGTTAAAGGTCTTCATGTACATCTACGCATCTCACTGCCCGCATCAATCTACCCCGGTGGGATGGAAGGCTTAGTTGACCTAGGTGTTTGGTTAGCTACAGAATATGGTAGGCCTACACATATGGCCTGATGTAGAGCAACTGCACGTATAGCTAGCCCATATTTCTAATGGGGGCAAAGACATTTTAGGGGAGCAAAGAACAACTTTTAGGGGGATGGCAACTGCTTATTATGTTACATTACATTACACTACACATTTTTAACGTGGCGTAAGTAAAAACCGCATGGACCGCGAAGAAAAACTAAAGCAAAATATCAGGATAAGACTGTCTAAATAAAAATGTTTTAAGTTCTCGGCGGAACTGTGGAAGTGTGTCGCACGCATCAATGTCTGTTGGCAAACTGTTACTATGTTACTATGCATAATTGCATATTGCAAAATGATAGCTGTTAAAATGGTCTTTGTTAAATTTTTGGGGGGCGGGGGAACTGCCCCCAGACCTCCTGTGGCTACGTGGGTGCAGCGCGTTAACGACTATGCACCACACCTCCAGTAATGCAGGCGTATCTTAGCAGGTGCGTAGAGAGGTTGACAGAGGTACACTTCTAGCTGTCTTCACTCTTCACGCGCTAATGAATTACTGATTTAGAGCAATAAAAAGACCGTACTGTCATACACTAAAGGCCTTTGTGCGGTCGCGCCGTGCAAGTAGAGTGGCACGACACTCGACTGCCTGAGCGGCCGGGCCAAGCAGTTATTCTTCACAGAGCACCATGCGTGACTGATTGATAGCCGATAGCATCGAAACACGTACATTCTGTGTACTTACTAAGTACTAAACACCCTGCTCAGTGCGGTGTACAGTATATATGTTGTCCTTGTCCTTAGTCTTGGCCCTAGTAAGTAAGTAAGTCAGGCAGACAATACCATGGCATACCATACCATATTCGTTCAATAATAGAAAAAGTTGCCAAAACGCAATACATGGAAGCAGTACCGTCTTTATAATAAATAATCATAATGTAGATAGTTCATGAGTGACGAAATAATAAAACTAGATAGTAAAAACGCAATAACAATGTTTGTACAGCAAGCGAGTAATAAAATTACAGTCAGACAAATGAGCGTCATGTTTGGGAAGTGTCAGCATAATAGCTACGACGCCTCGGAGTGTAAAGCCCCGTCCACACTGGCAACTATTGCCGAAAACGGCGAAGTCCCGAAAACGGCGACTATAGTGGACAGTGTGGACAGAGCTTAATACTGCGATACTGTAGATGGTGGTGGCAGGAGGATGTGCAGAGGATGGCATGAGTTGGAAACAATTTTATTAAACAGTTGGTCATCTGCAGTACCTCATCCTCATCAGCATATTTATTTACCAAGAAAAAAACAAATAACGTTTCCCGCCCCTGATATTTGGTGCCACGTTTTCCATTATCGCGTTTTAGCCCATCGTACTGCTACACAGTATGATCGGCTATTGGCATAAGCCTGTTGTCCGTCCGTCCGTCCGTCCGTCCGTCTGTCTGTCCGTCCGTCTGTCCGTCTGTCTGTGACGCTGTGCATTGTGGCTCTCAGGGTCGGTGTAGAGGGCTAAAAGTTGTTC
>Ga0209788_1000557_pt1 | contig 10122 bp, 7 predicted proteins | sample WorMetLIZISLAND1_2_FD_187415 | JGI IMG/M metagenome (GOLD analysis project Ga0209788, IMG submission 187415) | Marine gutless worms symbiont microbial communities from Max Planck institute for Marine Microbiology, Germany - Olavius clavatus LIZARD... ...
TGACATCGCCGTCGATTCTGACTGCACTGCTACTCTCCTCGTAGAGTTTCTGAATGATGGTAATAATCTTCTTTGGAAGCCCGTACAATTCAAGGATTTTCCATAGTGCTGGTCTATGAATACAGTCTATTAAACTGTTATAATTGATTGTGATGAATACACATTTGCCCTTGAAATCTGATAAAACACTGTCGGCTTAGTCTATCGAACACTCCTGTAAAAATTAACAGATGCAACAAGTAAAATGAAAACTGGTAGTTTGTGATTGCTGCCTAAAACTAAAAAAGAACTAAAAAGAAAACACAACAACTGAAACGAAGAAAACTAAACTGAGAAAACCTAATGAACATAGAAATCATATAAACTGTTGTTATCCATGAAGCAGTCCAGAGGGTACCAGTGGTCTTTGGAGGGGAGGGAATATGTCCTAAATGTCTGTAATTTGCTGTATTTACAGATAAACTTGATAGACCCCAAATATCTTTTAGAAAACAAGTTGCTGACAGTCATGCAACATGAGCAGAATTTTAGTGTATTGTGTGAGACTGACAGTATACTAAAAAAGAAGAGTGTAATGTCATCTTGTTTGCATTGTAGAATCATTATGGAATGCTTGACGGCGGACATTGTAAGTGCCGCATAGTTACTTTTATCAGTCTGTATAGCTGCTTGTTGCATGACGTGTTTCAGCAAATGGTTCAGCACGTTACATGCAGTGATATTAGAACTGTGGTGATCAGTGTAGGGCTTATAATTCATTTCTTGCTCTTATTATGTCGTCTTTGATATTAAAGTGATGTTGATTGCCATCTTTCCATTCATCAAAAGTAGTCCCATGGCCATAAGGCGGTAGTGATCTGTTTCTTTAGCTAATAGCAAGTTACCAGCTTAATCTGTAAAAGTACAGATATTGGCCGAATTTATGCAGTTTGCCTTTTTCTAGCCAGCTTATGCTGGGACTTTTTGCTCTCCCAAGGGGAATGGTGAGTCTGAGTTGATGTGGGTGTTTGGCTGTATTCCAAAGTGGTTAATATGCGTACAAAATGGTCACCCATCCCAACACTAACCATACCCCACGTAGAGCAAATACATTGATCGAGACTAACATGTTACAACTCAGCCAAACTGCCACCTGACCATTCATAAACGGTGATTTTGAAGTTATGTTGTATTTCAGCTGATATGAGGTGGAGGTGTATAATAGAAGTCTTCTGCAGCGGGATCAACATCGGCCGGGCTTGTAGTTGATATAGTGTTAAAGCTGTTGATTTTGCTCCTGAAGCCAGGAACCAAGAAGCATGTAGATGTTGTGCACACTGTCTTAATTATTACTAGACTTCTACATATTAGACAATGTTGCAGTGGCAGTGTGGCTGTTGCAGGATCCATTGACTGTCATTCCTAGGGTTATTTATGATTCCTCTTATTAAGGTTGTCGTTTGTTGTTTAGAGTTGTTAGAACTAGAATACAGCATAGAAAGTGATGATAATAATCCTCATTGTTGGTTGGCATTATGCTGTTACAAATATAATGCATAGAGGTGCTAGTGTATCTGTTTATATGAATGATAAGTTTGTTGCATACAGACACAGCTTATTGTCGCAATCCGGTCAACACAAAATGGTACAAGTATGATGACCATGAAGTTACGGAAATGTCATCATCACATATCAAGGTTTCATTTCACTGTTGACATGCATTCACTTTATAAAACTAATCATTTCACTCAGCGAGTAGCTCCCTGTTTTTTGTTGACAGATCACATGATGAACTAAAATATATCGCTGCTGTTGCTCACCTGCCATCTCACATATTCATACAGCTGCTGCCCTCCCACACAATGTTATTTGTAATTTTGCCTGCTGTTACAATAAAAGTGTATTATGCCATATAGTGTCGACATATAGAAACAGAGAAACCTGCACCTCTGAGGACTCTAGCAGGCACCCTGTAAATTTGCATTTTGAATTGAATGATGCAAAAAAAGTAAGCCACAAAGTTTTTGTTCTCAACTTCGTCAAATATTGAGTAATTTTCAAAATTGTTTCACATGTACACACAGCAGTGAATGTGCAATAAAGTGATGATTAAATATCCCACCACACCTCAAATGCTGCACTACATTATCTTGTGAAATAGTAACATCAGTGATTTATTACTAATATTCATAGGTAGTGTAAATCATTGAAGATGTGATATCTATATAGCAATTTAGTGCTGACTAAAGAAAATTTGTGCTCAGTTATGAAACTCATGGCTAACTTTTTATTAGACATCTCCATATGTCCCAGCTGAAGTAATGACATTTGATCAAGGCTTCTGCTGATAGTTTAACTTTGTGACTTGGCTGAAGTCTTCAGTGTCTGCACATATAACCTTTTCAATGAAGTGGAACCCTTTGCAGCAATTTTGATTGCTCATGGAACCCAAGTCTTAAGGCTGAAATTCGAGGCTGAAGGCCGAGAGCGGGAGAGGGGTTCTTAGGAAGGGGAGACAGCCCCCTCCCCACCAGCTAGGGGGTCTGAGGGAGTGCTGTAAGCTCCTCCAGCGGGGTTCGGGGACTGCAAATACATTTTGGACCTACTAAGAGCCTAGAAAATGCGTCTAAGGGCCACAAATGCTAAACGCAGTTTATTTTTTTTACTGAGCACCGGCAGTCCCGTGGAACCCTTGGATACCACTGGCGGAACCCTGAGGTTCCGTGGAACCTCGGTTGAAAAACGCTGGTGTACATAATAGTGCATACTGAAAGGTATGCAGAGTGGTCCAAAAAGTGGCACAGTGAAATAATGGTTATAATTGGTGTTCAGTAACGAAAGTTATCGCAAAATTAAAACCAGGGTACTGTTTTTTGGACCACTTGGTATGTGACTTATCCTCTGAGCATGTTAAAGAGAAAGCTGCAACAAAGTTGTATGTGTGTTGTGTAATTGCAGTCATCAGCGGCATACATGTTGTTCTATACAAGCATGAAGTTAGACCAGTTCCGAATGTAGCACAACTGCCTGCACGTTTCAGTTCAACACTTACTTATTTATTGCGCATTGTTGCAATGTTGCTATGCTGAGAGCTCTGTGATTGTGAACGAGTTATGGTGAACACTGTAAAACATATTTTCGCTGTATCTTAATTTCGCAATTTTGGAATGTAGAAATTTCACTGCATTTTGCTTTGGTGTAGAACACTGGTATTTTACCAGGCAAATGATGGGAAAACTGAATATTCATGGATGTTTAATTTCGTGATTTTTTGTACTCGTGAAATTTGCGAAAAATGTGTTTTACTGTATTATTGGCTCAATATATTGGCACATGACAACTCTCTGTGCTGCAGCGTACTTTCTGGCATGAATATCGGGGGGTTCCCTGTCAAATGAAAGAAGCAAAGTTGATGGTTAGTTGATGGTTTTTCATAATTTTTGGGATTATTAAACCCAAATACATCGTTTTGCGGCACTACATGTAGTAAATGTGGTACAAAGTACCTAGTCACATTTATACCCGTTCTTTCAGATAAGAGTTTACTACCGGGTACTTGATTAGTTCTGCCGTTATTTACATCACTCGCATGTCCATTATTTGTAGACCTGGGAGTGAGTCGATTCAAGTCGACTAGAGTCGACTTGAGGATCCCGAGTCGAGTCGATTTTACTCACCTCAACTACCGGTTTTGTCGACCTCAGTCGATTTTGTTTCAAGTCGACTTGAAACGACTTACTGTTTTTATTTTCGTTGCTTTCTTCAATATTGAGTGTCAAGCAACAAGAAGTAATTATAATGATCATCGAGTGACATGCTATTGTAATAGGAAATTGCTTAATTTAAAAATCTGTAGGCTTATAGGCCTCAAGATTACAAGTTGCATCTCTAGGCCTAAGGCACGCCGTGCATAACTGTTGTAAGGGCGATGAATGTAAACGTTATGAATAATGAATTGGAATCAGGGAATAACCATTTTTGGGGGGCAGTGTAGCTTTGGAACAAGTGTCAAAAATTTAGCACGATTGATTACGTTGGCAACCTGACCCCCCGCCTGCAAATATCGAGTTCAGTCCGGTCAAATGCGGCATGTCTGCACATAGGCTTATATATACGTGAAGTTCTCGCCGTCAGGCGTCTATTTTAGCCGATCGTACTGCTATGCAGTAATGTACTAGTGATCAGCTATTGTCACGATAATGCCGTATATCCATCGGCCTGTCTCTGGCGATGTGTATTGCGGCACCAGGGTAGGTGTAGGGGGGCCCTCAGAGGCTCAGATCGACCGACCCTTGTTGACATGGTAACGAAAATTTCGGATTTTTAACATAGATGTAGCCATAAAACGGCTGAAAGTAAAAGTCAAATTTAAGTTTAAGTTCAAGCAAATCCAAAGTCGACTTGCAGTCGCTTTTATGCAAAGTGGAGTCGATTTTGCTGACCTCAGTCACTCCCAGGTCTAATTATTTGCAACATATGTACACCATTATCCATTCTTCATTGGCCTCAAAATGTCACGAGCTGTGAGGATGCATGAGAACCCTGAAGTATATGGTTGCTTAGTGTAGTAGTCGGACATCAGACTCATATTGAGTTGCATCACCAAGCAGTATAATTTGGCACACAGCGAAAGCTGAGACACCACGTGACACATCGGCCACGGGTATTTCTCTTAGCAGGTTCTGCTGGTGCCTCACTGAGGAAGTGGTTATTAGCAGTACTTGATGGGCTACCAGGTACCAGACCCTTTTGTAATGTACAGTAATGTAAAATTTTATAACACACCAAGCTTAAACAAATTTAAGTCAGAAGTGTGGGAAAGTCGCTAGATGGTGAGTGTTATGGTGACACAAGGTAGTGAGTATTGAGGTGACGTTTGAAGGAGTCATGTGATAGCAAGGCTCTGATAGCAGTAGGGGTATGGTTTGTTACATGTCCTTTTTACCTTTTCACCATGTCTGGTTGAAAGGTTTCTGTACAACAATGTATGTCTAACTAGCACTGCATTAATGCGTAATGTTAGTTAATGAATCTTACATACATCTGCAGTAAAATGACGTTGAATGCTGTGACCATTTCTTTTCTACCGTAATATTATTTCTGTACAGAATTATCGATGTGTTGGACAACACATAGACTATAGGTGTATGATGTGTACTTAGACTGTATGATATTATGTGAAGTATTATTGTTTTCAGCACATTCATTGTTAACTTTTTGCCATTTTTCTGCCTCTTATGGATACTGGATACAGATTTGTTGTTAAACTGTTACTACTGTGTCACTTCCGTCAGATAGTGCACATATTGACGTTATTATTTTTGACCATTGCACCCCGTACATTTATAATCTAGCCTGCAAATAAAAAGAAATTGTTTTATGTCGTTATTTCAAAACCATTTCATATTGAACACACATCACACAAGAAGCAAGCAAGCACAGCATCAGCGAGTTCAGTGACTAGAACAAAAGTAGCAAACAGCAAATAAAGACAGGACAGAACCCAAACTCAACCAGAACAGCCAGAGCAGAAAATTAACAATATGAAAACTCACTGTGAAGAACTCAAACTGTTTAGACCTAAGTCCTGCTTTCAAACAATTAAAACTAAATTCTGAAAATATTTGGAACGAAAGAGAGCCGGTCAGTGGCGTAACTTCGTTGTAGGTGCCCAGAGGTAAGATAATGCAGCATGCCCCAGCATGCCATTTGTAAATTTGTAATGGGTTTTCACCAGCTTATGCCTTGACTTTAGGAATGCATGGTGATGGCAATTTTGGGTTACCTTCGTCTGCAGAAGAAGTGAAATTTCAAGTTTGGTAATAATGAAAAATCACAGAAGCTATACTGAAAAAACATGACTGCACTGCTCGCGAATGCACAAGATTTCTACCGTATACGCGAGAGCATGAGATAGACCTCAAATGCACGAGTCTCGCGCCTAATGCATGAGACTTGACATGACAGGTCTGTCTAACAGGTATAGGAACATTATGGAGAATGAATGGACGTATGGTAAACACACAACAACACAATCTTGTAGGTTGATTTGTTATTGTTAATCTACTGACTTCACAAATTAATCAAAAATTTACAACTATGATAATGTCCTAGAGTCTGGCACCCCCCTGGGGGCTGGCACCCAGAGGCAGTGCCTCCATTTGCCTCCCGTAGTTACACCACTGCAGCCAGTATCCCATCTTTAACATCAACAGTAGGGACCACAGTTTTCCGCGGCAAATTTGTCCAAATTCTGTGGGCCAGTTTGCCAAATTCCGCAGCTCACCGTGGCAAATTTTTCACATATAGTAATTAATTTTCTATGGCCTTTGAACCCGACCAAATATGCAGTATTTGTTGCCAGTAACTGCAACTGATATTAACATCTGTCTACCAAATTAACTGGCAATATTTCAGATAAGCTCAGCTCAATATTTTCAGTATTCCTGCCATCAGAGCCCGAGTGGCAGTTATGTATTTCATGGTGAAATCATGTACAGCGGCCTGAACTCCACCAAAATATGCCGTATTTGTCCCCTATATCGCCGGCCAGTACCGAATTCCGCAAAATTCCGTGAAAACATATAAATTCCGCAGAAATGGGCAAATTCTGTGGCTCAGCTCAAAATTATGTGGAAAACTGTGGTCCCCAATCAACAGTGCAAGTCACTAGATGAACACAACCTATGAACAGTTTTCTGTTCTACAAACTGTACAGTATGTTGAAGTTTTAAGTAGTTTGATTAGATCTGCATAATTCTAGCTAGGACACTATGCTGGATCTACCCAGTGGGATCCACAGAACCCACCAAACAGTCCAATGAACACACACAATCAGCAAAATCACAAGATATGCAGTTAAAATGTAACACAAACAACTTTACATCCACATGGGATAAAAATTATGCACAATAATTTACAAACTGCAAAGAACGCATTTCTGAACACACAAGAAAGTGAAAATTACCACTAACATGAGGGCACAAGAATTCTGCCACAATGCTCCAGTTTTCTGGATATTCCACTGTAGGACACTAACTTTGGCTACCAACATGACACAGTTGCATGTAGTAGATATCTATGCTCATTGCCAACATCTCTGCATCCTGCAACAAACTGCTACTGAATGCTTTCTGTGCCCTGCTTATTATGTTGATGAGATTTCTTTCATTTTCTTGCCAACACTGTCTCTTAAACCAGCTTGCCAAATTCACAACCCCTTACATTTTTACTACCCCTGTAGTACCCCTGTAGCTAGGTATCAGGCTGGACAATGCTAAGCATTCTATTATGAAGATTATAGTAAACGTAAACAATTCGTTATAAACCACACACGTACAACAAAAAGAAGGCACACTGGTGTTCACCTGAATAGATAGCAGCTTTAACTCAACAGTCAGACTCGCTAATTTGTAATGTCAACATGAAACACCATTCTGAACCAAGGCCCGGCTTTCATGGTAATGGCATCTGAGGCATAGGTATTATTAAACGAAATCATTCTTTAACTTAAAGTTGGCATCTTTTATTACATTTTAAACTTTTTTCTTTATAATCGCACATATGTCCCACGTTCTTGCACCCAATGTTCAGGGGAGAAAAATTTTCATGTTTTCATACTTCACCTAATTTTCAACTGTTGTACAAGGAAGGCTGACATCAGGTAGGCATTGCCATGGACTGCCAAAAAAATTAGCCAAAAATGGGTTTTACGGCGAAACATCGAACACCATTCATTTCAATGCCAACAATAGTGCAGATTGTTTCAACAAAATAAAGATACACAGGACAAGGTAAAAAATCTAAATTAAATTCATGGTTGTTTCTTTGTGACACAGAGAGGGTGACCATAAGTACGTGAATAATGCAAACGTTTTGTTTTTATACACAAAAGATGCTGCACACAGAGAGAACACTTTGCAAGCAGATCAGACTGAGATCATTTTCCTTTGATTTTTGCAAAAAATAACAAACTAGTTACGCACCTTTGATTGAATTTGAACAAAAAAAAATATTCCCATGATTAACTGTTAATTTGCATTAAGCTATATGAACACAATGACAGTGACAAAATACTATAAATATTTTGCACTGTGAAACATTTGTACTGAGTATAACACGCAGAAAAGTTTAACACAAAAACAACGCTGTTACTCTAATGTAGACAGCATGTAAAGCAACTGTATTCTTTCTTTTTCATACTACTGCATGCATATTGCTGTATACCTGCTTAAAATCATTCAAAGCAACAGTGACTTGTAGCTCTATAACACAAACAAATAACTTTGGTGTCACTTCTGCCAGGCGCTACTTTCTTTGTGAAGGATGACCACGGAGTTCATCTTGCAGCTTTCCAACCTCGGCTTCTAGATCCTCTGGTGGCCTGACCAGCCTGATTACGACGTGATCATCTCGACGCTGAAATAACATCTCGCCTTCAAAACTGACAAAACCTTGACGTCTTGCCCGCATCAGAATTCCAACCACCTGCAATGCATATAATTCTCGCAATCAACGGACTTCAAACTAAACACAAAGCAGTACTCAGAGATGCAGACAGACAGGCAGAGGTGGACACTGTTTGTAACTGGATATTCTGTGCTTTGACAATGGTGGCTGAATGACAGAAGTGCATCTGTACTGAAAAAAATTAAAAAAAATTCTGCTCCAACAATTAACAGAAGTTCACTTTTAGTGGACCAGAGCTAGCCTAGTGTAACTCCAGAAAAACTGGCTAGCAAGATAAAATTCAAACGCAGTGGTAACTGCTGCGATTTGATATTTTGTTATTTTAAATATTTTGCCTCCTGTGTGTTCTTGTTAAAATTGCCATAGGTCTCGAGCATAACCTGTCCACCTCATTCAGCGAAGTTTCTCACTAGCTTCTCAGTCTGCTTGTCACTCGGCAAAATCTGCACGTCGGGTATAGGTAACATGATATGCAAATAGGGTTTCCATATGTCCGGTACTTTACTAGACTGTCTGGCATTTTGGCAATTTGGTTAAAAAATGAAGGCTGAACCAGACAGGCATTTGTCTGGTATTACTTGTGCCTTTAAATATATTTATGTAGCCACATTCGGTTTTTCACGTGTTGCACTTGCTTGTTTTCTTCCAAGAATGTTAGCAGACTAGGCCTATATGTTCAGCATTAAAACAATGCATACTTTTTCTGTGGATGAGTGTTTGAAATAATCTTTTCTTGATCACAGCTTTCAGTAAATTGTTTCACTGCATTAACCAGTGCAGTAATCCATTAATCAGTGTCTGCAATCTTCTTAGAATACTTATTTCATATGATGCCGCACGTAGTATAGATCTATGAATTAAGCCTAGTCCTTGGTTTATTGGTTAGTGAAATGAGTAACTTAATTTGATGCTGACATCACTGTTTTTATGATGCTATTTCCAAACAACACAAACAAAATACACAAGAAGCAGGTACAGTAACACTATGAGTTGAGCACTATGTAACTTTATAAGAGATACAAGTTGTCCAAAATATGGCACATAGACTTGGCCAAAGAAGAAGCAGCATGATGACAAGTTAAACAGAACTGCAACGAGTACAATCAGATATGCTGGGTTTACTCTGAAAGAGAAGAAATGCCACTTATGGTCGGTTTCTGGAACGCCAGTTAATTTTAACCGCCGGTCAAGTCGGCCATGTAACTGGCGGTTAGCGAAAAATGCGTTTCTGGAAGCACAGTTAACACTAAACTGCAGTTAATTCTGCGGTTAAACTTAACCGGAGAAAATCGTCAGTTAAATCAGCGGTACGCTGATTTAACTGACGATTTTTTTTGCAAACACGGCGGCCGATAATGATGATTTATTACTTTTGCTGAATTATATTGATACCTTGTCGCCAGCAGAGCATGTGTTTCGTCAGCATTCAAACCCGCTGCAATAATACGATGAAATGAAGTTTCGCCAGCGCTTTCGCCTCTCGAAATCAACGGTTCTCAGCTTGCTATTAGAGCTTGGCATTATTCACGATCGTTTTGATTACAGTAACTATTAGTTTACTACGGTACTATTGACAGACAGCTGCCTTGCGTCACGCTACAAAAAAGCCATTATGTCCGATGAATGAACATAAACAATAGCTCTGTCGTCTGCCCCGTGTAGCCTACAGTAGGC
>Ga0209788_1000559_pt1 | contig 10117 bp, 8 predicted proteins | sample WorMetLIZISLAND1_2_FD_187415 | JGI IMG/M metagenome (GOLD analysis project Ga0209788, IMG submission 187415) | Marine gutless worms symbiont microbial communities from Max Planck institute for Marine Microbiology, Germany - Olavius clavatus LIZARD... ...
ATTATGTTATTATACTATGCATTTATCGTCCTTTCTTTTAGTATAAGCCCTTCAATGTAAACCAGTAGTTCAGGGTCTGTGAAGTGGCAGCTGATTGGCACGAGCTAATGTGTTGTGTTTGCTGCCAGCTTAGTGCTGGGCCGGCTGTAAATTGACACTTACTGTTGTATAGGACACAGAATTTGGAAATATGCCGACTCCATTGGAGCCATTCTAATCAGTATCTATATCATCGTCAGCTGGTTTAGGGCTGGTTGGGGTGAGTCTGTGTATCTTGTTAATCTTACTTACATGAAATAAGTACGAATGTACTATAGATCAGGAACTGGTGGAACACTGCTGCATAGTTGCCAAGCATATGCATGGTTCTCATTCACCAGGTGGCAGCATTCTTCTGTGTGATATGACGTCATGGCCGCCGTCTTGAAAGTGTTACGTAAAATTGACAATCTGACTCTGTGAATCGATGCATATTTAATTGAAGAACATTTCTGCCAAATTTCATCCCGATCCAATTTGAAATGACGGGGCCTTAGGCTTTCTCGTGAAATGATGTCATGGCCATCTTGAAAGTGTGACGTCATATCAAAAATCAGACTCTTGTCAATCGATGTGTATTTACTTGAGGAACAATCTTGCCAAATTTCATCCTGATCCGATTTGAAATGATGGAGCCTTATGCTTTTTAAAGAGGTGACTCCAACAAGAAGAAGAACAAGATTAGTATCGATACGAAATCAGTTTCTGATCTAAAAAGTGTCTCCAGCTTCCTTTGTAATGGTACTTGCTACATTCCACCAGGACAATGATGAATAGACAGAGGAAAGACCACTAAATAAGTAAGTAAGTAAAAAGACTAACTCAGTTTGTTTAAATCATATTGTATTTGTGTCTGATGCTTGCATGTGATCTAATTTTAATGCTAGATGCTTGTCCACACTTAAATAATGCCATCATAAATGTATTAAAATGTGTGTTTGGTTTCAAGAGATGTGACAGTGAAACCGATTCTGCTTGTACTTGAATTACCAATTTTTAATACTGTACCATTCTGTAGTTGTGCTGTTTTTTCTCATTCTGGAGTCCCAAACATGCTGGCATCACCTATCTACTTCATATCTGATTACAGATAAAACTTTTCTATGTTGTTGTTGTTGTTGGTATTAATTTGTCATTGATTGACATACTGTCACAGAACAGATAAAGATGCTGACTGGGCACACAGCACGACCGGACTTCCTCAGAAAGTTGACATGGATTGCACTCTGCCATCACGACAAGATCACGCACATCGACACGGTCCGAGCGTTTCACTTCGGCAACAGGTTTCTGGTTGAGGTCGACATTGTTCTGCCGCAGACAATGAGCCTTCTTGAGGCACACGACATCGGTGAAACACTGCAAGTGAAGCTGGAATGCTTGGAAGAAGTGGAAAGGGCATTTGTCCATCTCGACTACGAAAGTAGTCACAGGCCATCAGCCGAGCATAAAGTTGTATAAGTCAAGCTGCTGAGGACAAGTCCATAAATGTCTAGTTTTTTTAATTTTGTGAAGTTAATTGTTTATAATTGCTCACTCTGAAGTGTCTTTCTGTACATTTATTACGAGTAGGAAGTCAGTCTTATTTCAGCTCTGACTTATTTTCATTATGCTTACATTACATGTATTTCCATTACAGCAGTCCATATTGCTGTTGAGTAAATTACGTTTGCAGTTATAATGTCATGGCAACAACGAAAAACATTTTCCTTTAAGTCCATTAGTAAACAATAGCGCCAGTATTTGCAAGCGTTTGGGTGTAACATTTACTGCTGAATTTTGATATAGTACTGGGCCAAATTTCGGCTTCATTTGGTGTAATTTTTCCTGAGTCTGATTGCCAAAAACTACTGCTGTCCAGTGGTACCTGGTGGTGTTACATTCTTGGTGTGACATGTCATAAACCTGCTGTGTTCATTAATTGTAAAATGGTTCTAGCACGTGATGCATGGGATGTTTCATTCGTGCGTCTGTAAAAGTAACTCATTCCATGCATGTGTGTTAAAAAGTTCATGTTTAGGTGGTTTGCCGTGTTTAGAATTCCAGCAAATAGTAAATCCTGGTTCTGCTGTTCATGTCTAAAATCACAAGTGATTTAGAATAAGCCATAAAAAATGGTATATTCCATCACAGCTTTTGCACTCTGCATTGGTGGCTTCTCTCCGTTTTTGATCGTTGACATTTCAAATCATCATTCCTTCCCTGTCTTAGTAAACGACAGCCTGTTTTGAATGTGGTGTTGGTGTGATCTATACATTCAGCAAGTCTTTCAACAGTAATGCTATCTTTTGTAGCGCAAGCACATACTCAGTATAACGACACAGTGCTACAATTCTCTGAATGGCTATTATTCACCTATGGTGGGTTGCCACACTCGGCTTTCTCAGGCTGCAAACCTCCGAGTAGTGGGGTAAAATGTAACATGGATCTAAAACAACGGAAATAATAATCATATATACAGAACAGTGGTCTGATACTGAACAGCAGTGTGAGAGATGTACTTGAAAATGGTATGGCGGTACAACTTTATGTTATATACCAGGTACTTCCATATATAATGAAGGGTAATGTGTATAGGTGTGCATGGATTATGGATGTTTCTAATGCACTTACAATGTTCTCTGTTCCTCTGTTGTGGTAGCATTACATTCAAGTGTGATATTACTTTTCAATTAATATTTGTGTATATATTCATGTATGATTTCCGTGATGAAGATTTTTAATAGTACGCATAATGTTGCATTGTTTACAGTGTGATCTTGTGTCATGCATCTGTGTATCAATTTTAATGCCATTTATTTTTAATATTCTGGACTGATTATTTTTGCTGAATGTTTTGGTGAATTATTTTTTTGGTGCTTCAACATCCTTTGTTTTGGCATCGAGAAGGGCATCCAGCCCGTATAAATCTTGCTCCATCAGTCCCAAGGGCCTAACCCGACCTAAACTGTGGTATCTGCTGAAAAACACTCCAGTTGAGCAAAAGTGATATTAGTCGTAGTAACAGTTTGTTTTTGTATGCGCACAATTCATCTCTAGTTTGTTATGACTATATGTTGTGTGTACCGGTATTTTACACGTAATTTTACTCAATCTCTGGCCAGATTTTGAGCAGGTCGGTGACAAGTTGCAGTAAGTCGCTGACAATGTCACTTTTCTGCTCACAGCTTGTTGGGGAAGCAGTCTCCAACAGGATACATCTGGTGGAACTTGGATTTGACCAAGATTGTTGTAATTTGTTTGGATGTCAGGTTTCAAGCATAACTCAGTATTTTTTTCTCAAAGAACTTTGAACAACAACTTCCCTTATAACGTGGTCCGAGTATTTTCTGTCGCAAACACAATTTAGCTGCATATTTTGTATGCCAGGTGCACTGCTGCTAAATAATTGGCAAAAGACCTGTTATTTAGTCAGCTACTGTTAAGCGCTTCATACAGAAAGCCGGATGTTCGTCATAATATTGTTTTGTGACTTTGAACAGTTGCATAGACATGTATTAACGGTTTATGTTGACCGTTTTTGTTGTTGTCTTGCATTTACATGCAGTCGTATTTGGCTGTGTTATTACCGATTGTTTTAGTTTATTTTTGATTTACAACTGCTGGCACATGTGCAGTGTGTTTCTATTATGCACATCTTGTGCCTTAACTGGTTACAATAGAGCTAATGTTTGTCATTCAGTTGTGCTGCAGTGTATTATGTGCATCGTTTCCCTGAAGGGAGATTAATAAGCACTGCACTCTGTCTGTCCCATGTGGACTTGTACTCCAGAATTATTAAAAGACACACAAAGTTATTATTTGGTACACTGTTTTGCCATTCTGCATATAACTTGCAGTGTAATTTTGAATTCAACACTAAGAATTGACCTTACAAAGCTGAGGCGCAAACGTAGCTGCAGATTAAATGTTTACACTTGGTGCAAGTATCGCCCTTATATTGTGGGCATCATGCTGTGTGTGTGACCTAAACCATTCAGATAGTCAGTGGGTATTGGGTGCAGATACCAGTTTGAGATTAAGACTCTCGGCCAGCAACTTGTCAACACCACCTGACGGTGCCATCAACCCAAGTAATATTGCCTGACTAGATACATAGCCACCACTGCATACCTGTTATTTTGTTATTAACATTTACTGAAGAATCAGATGGTGACACTCAACATAGTTCTGTTGCAGTAAGAGCCGTAAAATGAGTTTCGTTGCTATCGCTATTATTTCTTATTTGCCACTATTCTGCACTAGAAATGCCAGACTGCAAGACAAATTATGCATCAACAAACGTAATATCATGACAGCTTTTCTCAAATGTCTTCCACAAATGAACACACACTGATAAACAGAAAGCTCACAGTGACTTGTTACATAGCAGACACCAGGCAGATGAAATTTGGTGAGCAGCCATTCATTCATTCATTTCTAGCATGCACCACTATGAGTGTGTAGTGCCAGACGTAGACATCAATCTCCAGAGCAGTAGACAGTGTAAACAACAAAAATGGCTTTCATAAATATCTCATCAATGCATACACTGAATGTAGTGCAACAAGTGATGTTAGGTCTTGGCCTTAGGGCCAAAATTTTTGGCTTTGGCCTTAGTGTCCTCAAAGCCTATTACTTAATGATTTTCTATGATGTTTATTTATACATTTTCTGCATAAAACGAACTTAAAATGGATATGTTCAACATCACCAGAAATAAAATTCGGTGACATGCAGGCATTACGATGGCCATTCTAGTTAAACACACTAAAAACTTACTACATTGTTAACTAATGTTAGGTCAGGCCTTTGCCTTAAGGTCTAAATATTTGGCCTTGGCGTCCAAGAACGTGGCCTTGTATCATCTGGCCTTTTTAATATCAGTGAACGTAACAACAGAGCTTGACAGCAAATCCTAAACAAGTAACAACAATATAATATGATAATACCCTTAATGTTTGAATACCTGAGAGAGACGCATTATGATAATTTTTGCTGAAAATATCGGTCAATATTCTCTTCGCATATTAAAAACTGACCTACTTATTAACTGATGCCAATACAGCAACAGGTTTTAAAACTGAGGTATGGTACATTAACAAAGTGCTACAATAAGAGCACTGCTTGTAGCAATGAACGATTTTTTTGCACTTGTTATCTGTGAAAACATTAATTTTAATTGCAATTGTGACAAAAATGGCAATCCACACTGTAGATTTACTACCGTACTTCAAAACACGACACGCAGAAAAACAGAAATAAACAGTTTCAAATAGAAGATGCTAATGTTATAAATTATCATCGGTGACATGGAGAAACACTGGACTGATTTGGTGACTTAACAACCTGTATAACGTAGGAATAATTATAATGTACCTTCATAGAAGGCTCATGCCTCCATAGAAGGCCATTCATTCACTTTAAACCGCTTCAGTGTACCCTCACATAACTTGTCCAGCCACATTCCAAGTCCACGTACTAAGTCCGATTCAAACAACTTTGATGCATCAAGACTGGAACTTTCGTCGTCGGAGTCTGATTCTTCAAGTCCAAGGAACTTGCCTCCAGTTGGTTTGTGGTGTCGGTTGCGGAGACCGGTGCTAGTGGGAGGATGCTCAGTGTGGACTTCGCGGAGATGCCGCTGGGCAGCTGCACGCTCACTAGCTGCATGGTAGATTGAGAAATAATGACGTGGGCCGTTGACCGCCAGCACTGTACCCACACAGTTCTTTTGGTTGATGCTCGTTAGACTACGACGGAAGTCGACGGTCAACTCCAGCAGATCACGAAACCACGGCAGATATTGCTCCAGCATCAGGAATGAGAAAACAAATGCATCTGACCTGTAGCCGCAATCACGTCATACAGCATCATCATCATCATCATCATCATCATCGGGATTTTTTAGTGTGGTCTAAATAACAAAAGTTATCGCAAGATATTTACCATACATGGTAAGTACATGAATTTACCGGTACTTGATAACAGGGTTCAGACACCAAGGTACATACCCAATAAACCACTGGGTTTTTCTGGGTAAACCCACCCCCTAATTTCAGTCCCATTTAGTCATAAATAATTAGCTGAACTGAATGCTAAAACAGTTACATCATTGTTCTTTAAAGTTTTTCCATTCAATATTTATCTGACAACATCTAGCAGTGCTCATCCACATATAGTGTTATTTATACACCAACATAATTCACTCACTAATATAGTAATAACAAATACAATTGCAGTTACGAAAATATCATAAATGACATTCAATGTGAAGCAGTTTCTTCTTTATCCACCAATTCTGTTTATACAGCCTGTGGTGCTGCTATATGACTTACTTAATTACTTACTAGTAACTGCAGCCTGAACGGGAAGAATTCACAATGCTGAAACCTGGAGTATGGCAGAATGACGGCCGCAAAGTTCTGCAGCAGACGTGACTTGGACTGTTCATCTACAAGAATGATCACAAGTCGAACTCCGGGTTTGGATCGTATCAACAGTCGATCATAGTTATCAGCACACAACGGGTGTAGATGAACCGTCGGCCTGTACACGATGTACCACATCACTGGCATGATGCTTTAGTAGTGACTGATACACCATGTCATAGATAACGTTAACACTTCTTAGTCACAGGTGCAATATCATAGGCGTACGAGCCAGGGGGTTGGGCGGGTTGCAGCTCCCCAGACTCGGGCAAAACCATTATTTTTCGGGCAAAAGCTAAATTTTTTCGGGCAGAAGCCAGCAGCTAAAAATGAAAACAAAATACATTTTGTATGTATAAAACAAAAAAGCGTTATTCATTCTGTCTAGCGAGATAAAGTGCCCGAAATTCAGGATTTTTACTAATAATTACTGGATGGGGTGAGTTGGGCAAAGTAATTTTGCAAGTTAACATAGCAGTTTTTCGGGCGCTGTCAAAAAATTTTTTTGGACAAAGATGGCTCAGCCCCCCTAGAAAAAATTGGCCCGTACACCTATGTGCAATATTATAATTAATTTTTTAAATTTCTTTCTACAAAGGATTTCGGTACATTAAGGTTGAAAAGTATTGAGGTCATAACCTTGGCCTTTCAAGGTCAGGTGACGTTATAGGTGATGCGACTATTCAGTTTACATCTGACACCAACATGCCTTGCATATATACATAAGGCCTTTAGCCTTACATATATTCGGGTCGTGAAATCGACTTTCTGGGTCATGATGTCATTAATCACTTGACTATTTGATTCCCTATATAGGACGTCCGATGGGTGATCCTTTAATTATTGCTCCTTGGGTCCTAGGCATTCCATGTTCAAACTGTAATGTGACCACTGAGCTTGTAGCTGTTTTTGTGACTTTAGGCATCATTTGTTTATTATAATTATTGTAATTATCTGGTAGACTGAACACTATATCACACATCACAAAACAAAAGCACATAATATAGCATATGAGTGTTTTTAAAGTAGTATATCCATGAGATAGATGGCATGGCACTATATTTGTGGATAAATGTGTGGTCAGCCAGTAGCTCATGGGCACTACCTGTCAAATTCGTCTTGCTGCAGTGATCTCCGAGGATTCTCCCATCAGAAAGGTTTTGGGGGACTAGGGCTGAAGAAACTTTAGAAAAGTAGGAAGGTGGTTGCTAGGTCACACACATACATAAACACATACACAATCCCTTTTTGTTTAGCTGGCCCATTTTGCTACAGATCTCTGGGTTAGGCCAGTCCCCAAGAGTAAACTTCTGCAAATAATAACAGGCCAGATGCCCTTACCATCTTCCTAACAACAGCATCAAAGCACTGACGGGTAGATCACAAAGGACTGAAGGTAAACTGATGTCTAAATTACCTCGAGTCTCCAGAAGAACCGGTGCCTCGAGCAGGTTCTTGTCGGTGGTATTTGGGTTGTCTGTCTGTAGTAAGCTCCTCGGCCCTGCGGTTTTCAGCAGCGATCAACATGGCCACTACGCTGCCAACGACCAACACAAGAATGGCCGTGCTGAGCGCCGTCAGCCATACAGTCTGATCAACGCTAGACAACACAAAACAACAATCACAAGATACCGTCATATAATAATGGCAAAGAAGCAATGAATGAGTATGTGCAACCTCTTGTGACAACCAATCTTATTCCATTCAGCTCAGTGTGGAAAAAGTAAGAAAAGTGTCAATTTATATAGCACATTCTCAGAAGATTTCGAATGTGCTGAGTACATCTCGTCAATATTTCGCAAAATGTGTCTTCAGCTGATGCCTAAAAATGTTGAGGCTCAGTGCTGGTCACAAACACTGCCTGGTAGCAAATTCCGGGTCGATGGGCCCGCAACAGCAAAACACTGATGACCAAAACTGTTCAGATACAATGGAATGATCCAACTTCCTCTGACTGGAAGACTACAAATGCTGACGACCAGCAACGTCTGCGGTTAGTGTGCAGTTGTTCATCAGGTACAGCAGAGCTGTTCCACGAAGACATTGATAAATGGAAATTCATGTAAACCCATTCTTATAACAAGACCATCACAAATATGCGGCATGCTTTACTAAATAGTTCCATTTTGAAATGACTGTACAAAAATGCCCGTGATAAGGGGGCAAGTCTCGAACAGCTATTGGCAGTGAGTTCAAGGTTGCAGGGCCTCGAGGCACTGAAGCTGTCATTCATGACTATCACTTCCACTGAATACCAAGCCATGTTACAGTTCATGCGCATCACTGACATCCCATCTCAACAAAGACTTCGGTCCTCTACAACTGACAGTCTGTTTGTTACTGCCGTCAGACTTTCCTTTCTACTGTTGGATGTTGCACCTTTCCCATTGTCATGCATGTATACAGAACGATATACCTTCGCACATCACCTCCTCACTATTGTTGCTTATATTTACCCTAAGCAATGACTAAAATGCACTTATTTCGTCTCTCCTACCCGGGTCTTACCTTTTAACTGTTCCTCTCCTTTGTGGTCCTTATAGTAGCTATTTGTTGCTAAGGCCACGTTACTAAGATTGATTGATTGACAGTCGGCCTGTGGAGGCTGCAAGTTTTCCCAGTTTTTATCATTATTTCGATTATGATTACGATTACGATTATAATTATTATTACTACTAGACAACATGACAAAACACAAATACCTCAATATCTTGTCAACCGCCGCATCAAACCAATCTCTCAGTCTCTTAATGATCCGAACAAACAACGGCTGACAGACACACACATGCACACAGAACCATTAATTTAACCTCTTACATGTCTCATTTAATCATCCTATTTGCTTTGCACTCCACATAATCAGCCAATTCTGCTAAAGACTTCCAAGGCAACAGTTCAACATTATTGAAGCATATGCAGTCATTTCAACTGCATCATATCATTATGGGTGAAGTGCATGAAACAGTGTTTCGCATTTTCTAAGTGACAACAGTCGATTGCTGAACATGTAAAATTGGAAATTACGACATACTTTGTTCAGAAAGTGTCAGTAATATGTCATCTGGGACTGCTGTGGCATTGTTTTTGTAAATTTAGCACCATCTAAAAATTTTTACGCTTACTTACTTACTCTCACTATGCTCGTGAACAACTGCAAACTCATAGTCAAATGTATTTCTTTGTGTTATGGACCAAGCCTGTCCAGATCCTCACAAAAAGCCCACATTGTTCCATTATATCCCTAAAGTAGCAAAAGAGCTGAGGAATTATACTACACTATTTCACTCACTCCACTCGACATACCCAGTGCAGAAACTAGAGACTACTGGTACATACAGCAAGTCTTAGACCTTAATTTTTAAGTTCCCCTTCCAAGGGACAAATACATAGTTAGAGAGGGGGCATGGGTGATTGTTACCCTCATCGGGTGGAAAATATTGCAGCTAATCCATTATGTCATTTCTCTGTCTATGGACCAAGCAATTCCTCCCGCCCCAGTTCCCTGATCATCCATCCTTATAAAAATCCTGGCTACGTAAAGGGTAAAGGTACTGTATAGCCGTTAATGGAAGTATTCCATGACACAGCTACGGAGTGTCACTTGCCATATGGGATCACACAGTGTTACCTGCTACCCGACACAAGTGAACACACCCCGCCTTAACCCC
>Ga0209788_1000561_pt1 | contig 10076 bp, 7 predicted proteins | sample WorMetLIZISLAND1_2_FD_187415 | JGI IMG/M metagenome (GOLD analysis project Ga0209788, IMG submission 187415) | Marine gutless worms symbiont microbial communities from Max Planck institute for Marine Microbiology, Germany - Olavius clavatus LIZARD... ...
GTTCCTACAAGAGAGTGTGCCACGTCTCATTCATTGATTGATTGACTACTGACCAGTGTGTGCTAGGACCTCTGGAGCGATGTAGTTTGGTGTTCCTACAAGAGAGTGTGCCACGTTTCATTGATTGATTGACTACTGACCAGTGTGTGCTAGGACCTCTGGAGCGATGTAGTTTGGTGTTCCTACAAGCAAGTGTGCCACGTCTCATTGATTGATTGACTACTGACCAGTGTGTGCTAGGACCTCTGGAGCGATGTAGTTTGGTGTTCCTACAAGCAAGTGTGCCGGGTCTCATTGATTGATTGATTGACTACTCACCAGTGTGTGCTAGGACCTCTGGAGCGATGTAGTTTGGTGTTCCTACAAGCGAGTGTGCCACGTCTCATTCATTGATTGATTGACTACTGACCAGTGTGTGCTAGGACCTCTGGAGCGATGTAGTTTGGTGTTCCTACAAGCGAGTGTGCCAGGTCTCTCTGATGCTGCAGTCGACGGCGTACAAGTGGCTTCAATATATCACCGTGATGCAGCTGCTGCTGATGACGATGATGACTGTGATGTTCTGTGTCACCTTGTAGCGGCTGATTGTGAAGTTCTGTGTCAGCGTGTAGCTGGTGTGATGACGTCAGGTCGTACTCTGACCATCCACCCTCCGGCTCCATGGAGTCTTGTCTCTGGTGATTGGCTGTCAAATCAACACACACTCACTCAGTTCACTCAATCAATAGTTATTACTAGGGCTGTGGAAATTAACGATTAATTCGATTAATAATTAAACAAACTTTAACAATTATAATAATTTTTAACGATTAATCGCAGACATTGCATTACTTTAGTTCTGCTGGATATATTGTCAACAAAACACGATCATCGCTGGATCTGAACATTGTGAACATGCTCGTGTGTCTGTGGGATTGGTGCCGCTGACACTGAACATCCAATTTTTGATACATATCAATAACTTTGATCTGACTGGTGATCCCTTTTAGCTTGTTAAACTCTACAACTTATCTTCTCTTCTATAACTAAAATTAACTATTAATTGACCGTTAGTTTCCCGAAAGTTAATCGTTACCAGCCGTAGTTATTACAATAACGACCCGTTGCACCAATGACAATCAAGCTTGAACCGAGTTCACATTTGACGCTGACCTTAGTTCAGTCATTATTTTCGTGTCATCAACGCGCTTCAGCGCTGAACGCACGTTGAACTTTGAAGGGATTAAATTTTGATTGGAGTTTAACTTGTGCACATGTGCACATGCTATAAAATAGTCCCAGGCATTACACCAGCAGCACTACTTCGTTATCAAAACAACAGACAACAACATTAATTTTTGAAATTATAGAACATGTATTTCAATATCTTACAAAATAATGGTATTGATCACTGATGCAAAATGCACAAAGAAGCTAACAAATAAGAACAACTGTGAGCATGCTACGAGGCATCAAGATTCACAACAACAACAACAACAACTACTACTACTACTACTACTACTACTACTACTACTACTACTACTACTACTACTACTAGTACTACAACAACAAAGTGATCTCACCGCCGCTCTGATAATACTTGGAGTTGTGCGTCCAACGGAAGCCGGTACAGAGTCCAAAGTCCGTGAGACGAATGTGTCCGTCGTGGTCTATGAGTATGTTGTCTGGCTTGATATCTCGATGTATGAAACCCATTGCATGTACAGACTCAATGGCCAGCACCAGCTCAGCTATGTAGAACTGAGCAAGGTGATGTTCAAAGATGCCTTCTTTGATTAACAGACCCATCAGGTCACCACCGGGGATGTAGTCCATTACAAAGTACAGATGTGACGCATCCTAGGAACACAGACAGGCAGACAGACAGACAGACACATTCACTAGACCATCAACAAGGTTTACAAGAGTTTATTAGACCACACAATTAGCAGACCCATCAGGTCACCGCCATTACAAAGTACAGATGGGACGCATCCTAGGAACAGAACACACAGACAGACAGACAGACAGACAGACAGGCAGACAGACAGACAGACAGACAGACAGACAGACAATGTTTACAGGAGTTTATTAGACAACAAACATGTGTTTACTGGATACCGTCACAGTACAGTGACAAGAGCAAATCAAATATACCTGGAAAGTAACGGAGCAATGTGTAAAATGTTTAATGTACATGTATGTGGCAAATGCTAAATCTGTGGTACAATGTCAAATCTGAATGGTGAATGAAAAAACCATGTGGAAAACTTCAAATCTGTGCGTAAAATGTCAAACTTCGACGTGGTAAATGGTAATGGTAAGGCAGCAGTGTAGTGTAGTGGTTAGCACGTTGGCTTTGATCAACGTAGTTAATCGTCACTGGACCCGGTTAGTACTTGGATGGGTGACCGCCTGTGGGCGGGTAAACCATCTCAGTATGTAACAAATCACCTAGGTCAACTCAGCCTTCCATCCCTCCGGGGTAGGTAAATTGAGTACCGGCCTGTCTGTCTAGGGTTAAGGCGGAGTCTGTTCACTTGTGTCGGGTGGCAGGTAACACTGTGTATCCATATGACAAGTGACAGTTCGTAGCTGTGAGATGGAGTTCCATTAACAGCTATACATGACCCGTAACCTTTACCTTTAAGTCCGTGTGCAAAATGTCAAACGTCTATGTGGTAAATGATAAATCCATGTGTAAAACATTGTCTGTACCTGGAATGAGTAATAGAGCTTGACGACCCACTCATTGTCAGCCTCAGCGAGAATATCTCTTTCAGCTTTGACATGAGCGACTTGATTACGTCGTAGGACATCACGTTTACGTAGCGTCTTGAGTGCAAACAGCACGCAACTATCACGCTTACGAACCAAATCCACCTCACCAAACGCACCAGTACCAAGTGTTGCCACATGCTCAAACATTGACCTGCAACAGCACGCAACTATCACGCTTACGAACCAAATTCACCTCACCAAACGCACCAGTACCAAGTGTTGCCACATGCTCAAACATTGACCTGCAACAGCACGCAACTATCACGCTTACGAACCAAATCCACCTCACCAAACGCACCAGTACCAAGTGTTGCCACATGCTCAAACATGGACCTGCAACAGCACGCAACTATCACGCTTACGAACCAAATCCACCTCACCAAACGCACCAGTACCAAGTGTAGCCACGTGCTCAAACATGGACCTACAGCCATACGGACACATGTGTGTGTGTTTTAAGTACCGCCACAGTTTTTACCGCGCAATGCTAGCGCAGAGCGCAGTTATGAGATTGCATGTCATCCGCCCGTCTCTCCGTCTGTCTGTGACAATCAGGTACCGTGTTCAAATAGGTTTGAATTCTTCAAAAATAATTTCACGGCCGAATAGCCTAAGGCCCATGCGCTCGTTAACGCTCAACATGAGTGATCTGGTGCAACGGGAACACCCCCAAAGTTAGGGTTGAATAGGGGTGGGGTCAGGAGCACATATAACCTGTCAGATCTCCGAAACGGTGCAAGATAGGGCCAAGGTTACTATTACTGACTAATAGGAAGTCGCATATGCGCTTTCAATTAGCACCAACGTCAGTGACCTTGGATGCCCTTGAATGGCCGAAATGCCCCTCTTTTAGAAATAGAAAAGTCTTGCGGGAAGTTGCGGCGACCACCAGAAAAATCTGAATGAAGATAGACACAAACTGTCAGCGGGAATATGTAGATGAATGATTCTAGTTTCTAGAAATGTAAGGTACATTAGGGATATTCGCGAGGGTTCCTTGGGGAGGGGCGTCAAACGACTGTGGGTTGTAGAAGAGCCGGCTATATACCTGTGTCCATGTATCGTAGAAAGCGTGTTTAGCGTACTTGTGACGTAGACGGATTCCCGTTGCCGGCACTCCCAACGACCTATAAATGTTATTTATAGCTTGGGCACTCCGGCAGGCGTGCACAGGCCCGTACAACTGCGGAAATGACTGACGTCAGGTAGTTTCCAAAATATTGTGTTGTCTGCGTATGGCTTGCAGTATGGCTAGTGAGTAGTGATGGGCCATATACCGGTATCTTTGACTTAAAATATCGGTGATACCGATACTATCTGCGATAATTTGTCTCCCTATTCTTACTGTGCAGTGATGCCACAGCACAGTGTCCGTCTGTCTGTCCGTCTGTAATGTTTAGGTCACTAGGTGTGGCGATCACATTGGATGGAATACTTCGAAAATAATTTCGCTGCCCCACCGAATAGTGATAAGACTGTAATGTGGAGATTCTTGCGCAATTGTCGGCTGATTTTGCGCTTACATAGGCCTACAATTTTCAGGGCACTCATATATTGGGCGCATCGTGTGGTCATCTTAGCGATAGCGTGATTTTCTCGTTTGTGATGCATTTTAAACACTTCAGCCCACTGACCATATGGACATGAATTTTATATAGTCGTAGGTAGCTTGACTTTTGTGATGCATTTAATTACATTAATTATTTAATTATTAATAATAATAATACAAGTAATTATCAGTGTATAACCTGTCCATCTTGGCTCGTCTCAGTCGTAGATAGTTTGACTCTTTCTGAGCGAGCATTCGTCTGATGTGATTCTGGGTGGCAGCAGACAGCTGACACTGGCTCATCTCAGCCTCTAGTTGAGCGCGCCGTCGTTCTCGCTGCGTGTACATACTCAGAACGTTCTCAATGTGCTGCTCCATGAAGAAACGAAACGCTTGCGGCGAGAAATGACGCAACTGAAAACACACGACATCTCTAACTGCTCGAAATGGATGTTAGCAATTTATCTTAAAATTCTTAAGTTCGGGCTTAAATATTCTGTGAATTAACAAATTGTTGTACGATTATCTCAAGTCCAATAACCATCCTAAGATACGGTAATCAGTAAATAAATAATCAGCTGGTACCCTGGTCATTAGACCAGGGTACCAGCAATTAGCAAGATGGTACCCTGGTCTCATACACTTGTAAACTCTCACACACTAGTAAATAATAATCAGCTCGTACCTTGGTCTCACAGCGGTTGTCGTCTCCTGCACGTCTGACGGGTTTCGGTGACTCAATACGTTGACATTCTGTTGTCATGGCAACATCCTCATCAGTGCTCTCCTCAGCAGTCCTACTCATATCAGCCCTACTCATATCAGCCCTACTCATGTCAGCTCTACTCATGTCTGCCCTACCAATGCTCTCAATGTCAGCCCGACTGATGCTGTCAAACGTGGCAGTCACCAGTGATGCTGTCGCAAGGTCACTGTCAACGGCGTGTGGTTCTGACACGTCACTGAGACCTCTATCATCAACTGTCAGTGACACGATGTCACTCGTCGGTGTCACAGGTCGTGTCGGTCTCGGTGTTGCAGCAGCACATCCCGGATATGGAGGCGGAGGTTTTTCCGACGACGTTTGTGGTTTTTCCGATGGCGCTGCGGAATTTTCCACCAGTTCGGGCGGTGGTGGAGGCATGTCGGTAAACTCTGCTGACAGATGTGACAGTGGTGACACTCTATGCGACAATGGCGACACATTGACAATATCATGCGACAGTGGCGACACTCTGAGAATATCGTGTGACAACGGTGACACGTTGACAACACTACGTGTTGACCTGTCGAACGGCAGAGCAAAACTGACGGATGAACTTGTGACAGTAGCTGGAGTCATTGTCACTGTGACATCATGACACGGTGATGTCAGCCCACTGTCAGCGACATCATCGTGTGTCACTCGTGTCAGCATCGGAGCTGTCGCTCTCTGTGGAGTTGTTGCTCGCTGCGCTGACGGCCAAGCCACTTCCCAGCTGTGAACTTGTTGAAGTACGACCGTCGGAGGTCGACTGTTGCGAGCCGTCGCAGAGGCAGGACTTGATGTCGCTGTCGGCACACCACAGTGTACTACTGACGATGACGTCATCCTGACATCATGCTGACAGTATAGCGGCGATGACGTCACAGCGATGTCACGCTGACAGTCTAATGGCGACGTCGCAAAGCCAATCTGTGCTGTCGGCAGTGCAGTGGCTGCTGCTATGTGAAAGCCAGTAGGAGGACTGACGGTTGTCACTGGCAGCGTGACACAAGGCACTGATTGAACTAGGCCAGCAACTGCTTGAGCCGATGACGGGACGGAAGACATTGTGTGGACCTGAGAAATGACGGGAGGGACCGGCGGTGAGCTGATGAACTGTCGGGTAGGACCGGAGACTGGTCGACTGTTTACCACGGCCGGACTACGAGTACGTGATGTCACTGCGACAAATGGACGTGCGGCCGTTGATAATATGTCAGTGTCACGAGCGACACTTGACATGTCACGACTGACACTCTGGATGTCACGAGCGACACCTTGCCGACACACTGACTGAGTGTCAGTCGTCATATCACTCGACTGTTGTCCGACGTCCCAGTACACTGCACTTGGACTGTCTGAACGACTGCCCACAGAGCCGGCAGGACTCGCCGTGCTGCCGCGATATTTCTCCTCAAAGCTCGGACGACGCAGCACGCTTGAACCTACAGACAGTAGATGACAACTGGTGGACTACCTCAGAACACAATGGTACAACTTTTAACCCCCATACCAACACTGAGTGCCACAATGCACAGTACATGAGACAGACAGACAGACAGACAGAGACAGACAGACAGACAGACAGACAGACAGACAGACAGACAGACAGATGATGGTACCATGACAACAGCTGATTAGTGATGATACTACACACAGCAGTATGATCAGCTAAATTTTCACCATCATTGGGATAGTCACAGCTACAGTAATAATTACACATGAAACCATCAGTTCAAATCTACAGCTAGCACTGTTGACTGCAAGAAATGTAAGACTGTTCAAGCACGGCATCTCTCCCTGTTTGGCCACGCTGCACAAATGTCAGACAAATCTGATGACAAGCCTTGGAGAACTGGAGGAGACCACCGGGACGCCCCCGTACTACGTGGATGAAGACTACCCAGCAGTACCTGGAATCATTGAACCTCTCCCTGAATGAAGCAATTGACGTGGCTCAAAATTGTCCACTCTGGAGAATGATGTCTACGTTTGGTGCTACGCACTCATAGTGGTGCATGCCAGAAATGAAAGAATGAATGTAAAACTAGACGTACCATTGACGTTAAACCTTGAACCAGCCGCAGCAGCCGTAGTAGTAGCTGCAGTAGTAGACAGTGTAGTTGTAGTGGTGGTTGGATGTAAGCTGTTAGTGACACGCATGTCACGATGTGCTAACATCGTTGCAACTTCCCAGACTTTGTCAACGTTACGACTCGGGTACATCGTGAACGCCTGCCTGGCTGACTCCTGTACATACAAGACAGACTTAGTCATACAGGCACACTGACAGACAGACAGACACACTGAGACAGACATACAGACAGTCAGACAGACAGACAGACAGCCTGCTTCAACCTACTACTGACCTACAAAACAAATGACTTGACTGTCTGCTGATTGCTGGTTTCACAATGCCCCTAAACAGACTGCAGGCACCGTAGCAGCAACTTGGTACCAATAGCCTACACATTCGTTCCAAGCAGTCGGTTAACTGTTTTAAAGTCGCACCTTTTCTCGAGACACTGATAGCTCCTAACTGATATGTGTTGAGACACTGTATGATTTCTGTGTGACTGCTTGATGTGCACCCTTGTAATGACTTGCCTGTTGTGTTATGGCACGTTAGAAATTGTCTGCGTATTATATTATTATTATTACTGTGGAAACAAATCAATATTTTACAAGCACCTACATGCACTACAGTATCTGGACAATGAGTGAATAGTGAGTGAGTAGAGTTTTACGTCCCACTCGACACATAACAGGTCATTTCAGAGACGAGTCTTTCCAGACAATCACTTGCACTGATACTGACGACGTAAAACAAGTCAGAGAAAATGCACCAAGAGCACAAAAAACACACAAAGTAAACAAAATATCCTTTGATAAGAAAAACGCAAAACCCCAAGGTAATCAAGTACTATGTGTTAGGATACTAGATCAACTGGAATGATATCACTTATAAAATAGACAGTTAAAGACACTAAACAGACAGACTGACCAGAGTGGTTTATTTCACTAATAAAAAAGGGTAAAGGTACTGTAAAGCCGTTAATGGAAGTGTTCCATGGCACAGCTACGGAGTGTCACTTGCCATATGGGATCACACAGTGTTACCTGCTACCTGACACAAGCGAACACACCCCGCCTTAACCCCAGCCATGCAGGCCAGTACTTGATTTACTTGATCCCCGGAGGGATGGAAGGCTGAGTTGACCTAGTTGACTTGATAGCGCCCTGGCCGGGAGTCGAACCTGTGACCTTTCGATCACGAGTCCGACGCTCAACCAATGCAACCACCAAGAAAACCAAACTAAATAAAACTGAGTAAGTAAGTAAGTAAGTAAGTAAGTAAGTAAGGTAGTTTATGTTCGCCCATTCTTATAGCAGACTATCACGAACGTGCTACAGTGAGTCAACGCCATATGCCCTGCAAAAAAGTTCAGTTTTGAGACGGCTGCAGAAACATGATCTAACTGTAACTGTAACCAGTACAAAACAGAAAAATATCAGAGCAGCGAAAACACGTCTACACGCCGCTATAGGTGCACGTAACAATTGTAAAGTAATTGTAACAGTAATTGTAAAGATACAAACCTCGTTAGCACCCAGCAGGATCACTTGTCTCACCATGTTGTCACTCGCCGTCGTACCGTTAGTCAGGTGTGTTGTCGCCGCCACCGCCACCGCCGCCGAGCTACCAGTACTCTCACTGACATGGTAGTTCTCCAGGCTCTGACGTATCTCATCCATCGCCTTCTTATTGTAGTGCAGTCGACTACAGTTCTGAACGCCGCCGCCAGCGGTGAGCGATTCTGCCGTCACGTACGACCAGTTCTGTGACTGCGGCGGTGTCTCGACGTCGTGTCGTGGTGACGTACTTGTGACGGGACGTCTGACATGACTCAGAGTGTCTCTCACGGCATGTAACATCCTACGATCAGCCGGAAGAAGATGTCTAGGACCGGTCCGCCGCGGTCCAGATACTACGTCAGTCCGCCGTGGTCCAGATGGTTCAGACCTCCGTGGTCCAGATAGTTCAGGCCTCCTTGGTCCAGACATATTATCTGTGGGTCTTGACGGCTGTGGCTACATCAACTCACAGTTCACTCAACATTACACCAGTCAGTCACAACCTGTCAATCACAGCAGCTATGTGTCGACCACCCACGTAGCTGAGCTGTCGCAGCTCACTGCAGGCTCACGGCCATGTAAACGGATACGAGCACCGACCCTAGAGCTGTGAGAGAGCGATACTGAATATCGGGACCTTTACCTTTTAAAACTGTAGATGGTCGAATTCTAGAGGAACGAAATAACACGGCGGCATGAACTGACGTTCAGAATGGAAGTCTACTTACTCGCTAACCTAAAATTGTCAGAAAATTGTCAGTTATTTTTCACTCGTCAACTCTAGAAACGTTTAACCAGAGTTCACGCCGCGATAAATCAAACAGATCATGATAATCCTCCCAATTTACTCATTTACGAGCATTCTTGACAAGACGTAAACAAAATACCGGAACTTAGCAAGTTTCACGCATAACGTAACGTAATGGGATCCTTACTTCAAACAACATACAGTGTAAATTGGAGTCTGGACGTAGGCAGTAAATTACGATTCGTAGCAGACCGACAGTTCCAAGCACTCTTCAGAGCACTCTCATGAGTAGTTCGAACCAAGTAACTTTGTTTGTTTACTAAGGTCATATGGGAACACATAGGAAACACCGTTACTGTTTGTAACGTGTTGTTTCAAAAAAAGTGATTTCAATATCGAAGAACACGTGGGGGCGGTGTGATGAACAGCACTTCACCAAATTTCGATACCGTAAACTAATAATCTAAGCCTCACTTTCTATTGTCTTAGCGGCGGCCTTGATCCTCCGTTGTCATTGGCTGACAAGAAACTAGGTCAGTACGCATATATTAAGTAAGATGTCGGATAACGATAGAAAGCGTGTTTGAGTAACTTCTGTCGTCGGATTCTGATAATATGTACGGTTCTCTGAGTTATTA
>Ga0209788_1000562_pt1 | contig 10074 bp, 7 predicted proteins | sample WorMetLIZISLAND1_2_FD_187415 | JGI IMG/M metagenome (GOLD analysis project Ga0209788, IMG submission 187415) | Marine gutless worms symbiont microbial communities from Max Planck institute for Marine Microbiology, Germany - Olavius clavatus LIZARD... ...
GCTAGGGGCCGCTATAGCTAGACCTCTACGGTTATGGATAGGGTTAGAGATAGGGTTAGGGATAGGGTTAGGCTTAGAGGTCTAGCTATAGCGGCCCCTAGCTATGGCAGCCCCTAGCTATAGCGGACCCTAACCCTGGTGCAAAACGTGCTCACTTCTGGTCTCGACTTTGACATATACAGCTCGTCCATGCTGACCACACTCTTGGTGTCGTCATGAGCATCAGCAATAACGGCATTCAAGCTGCAAACTGAGCCACGAGGACTGCTAACTGAGCCGCGATGAGCAAACTTCTCCTCACTCACCTGCTCGCGACGCCGTGGACCAAAGAAACCGAGACTGCAAACACAGAATTGATGTAACATACAATGTCCCATATCACACATACATACAGACAACCGTTTAACAGCCATTTTACAGGTTCCCTGAGTTTGCCAATAGTCCTCTACATATCTTCGGGACATGTGGATGTTCTGCAGCAGTATCTTATAGGTCGATGCCTTTCATGATAATTAAAAAATCTGTAAAGTTAGTATTCACTCACTCTTACAGCTGAGAAATGTCATGAGCTTGTCATGAGCCAGTGGCATAGCGAGGCAGATGGAAGGGATGGACCATCCGGAGCGGCAATCAGGAGGATGGGGATAATACAGGGGCATAAGGCACAGCATGACTTTTGGAGGTGAGTGAGTAGAGTTTTATGTCCCACTTGACACATAATAGGTCATTTTGAAGACAAGCCTTTCCAGGAAATCTCTTGCACTGGTACTGACAACACAAAACAAACAAGAGAAAATACATCAAAAACAAAAAATAAACAAACTGGCCCTAGTGTGAGTAAAACACAATGAAACCCTCAACTAAGCCTAAATCACTAGTAGTAGCCGGTACATCTGTAAGAACTGTTCACATGTGTGTGTTTATAACTGTGTACAATTGTGGTACACAGTACAGCAGTGAACAGTTCTGATAATCTTCCCTCTTATCCTCCAGACAATCATCACAGCTCAGATGACGTCTATCGGAGGGCGGGGTGAGGGTGACTTTTGGGGGTGGTAAAATAATTGCAGTCCGCTCCGGGTACCGATAATCCACGCTATGCCGCTCAATGAGCCAGATGGGCTGTTACACAGTTCTTCTAATAAACATCAGTCTTTATTAAATCATTAACAGACTTACTGCTGATAAACAAATGCACAGTAAAAGTTAGAACAAATCACAGGTATAAAGCCAAAATTGCTAAAAACAGTCTTTGTACAATATGCCGACACCGTACATAAAAATACACCGGTACTTGTAAGTACCAGTAATTGTGGAGGACAGCTCATAGTTACATACACTGGCACAGGTGAGGTATGGTGTGCGGTACTCTGGTGTCTATATGGTGCACTGCACTCAAATAATGGCATTTGCCAACTGCTTAGCTGTTGTAATCTACTGTCGACAAGTGGACAAAAGTTACAAAAGCCACCAAGTTAATAACTGTCCGAATTATGTATCATCTGATGTGGTGCATTCAATACACTATTTGTCTTCAGTGCTCTGACAATGTTCGTTTGGCATCAGAAGGGCATAGGGACTACTATCCAAGAGTTGAGACAGCAATTTCCCCAAAGGTTTCCCTTGCAGACCCAGGCTAACCCGAGATAAATCTGTAAAACTAGATTGTTAAACGAAAACCAAAAAATTGGTGGCACTGTTACAAATATCAGCTGACTCGAGCAAAAACTAATAGGCAGACCTGGCAGATTTCCGACGCATCTTCGGATCACTGTTTGAAACACCAACTGGCTCAATGGCATGTGACAACTCATTACTACAATGCAAACAACTCATCATTACTAATATACACTATTTCAGTGATTTTGCTCACCAATAAGACAGAAAGCAATACTGAAACATTTTTACTTTAATAGAAACTGGGTTAAGTGGGAGCAAAAGGGTCTTTGACCATTTTTCAACATTCAGGGGTTAGCGGCCATAACCATGCTATAGAACTGGGACAGATAATTAATGGGGTGAAAACTTTTGGACCACTTGTACTTATGCAGCTACTGCTGACAATGAATCAATGAATACTCCGTTAATATATTTCACACAACATATAATCACCACTGAAATAGAGTACTGCCCAAAGTAACTACATGTAAGGTAGCATATTCACTACCAGCTGCAATGTTACCTCTCATTGTCATCATAGATGCGAATATTGTAGAACCACATAAAGAAATCAGGTTCTGGTTCGATGCTGTAAAGACCAGCAGACAACTGCAGCATACGAATCTGTGTTATTAGTTCAAATTCCTTGCGGCATTTGTCGAAGTTTATCAGGCCATCTTTTGTCGAATCTTTTAGCGCTGTGTCTACCATCATCAGATCAGTCAGAAACGTTCCAAGATATGGCACAGTTCCCTGTATTATATCGATATTTGGCTGTAAAAAATGACAACACAACACATACAGAATTAATATGCAATTGATATGTTACACAGCAATATTTCAGATTGTTAATAACAACAAATTAACTTTCAGCTTCTGTTATGTTCAGACATATTAAGAAATAAGCAAAATGAGAACGATAACACTGAAAGACTTTATGTTACTAAATAAACTGACTGATATACCAAATCGATGTTACGTCGAAGTGTTCGCAATCCAGGCAACTTGCTGTGATTTCGCAACAAATCCAGATCAGCGAATTTAGCTGTACCTTCCTATCATACATATGCAATACAACAGTCATGCAAGAATTCTGCTTTCCATATAACTGCTCATACTGCTGCACCTAATACTACTACCACTACTACTAAAAGTAGCAGCAGCGTGTTCATTCAACATTATTCTCAATCATACGGACAACTTCTCTTTTCTACAGTTACTCAGAGTCAGGCCAGTTAGCAAAAGTAAACTTTGCAACATGCCCCTCCAAATGCAAAACAAAAAGCATCAAAACAACACAGTCAATAATACCAAAAGTTTTACAATCAACTTTTATCCAACCTACCCGATTCAGCAACTCTCTCCACAGCTTCTGATTGTCACTGTCATTGAAAATGTTTGCCAGTTCAGTGAACAGCGTCAGCTTCTCCCTGCATTTAACCAACGTTGAAATTTCATAGTTTGGAACAGCTGGAGTAACTGAATCCAGCATGTCGCATGTAATTTTAAAAAATTACTCAGCCAAGACAACCAAATAAACACAAAAAGTGGATTTATGATACATGTAAGTAAACAAGCTTCAGCAGCAGCACAGTTCTGCTTCAGCATCAGTAGCTCTTAATCAGTCTTAACAACACCTGTAACAATGTGCATGCCTGAAAGCGCTGAAGGTAGTGGTTACATTAATCAGAATTTGTGATTTCAATTTTGTGCATAATAAGTAAATAGAGAGAGTTCACAAAGTATTTGTACCATTGAAGAGCTGTACTTGGTTAATTGTTAAATTATCCAGTTAAGCATAAAAATGATTGAACTGAAAATGACCTTGCAACACATTGCCAGGCTCTCGTTAACCGAAAGACGGAGTGTGACTGTAATGCTGAAATAATGGCCTTCAATGCTGAGAAGTTCTTCAATGCTCGACATTCCTGTCATTAAAGACAATTATGAAAATCAGCAATAAATACAGTACAGTGTAACGAAAACAAGTTAACATGCCTAAAAACTGATCACAGCCAGCTGTGTATCTACCACACAGAAGTTGAAACCAAACAGTAAAATTAGTGAATAAAAGAATTTACAAAAACAAAACAAAACACGTAAGTTTGAAATATGTGACAAATAGACCACTAAACCATACAACAGTTACTAAAACAAACACTGCTCATCAGAGCTACAGTTCATCAGAACCTGCGCAACGTCAATCCACTTCTCAATGACATCAGCACGTTCATCGGGCAACAACAACGGTGACTTGAGTATTGTGGCAATAACACGAAACGAGACTGCATTGAACTGATCGACCGTTGCCAGCACAGACACCGGCTGAACTGGATGCTTTCTGTCCGCACGTCGAGACCAGATAGCTCCGAGGCAATGATGAGCAACAACGTTCTTGAACAACTCCTAACACAGGCAGCAAGTACAAATGTGACTTCACACGCGCTCAGCTGGCTAGTGGGCAGTCGGCAGCCGTTGCTGCGCCAACATGAAATGACGTTATGGCTGCCGTCTTGAACATATGAAGTCATATCAAACATATGACTTTGCCAATCAATGCTTATTTACTTGTAGAACAATTGCGCCAGATTTTACACCGAACCAATTTAAAACAATCGAGCCTTCTTTTTTCAAGAGTGTTGCCCCAACTACAAGAACAACAACAACAAGATGAGAAGTGATATGGGATCAGTACCTCATCCAAAAATACTGTATCATCTGTAGACAATTCAGACCAAGCTGTACTCGGTTAATTTCATAAAATTCTAACCTGAATAAAGCAGAAAACTGTACAACAGATACAGCATCTGAACTCTGCTAATATCCGACTCAGCTACATCAGCAAACAGAATACATGGATAGGTCAAATCACAAATTACCAACTACCATTCACAAGAATCAGGAAACCAAATTACTATATTGAGTGCTTTAATGTTGTTGGTTGGGTAACAAGAATAAACAAAAATTGGAAGCAGTGAGTAGTGGCAGTAGTTTTGAACTTTTTATTTATTAATAACCATAAATGGTGCATGATAAAATAACACATTAATGAGACATTGACTTTACTGCAAATATATCATAAATAAAACCAATGTTTCATTTCAACATAATTACGTAGTAATGACATAAGTCACATAACTGACCTATGTATACAAAAAAACTACAAGTTTTTGAAAATAGTTAGGCCTAATTAGTCACTATGCAAAAGCTTGAAATGTAGAGCTAAAAACTAAATATAAAAACAGCTTACATAAAAAACATCATTGCAAAGTTAAATGCCAACACGGGATGCAAAGCATTACTCACAGCATCAACGTAGGTTAGCTGTTCGGCAAATATCCTAGCATCGATACTTAGAATATCAACTGGTGGATGTAACTTTGGTCTCAACCGAGAATTAGGACGAGGACGCTTAACTGCATTCAGTATTCTCAGTCGATAATTCTTTACCAGGTCATCAACTACAAAGCACAATGCAACCATTGTTGTATCAGCTCACAATGTGCCACAATTATAATGCAAAGATCTCAACACAGTGCCAATAGATAATAACATCAAACATGCCACTTTGATCATCCATACCAACAAGCCACAAAGCAGGCATGCCGATCAGCTTAGCAATCAAAAAATAAGAATCACAAGTAAAAGCTACCAACATGACGAAATGACTCGGCTACAAAAAAGTAACCAATGATCTGTGCAACTTTAATTGACAATGTAAAACTTGTTGGAATACAAAAAATACAATAATGTTAACACATACCAAGGCCAGAACTTATATGCTCTGAACTGTCATGATCACGGAATGCTATAAGTTGGTCACGTGCTTTCTGTGCCATGTCATTGTCAAAGGCATTACACAGAGCAAACTGGAGCAAGGAAGTCAAGGTGGGGTAATCCGGCGGTTCTCGGAAGTCATTTGGATACGTTTCCAACCACACGGACAGCACCGTCTTCAAAGACCTGCAGGTACAGCAACAAAAATATCACAGATATCAGCAAACACTGAACATGTGCCACTTTGATCATCCATATCATCATCATCACCATCATCATCGACATCAACATCATTTAAAGGATATATTATTTTTATAAACTACGTGTTATCATTATGTACTTCACTTAATGCAATCTGAGCAAATATCGATTGTCTTACCACCAATTGTTTTAAAATTCACTTTTAATGAATATTAAATTAGTCTGGACTATTAGTCTGGACTATCAAGATTTTTATACAATATACAATTATACATATAAAATAAACAACGGAAGTGAGTAGTAGCACAAGCTAACAAAAGTGACTTTGATGGCTCTTAAGGCCATAATGTGGTGGCATCTGCAGATACATAGCAACCTTGTTTGCTATTTTAACATTACTTCATTCAGTACTGTAGCTAATTTCAGTATGACAGGGTGTTTCAGTTCACTTTTGTACTGTACTAATGTTGGTTACTGTGCCTCATTCTGTCTCACACTAACGATCAGTAAACATCATGTATTACCAGTAGGTGTAATCAAATAATTACTGAGTGATTAGGCATAGAAATACGATGTAATTAACCGTTAACTGACTGTTAATTTTCTCAAAGTTAACCATAAAAAATAAAAATTATTTAACCACTGCCACCCTTAATACTAACAAACAGTTATAAGGATTTAATAAATGATGCACAACCAGTGCTGTCAGTACTGTGCTGTTATTCATTTTTGGCTTTTTGTTATTATATACATTATAATGCATAGCCTACATACATTGGACTCACATTCCACTGTGCAGTAAACAAATATGAAATTAATTTCTGCAAGTCAAACTTGAACATCAAGACGAAGACACGCTGATCATTTATGTTGTCAGCCCACTGTTTGTACTTCATTGCCAAATCTTTTTATAACTGCTGCAAGTTAAACATGAAGCATTAAATTGATGAATTTAAGAATTAAAACTCCTACTTACTGTTGGCATGTTTCCCGAGACTGCTGCTGCAAACTCTGATCACTACCAACCGTTAAATACCTGCACAATAATGAACCAAACAGTTTACTACAACTACGCTATGTTACTACAATCTGTGATATTTGCCAGTCAATTTTTGCCAGATATTTCAGGTCATGGCAGGTCTCCCAAAAAGTGAATCTTTTACAGGCAGATTTGATCCTTCCTGTCATCCAACCAACAGCATCAAAGCACCGAAGAATAAAATGCTGTGAGCGACAGGTGAGTCCACAGCTACTATACACTGACAAATGGACACCAGAACTGCCAATATATAAGCATTTATGAGACAAATGAATGACTACTAACATTGTTTTTCGCAAATAACATTTTCACCCGACTTCTTGAACAGTTAGCAATAACTAGAACATGAATGAAACCATAAAAACAGCACAGAAAACAAAATACGCATAGTGAAGCCGGTCTTGGACGCCCATTCCAGTAGGACTGGATTTGTACGGTGATTTGCAAGCACTGTGTTTGACTCTAAATCTGTGCAACTGCAACTGTATTGTACTGAGAGTTTTAAGACAATAATTAACCAAACAGTTTACTGCAACTATGCTATGTTACTACTATCTGTGATATTTGCCAGTCATTGATATCCGATATAGGCTGGCTGCATATTTTGGGCTAACTACTCAACAGTGTCTATTATAGGCCTATCTGAGACCGTTGGTGGCATTATAGATCATAGCAGCCCTTGAAGCTAAATGTCAACCGGGCAGGCCACATTGTAAAAGAGATGACTCAGAACAGAAGTGTGTACTCATAATAATGGATGGAGCCGCCCATGCTTCAGGCCGAGCTGGGCATGCACTCAAGAGCCTTGCTTGACAACAGTAGGCGTGGAGAAAGCATTTAAGGGTGTGGCTTAACTTGTGCCAGTTAAAAAACACACACAACTGCCACGTCCACCTAGTCACGCCTGCACGGTGGACACGCAACAGTAAGAGACGTCGAACCACGCATTTCTTGCATTACTACTGGTAAACATACACCCAGGCAACCACTCACCAGCCGAGAGCGCTCACCAGAAGAAATAAGCCCGGCTAATTCCACTCCAACTGTTTAGTGGTGGGTAAAATGATCAATCAAGTCTATTCTACGTTCAGCTTCCAGGAGCACGAAATCAGCGAGGCAATGTTCATTGACAGCAGTACAGAAATGAATAATAGGTAGGCCTATGTGTATTCTGCATGCATGTCTCCAAGCGATAATATCCCGCGTACAAGCAGCTTGTACGCGGGACCCATTCAATAGGCCCTACCATTGGGAATGTGTTACTGTTAAGACAGCGTTATACCTGTTAATAATCTCAGAGAGAAGGTTACTGGGCGTGGTAAAGGTACGATAAGTGGCCAGCAGGATGTTAACGTGGTTTGAATCCAGCTCTCCAGATCGGTCGGTGGTCATGGCAGCTATTAGACGAGACAGAGTCCCAGCACGGATTACTCTCAGTTCTTCAAGCCTCCACTGCAGGTGCGCCTTGCGGTCATCCGCCATACTCGGCGCTCCAACGTCCACGAACATCTGCACAGTGCATCCCACACTCAAAGGTGATCAGATATATTTTAGTCCTAGAGAACAATTATCATCAGTAGCATCATATTGCAAGGTAAGGCAGATACGACCCTTCAATTCAATCACATCTTTGCAGTATGCGGGTGAAAATATGTACTGCAACTAGGAACTGCAGAATTACCTACTGAGATATCAGCAACAATATATGCTGCCACCTTGTGAACGCCTTCAAGCACATTGAAATTTTGAAAAACATGCATCGAACGTTCTGGTTGACGTCACAGTGTCATAATATGAGAATTGCTGAGACTTGATAAACTTCTGGAATCAATAACTCCAAAGCAACGCCTTGGTATGTCCTCTACTGAAGAGAATGAATTTGATCGGCCAAAAAACTATCCCCTCTGATGAAGCATCTGTACAAGGAGTACTACAAATTGACCCGTTTTTGCTGTTTTGGGGAAAGCAATCTCTTAATGGACAAGTTCAAAATTTAGCTTTGATAGGATTCATTAGCATGAACAGTGATTCACATGTTTGTGCCAATTTGTGAGAAAATCGGTGAAGGGGAGGTGACTAGAATAATGCACAGTAATAAAAATACCTGTTTTCAGTGCCGCAAATCGAAACCACTGGAGCTTTTCCGACAAAAAATTCTACAGGGTCGATCTTTCCTGACTCCCCACTGGTCTGTCAAGTTTTGTCCAAATCTATCCAATTTTCGAGCAGATATGTGCAAAAAGGTCAAAGAAGATCATTATAATCTCATATTAGCTTTCAGGCTTCACATGGATAGTAAATGACACTAAGTAAGTGCACAGAAATAGACCTTTCATGCACATGACATCAGTGGCGGTTCTAGGAAAAAATATTTGGGGGGCCTGGCCCCTCATCATTTGGGAGGCAACAACGGCTAAGTGAAATTACTACAGAACCAATTAAAAATTTGGAAGCCTGGCCAAGATTTGGGGTGTGTGCCCTCCCTGGCCCCAACATATAACCGCCACTGCGTGACCTTACGTGACTGTGTAATTTTTCGTCCATCCTTTGACCTCTGTGCCGTCGACTTTCACTCTGTCCTTATTTCCATTACATCCAAACCATCTCAGTCTGTCTGTAGCTGTGCTGTCTGCTATAATCACTGTTTAACTCAAGCCCATTATTTTCTTCCAAATGTGAGTTTTAGTAATAAAACGTAAGTCGGCAGGCGTGCAAACTCACGTCGTTCAGTGACGTATGATAGTTGACTTTCTTCAGGTAGACATTGTAGACGGCGACGCCTTCTTCAACTTCTTCCTTGAAGAACTGCACTGCGTCATCCTGCGTTTCAACATGTCAAACATGCACACATATGTTAAAAAACATTTACTAACTAGTAAATAAAAAATACAAAACAAAAAAGGTTTTTAACTTCAACAAACACATGCATAATTTTAAAACATAAGCATTCAACTGTGAGTCTAAACTACGACAACGCGCAATAAACTAACCAAACACTCCTATAGATAATGGTCTGGGTCGATTATATCTGATGAATGTGTTACCATGTTTCATGACTGCAATAGCCCGGCAGGAGTGCACACAGCCTACATAAACCAAGCGCTGCAGATGCTTCTTGCGCGCAGCAAATCGTTCACACGGCCGTCAATCACTTTACTCAGGTGAGCTAACCGCAGCAGTGCATGTCACGAATACACTCAACGGTCGCACAATACAATTACAGGTACGGTAAATGACAGGCCTATACTGTCAAGGCCACCAACACTGGTGCATACGATACGTTAGCAACTTAGCATACGAGAAGAAAATGTTAGCGTTCGCTTAAGAACTTACCAGCAGCCAGCAGTTTAGTCTACCATATAGGCGCAGCCAGTGGTTAAAGTGGAAGTGTGTAGCAG
>Ga0209788_1000563_pt1 | contig 10068 bp, 6 predicted proteins | sample WorMetLIZISLAND1_2_FD_187415 | JGI IMG/M metagenome (GOLD analysis project Ga0209788, IMG submission 187415) | Marine gutless worms symbiont microbial communities from Max Planck institute for Marine Microbiology, Germany - Olavius clavatus LIZARD... ...
GAGACGCAGAGGTCCGAGACCGAGACGTTGGGCATTTTGGTCGAGACGAGACCGAGACGAGACGTTGATACGTCTCGAGACCGTCTCGAGACCGAGACTTCGAGACCGAGACCACATCCCTGTTAGTCTGTAGACTGTAGTCCTCGTTGACAGAATCACAGCTGCGTTCACTGGCCACTATAATGTGCCGTTACGGTCCACAATGGCAGCGATTTCTATCTACTTCAATCTGTGTCAGTTCTGTTTCTGCTCAGAGGCAGCATTGATGAACATTCCACAGTTTTTTCAACTAATTTTTCACACATTTTTTTGTATTTTCCTGACGTTGCTACACTTTGATACTTAGTGTGTACTGTGCAGCAATACCATTTTAGCTCATAAAATAATTCCTATCAGTTTCAATTCCGTTTGTTTTTAAAATAATTTCATTTTAAATATTTTAATTGTCAATCCTATTAACAAAAATCAACAGTAATTCTTTTGTTAACAATAATACAACTAAATTCTAGTGTTTGGCTGGTAAAAATCGTGCACGACAAATCAATAACTTACACTCATGAAACGAAGCTTTATTATTCTATAGATTTACTAATATGCACATGATTAGTTTATAAAAAGTGCAAATATGTCAACAAAATAGCTACACAATTGCATATGCTGCTCAGTAATTAATACAATACAATATTGGTCAGTTAGTTAACAGCATCAACACAGGCGTACAAGCCAGGGGCTGGGGGCAGCTAGAGGGCTACAACTTCCCCTCCCCCGACTCAGGCAAAGCCATTACTTTTCGGACAGAAGCAGGCAGCCAAAAAATGAAAAAAAGTATTTTTTTGTATTTATAAAACGAAAAACACCGGAATTCAATTTCATCTAGCAAGACGAAGTGCCCAAAATCCCGGACTTTACTAATAATTATTGGGTTGAACGAGTCGGGCAAAGTAATTTTGCAGTTTTTCGGGCGCTGTCAAAGAATTTTTTGGGCAAAGATGGCTCAGCCCCCCTAGAAGAAATCGTCCCGTACACCTATGAGCATAAACGAACTGTACAGTGTACAAGCACAGTCGCCCTGGGCCGGTAAAGACTATGTAGATAATCAATGCAGTTAATAATAAATTGTATTCATAGCAAGCATTAGAGCAGTGTACAGAATACACAGCGTAACATTGTGAGGAATGTGCATTCATTCATTCATCATTATCATTATTACACATGTAGACCTGCAGCAATAATTAATAACAAACATGGAATGAATTTGTCAACACATCAACAAGCACTAACTGATGCATAAACAGCAAATACACCGCACAATCAACACTGGGCTATAAATGTCATTATATTGATTGACTGGTGGGGGGAGTGGTCATACGTATCACAATTCTTAAGATAAAAACACTCCGAGAAAATGCCAATGCATGCAGAATGCTGGATCTAAACTCTGTAGGGAGGGGAGCCGTTCGGTAAAATGTGACGCTCTTCTCTGTGATACTGCAGTCAGAACATGTGGAACGTCGTGAGCTAGAGGTCACAGAAGGCGCATTCATCAAATACATTATTGACAACTGTGTTTTATGATGCCCTTAGCCATTACAATTACATGCCATGGGGTAAACACAAGCCCTCAATGTCAACAGCTGAATTACAGCACTACAATTACAAACACACTGCTGCAAAATTTTGTGATTTGTTGCAAAATTTAGCTCAAATTACATAAAACTAAAGAAGCTGAAAGACAATGTCTAAAACATTATATTCAATAACTAACTGCTCTTCAGCTATGAGCAGGCGTGGGACAGACAGACAGACAGACGGGGGCAATGTCTGAATGGCATTATGCAGTACTGGAATGAGCTGAGAAAGACAGAATTCAACTGAGTCATGACACACAACAATTAGCATCCCAAACTGGGTCAGTTCACGTCACACCTAATGGAGCTCTACGTTCAGAATCAAACATAAAATCAATGTAATGAATGCAATCTGCTTAAACTGATCAAAATCAAATCCACGCAAAATGCTCCGCATTCATAATCAAGCCCTGACCTTCTCGGATGCATCTAAAAAAATCCCTAGCGTCTGAACCTGATGAACGTGTTCATTTTCGTCAGACTGGATCGATCTCGTCTAACAAATCGGTCTAGATCTAGATCGATCTGATTTGTTGATTCTGATCAAACCCATTATAACCCGGGACCTGTAACTGGGTCAGTTCACATTACAGACGTCACAATGTAGTCCGTAGTACACATGACACGATTGATTACAATGCAGCACCAAAATGTACTTGATAACTATTATGACGATGAAACAAAACAACAAATGTTGGCAAATAGAAATGTTAATATAACAGACATACAAGCACAGACAGACAGACAGACAGACAGAACCACGCAGAGCTGTGGCGGGCGGCACAGACAGATGGCATCAGAATGTATTGTACACTTTGTAAACATAGACAGACACAGACTCAGACATACATATCAATTGTTTTATACACAAAACAACAACGGCTGTCGTCTGTAAAACGTTTACACACATTGGCAACGACGAGGCATCATAAAGTGTGCTTTTCAACTGCAGCTGTGCAGTGCAATGTGTGCTAAGTGCATCATCATCAGACCAACAAACCACGAGCTGCCGCTGTATGAAATCACTCACACAGACAGACAGACAGACGTACAGGAATGTCTGAGTGGCATGAAGCAATGCTGGGTCTTCTAACAATGCACATAAACGTTTCACAGCATGGAATCACCCAGCACATCAGTACACATGAAATATCATTACTACTGATCTATGTACATTTTGACACTTCTACAAATACTTGACATTAGTTCATGATTCACTTGTAGGAATGCAATGTAATCTAAATATAAAAACAAACATTACTAATGATAAACTTGTTCAGTGTAGACACAGTCATAGGCATAGCCACAATACAATGGGGGGCTATACCACCCTTGATGCAATGTGGAAAAACTTTTCACAACCATTTTAGCTACATAACAGCAACAAATATACACACAAAGTCTTATGTTTAGTCATGTGTGAATGTGACTGAATATGAGCCACAAAAAATGTGAAAAATATCAAATTTGTCGCTATCAGATGTGTTCTTTCAACGTCTAAATGCACCAAAACTCTTTTTCAGACGGACTAGTCCCCACTCCCAGCCACCGATGGGTCTACTACTCCCCAGCCAACAATGGATCTGCCCTGGATCCATAGGGGAGCTTACAATGCTCCTGCAGACCCTTGATACACCCCTCCCTATGCCCTCCCCTCGACGCCTTTGTCTGTCTGCTTCTTAGACCCCTCCAAACAAAATGCGCGGCTTATACGCCTACACAGGCAATAATACATAGAGTTAGAGTTGGTAGTCACAGCTCACTGATCTGTACTCTCGGTGTTTGTGCTAGTGACATTTGGGACTTTGAAATCACAACAATTCCCAATAACATGCATACATACATCACCATCATCATCATCATTATTAGTTGATCAACTGATCCAACAGCAATCATCATCACAGTCACAGTTAGTCACTAGAAAACAAACAATCAGAGTGCACAGACAGACAGACAGACAGACAGACAGAGTTATCGACGTGCCAACAACACAGTCATGTTACAGCTACAGCACAGACAATCAGTCAGTATTGCACAGATGACATGCTCAACCATAGGCACGCAAATGATTTTTCAGTTGGGGGAGCAAAAATTGGCGAAAAACAATCAAGACAATTGCACTCAAAGTATAACTTTATGACCTTATGCAAATGTATTTTTTGAAATATGCAATGTGGGCAAAGCTGGGGAATTTTCGAGATATTTTGTGTTAAAAGTAACCTTGCAGTCTGTAAGGTTTCTTTTAACTGTAAGTTACAGACAAAAATTAGGGGAGCAGGATGTACTAGTTGCTCCCCCAATAATTTTAACTGCTCCCCTGGTTCCCGTGCCTGTGTGTAGAATATTCAATCACGGGACGTTAGACATTAGATAATTAGACGTTAGACAGTTCAATGTTCAATCACAGATGTCAGTATGGTACAGTATGCTACAGCACGTGCATCATTTGTGTTTACATCAACAGCTCGGTTAGGGTCCGCCATAGCTAGGGGCCGCCAGAGCTAATGTGACACGTCTTAGTGCTGCTAAGTAGTCTTAGTAGGTTTGGTTCAGATCAGCGATCCCTGTCCCTAACCCTACACATATCCCTATCCCTATCCATAACCCTTATGGCGGCCCCTAGGTATGGCGGGCCATCCCCAACAGCTCACAGTCCACATCATCAGCACCGTAGTTCACTTACAATTAGCAGCAGCCGTAGTAGCGGCTAGTTAACTTTACTCATCCACATCATCATCATCATCATCAAAGTTCATTCAATCAGTAGTTTAGTTGAGTTGTTGTTGTTCCATGACGTAGTTTGAAGGCAGCATGCCGTGCTTGCCAGTCCTGCGTACCCGTCCGTACATCCAGCCGTCATCAATGGCTTCTGAGTCAATGATCTCATCGCCTTCTACAAAACTCACCTCGTCTGTGTCTTGAGCCTCGTAGTCATACATCGCCACAAACACCACCGGTGACGACGTCGTTGTTGTTGTACCAGGCGGACTCTGAACAAACACAAATATACCAGCACTGGTTAGCAGTTAGCACAATGGACAACAACTACAACTACAACTACAACAACTACAACACTAGCGTCACAGATACAAACACAGCGACAGCGTGGAGCAAAGATGATAAACAATGACTGGAATTATAGCTATTAACACATGGTAGGTAATTGTGTGCATGTAAGGAGGGACGGAGCCATTCAGCAAATGATAACTGGAGACTCGACAAATGAATGAAGTGTTAACAACCATTTGTAGTAACTGATGAGGAATAAGTAAGTAAGTTAAGTGAGTGTTGAGTAATGTAGCTAGCAAACAAAGAGTCAAACTAATTACCAGCTCAGCTGCTGGTGAGTCATGTTTGTCATCAGAAACCACCGCCACATCATCATCAGCTACATCCTCATCATCATCACCCTCATCATCATCAGCATGACCAGCATCAGCACCATCATTGTGTACTACAGCCGGTGCTGATGATAATGCATGTGAGTCGGTGATGATTTCACCTGATGAACTCACATCATTATCATCATCATCATCTTGTGACTGTATAACTGCATTATCATCTTCACCAACCAGCTTCTCATCATCGTCATCATCATTGTAGTCATGACCATGTTCAATGTCATCATGTACTACTGCTGCTGCTGTATCTCCATCATCATCATCATCACTGGTTACCTTGGTAACATCATCATCATCATCATCAGTGGCAGCATGTTGATGATGCTCTTCATCATCAACGTCGTTGTCATCATGTGACTCTATCACTGCCGCTGCTGCTGCTCTATCATCACCATCATCACCAGCAGCCGTAGCAGCATGCTCATCAGCCGGCTGATTGTCATTCATCATCATCATCATCATCACTGCTGTCTTTGTCTCAGTCTCAGCTACATTATCATTGTTATCACCGTGATGACCAGTGCCATCTACTGTGGCTTGTTCTGTCTCCACTGCAATACACCCGCACACATACACACAGACACACATACAGACATATACACACACATACACACAGACATACAGACACACATATACACTGTGTTTCACCCTTCTGTTTTTCACAATAACTAAGTCAGATGTTGACCAATTTTAATAACATTTGGTAGCAATGTAGTTGAGTAAATATACAACAAACTGTTATATTCCTCACAGTAAAACATACGCATGAATTTTACACGTACAATAAAAAGTTGATAAAGCAATTACATCATGTGACACAATGGAGAACGATACTTGTAACACAGACAAGCAAAGTATCCAAATATCAGCAAATCAGCCGGCCTAAACTAGACACGTTCCACTTACAGCAATGTTATAGCAAATGTTCAACAAAATGACAGGCACTCGTTGCAATGCTGCAACATGTCTGATCTCTGTGGTGACAATGTGACTCAGCTAGGGTTCTCAACTAGACTGATCTATCATACAGTAACAGTAACAGTACTGTGCTAACAGAAAGACTCACATGTAGCCGACGACAACGACGTCTGTTGAGTGTGGTTGACCTGTGTGCTGGTGGCAATGTAACTGAGTGTTACGGTGAGTGTTCTAACACAGAGACAACTAGACTGACTCACGTGTAGCCGACGACGGCGCCTGTTCTGAAGCTAGGGTTACGGTCTGCTGTGTGTCTGTAGTCACGGTTGATCTCTGTGTAATGACGGGTGCTTGGTGCTGAGGTGGCATGGTAATTGAGTGTTAAGAGTTAGTGTTCTAATGTAACACAGAGACAACTAGATTGACTCACATGTAGCCGACGACGACGGCGCCTGTTCTGAAGCTAGGGTTACGGTCTGCTGTGTGTCTGTAGTCACGGTTGATCTCTGTGTAATGACGGGTGCTTGGTGCTGAGGTGGCATGGTAATTGTTTCCTGCCATTCATAGCTTTGACTGGTCACTGAACCCCGCGACGTCGGCCGATAGCCCTGAGTGAGTGACCCGTAGTTCTCATTGATTGGGTCGTAGTCGGCTATTGAACCAATACGACGACCACGACGTAGCTCTACACCACTCTCATCTGATCACACATACAGACACTAGACAGACACTAGACATACAGACAGACACAGCAAGGGGTTCTGAAAGATGACGGAACCACTTCTTTCCCCTCTCCTCCCTTTCCCTGCTTCCTTCTCTCCTCCCACCCTTCTCCAGTCCCTTTCCTCTTCCTATCCCTTTTCCCTTCCACTCACCCCTTCTCATTTTTTCCTCCAGCCCCTTCGTTTCCCATCCCTAAAGCAGCTAGAAAGTCTGGGGAGCAGTGTCCAGTGGGTAAGCCATTCATGTGCCTAATTTGCCGTATTAGGTCAAGTAAATTTTGACACGCTACTTGATTAGATTATGTTCGTTGCTGAAGACAGAAGCGATCATTGGTGGTCCAGGGTTCAAAAATTTGAGGGTCGTCGGTCCCCTCGGGTCCCCGTGGTTGTTGCACCTATGGACACAGTGACTAACAACAAGCAGACACAAGACTGTAGTGCTGATTAACATCATCCGACCCAGATACTTATTAGCAACGATATTAGCCAAGATGTCAGAAATTAGACTAGAAAATATCGAATGTAACATGGCTAGAGAGACTACATGTACTGCTGGTGGCTGACAAAGCAAACAGTGTACTAGAGACAGGCATATAGGCAGATAGTTACGGTACCTGTGTGATTGTTGGCTGCTGAGTTTTGTGGTGGTGTTGTATGTACGCTGTTGTCGACCTGTGAGTCCGGCGCTGACGTTATACACACAGAGACACAGATATCTAATGCATTAGTCAACTCAGTCAGTAATAACAATCAACATTCATTCATTGCTTCACAGCAACAGATCATCTCAACAGCAGACTGAGACTGCCGGCCGCCGAGCTGTTAAACACTCTGTGACTGACTGTGCACATGTAGACAGCAATCTTCAATATACCACTATAGAACAACTTGAGATTAAAGACGTCGTTCTTAAGAATGGCACTAAAGTCTACGCTGACTCTAACCTTATCTCTGAGATGTTTGTCTTTGATTCAAAACATAAAGTGCACTAACAGCTGATTAGTTAAGCTAGTAACTAGTTCTAAGTGTAGAAAGTTTGCTCAGCCGACAGACAGACATACGCCAGTGTGTAAGGCTGGTTCTTCTCGTCTCAGTTGAGTCTTGTTTCTTATATTCCACTTGACTGACGAGGCTGCCGAGTTTCTTGAGCCGCCGTGACTCCGGGTCGTCCGTCACCTCGATCTTTGAACCTTTGATCTTCTTCTCAAACTCTTCATGATACTTCACCTACATACAGACAGATATCACCCTGTTAACTGTTATACACCTCTACACAGACATACTTCACCTGTACATTACCATATCACCCACATTCACGCCAATAATGGGACACATCACACAGAACTTTGACGGGATATGCATTTTCAAACAGAGGTCATCCTCTACCCCTTGAGAAATTTTCACGGGGCATCGCCCCTTAGCGCCCCAAAAATAAGCATCCAAACAAGTTGATTTTGTGTGGGCCAAAACTCCAGTAATGTTTTTCAGTGTATGCGGACCAAAGTTCACCAGATTAGACAGGTGTGTAGAGACGTAATCGACCGTAGTTTGCAACGCTGTTTTCCAATTGATGATACCTAGTTCTAATAATACAGGAGAGACAGATCAGTCTGAAGAGATTCCATGCAGACAATGATGAAGAAGTTAATTGACTCAACAACAGAACATGGCAGTGACGTCAGTTGGCGGCGACAAGATCACTCAACAAACAAATCAAGCCGTTCTAATTCGAGTGTTCTTAAGATCTCTACAGCATTGTTAATGAAATGAAATGGACACATTTATTCAAGTATTTAATACACAATACGTGACAAGTGCACATAACACATCAACTAGCATAACAAGTGAATAACAGTTCACGCAGATGTGATTACATATAGAACAGAAACAACAGAAAAACTGGTTTAAATTACTCAAGACTAAAATGTAAAACGTTCTCTATGGTAATACCTGGCTCTGAAGTTTGGTGTTGTGTGCAAGCCGTGCCAGTTCTGGTGTATCAGAAACAACCGTTGCCTTCGTCTTTGGATAATGTCTACCAACACCGACCACCGACAGACAGACAGACAGACAGACAGATGATTGATAGAACTAGAACTAACTGGGCCATGTCATCACTATTAGTCTCATCAGTGCATTAGACGTTATTTTATAACAAGATGCGCTATATAAATCTACATTTCATTTAACTTTATTCTACTGTACTTTATCAATACCAGTCACACACTTAGTAGCTACGTGACAACACAGCGCTCAATATTTATACAGTAAATATAGCAAGTTGCAACAATGACCTGCTGGCTGCTTGACACAGCTAGGCCGGTATAGAGAACACTGTGCTGAGTAAGTAAGTAAGTAACGTGTACTGTATGTAGTGAATAACCCATCTCAGTTGTTTGTATTTGTTGAATTAACACATATACAGGACAAATCTCATAACAATTTGACATAATAATCGTCACTACCAAACTTTTCTCAACTGATCCTGGGGTAACTTTTCATGTAGAATCCATTTCTGCCTGAGACATTTTTATATTGTGCATATTTAATTAGATAATTTGCATATCTGAATACATTATCAGAAAAAAATGCCATAATTGGGAAAGTGCATTAATAGTTTGGCTGTAGATCCTCTGGAGTGGCACCATATTCTTCAGAATTTTCCTACAAACAATTTTTTTTCATTGAAAGTGACAAAGTTGGATTTCACTACCATTGGGGGCCATATATCATTGCTCTGTCCCGGCAAAACCACTTTCAGCATCAGCTGTCACGCCATTTTACAAATGTATCGTTTCTGATGGCCTTCCGTGTCTCAATTTTGTTTCATGGCTAGCTATGCAACATGCCACCGCATTCAACGACTTTTTGAATTATTCAGTAATCAATAAGAGACCAGAGAATGAGTACTGAATATTCAACAGCAAATTACAGCACTGGCAGCCCAGCCCTAGTACTTGTAAGCACTGCACTATGACTGACAGCAATCAGTCAATCAACAATGACTGCGTGGTGTGAGAACTCACGCGGAGCAATACGGCTTCTTATCAAAGCCTTTGTAATTCTTCATGTTGAGAGTCATGCCACATTCCCAGCACTTGAAGCACGTCTTGTGCCAGATCTGACAGACAGACAGACAGACAGACACGCAAACATACCAGTACCGGTACATAATCAGTCACACACACTGAATACATGCATTACAACGTTAGTCGTTAGGTTATCAATCAATTATCACGGCTATGACAAACAAACAAACAAACACTGCTGACTTTGTTGGGACGGCATTTGTCTTGTCATGTGGATAAGTCAACGACATCAATAATACAGATCATAGCCCACAGCCCACAGCCGAACAATCAAAACGCACAGTTTTGGTCACTTGCATCAGTCCAAGTT
>Ga0209788_1000564_pt1 | contig 10063 bp, 9 predicted proteins | sample WorMetLIZISLAND1_2_FD_187415 | JGI IMG/M metagenome (GOLD analysis project Ga0209788, IMG submission 187415) | Marine gutless worms symbiont microbial communities from Max Planck institute for Marine Microbiology, Germany - Olavius clavatus LIZARD... ...
GCGGATGATACAGTTCCGAGTCAGACTGACCACGTCGATGGAGCTCAGTCCTTGGCGGATGATACAGTTCCGAGTCAGACTGACCACGTCGATGGAGCTCAGTCCTTGGCGGATGATACAGTTCCGAGTCAGACTGACCACGTCGATGGAGCTCAGTCCTTGGCAGATGATACAGTTCCGAGTCAGACTGACCACGTCGATGCAGCTCAGTCCTTGGCAGATGATACAGTTCCGAGTCAGACTGACCACGTCGCTGCAGCTCAGTTATCGGAGGATGCTGTTTTGAATCAGACACATCATGTCGATGGAGTTCATTCCTCGGCAGATGATGCAGCTTTGCCGGCAATAAGAGTATTGACTGCGAATAATTCCAGAACTCAGCGCAAGTGGGATAAGTACAATTACTGCGTATACTGCACTCAGCCTTATCCAAAGTTGCCAGTGCATTTTCTTAACAAACATTCTGACGAACCTGACGTCCAAGAAGCATTTTCTTATCCTAAGAAGTCCAAACAACGACAGCTGTTGTTGATGAAATTAACTAACGATGGTGATTTTGCCCACAATACAGAAGTCCTGAGACTGGGCCGTGGTGTAATCATTCCGTACAGGAGACCAGCAGAAAGTATACCGTACACAAGTTACCTTCCTTGTGACTGCTGCCATGGCTTCTTTAAAAGGGGCACTCTGTGGCAGCACGTGAGGGTTTGTCCACTTAATCATCAAGATAAGGTGGACAAGCAAAGGCGAGTACAGTCAAAGTGTGCAATGTTGCTTCCTGTCAGTTCTGATTTTAGTTCCCAGATGAAAGCAAACGTACTGGAGAAAATGCAACATGATGACATCTCACTGACCGTAAAAAATGACTCGCTGATTATGAATTTCGGCTCCAGGCTGTATTACAAAGTCGGTCACAATGCACACATGCACACATATGTGAGCCAGAAAATGCGTGAACTGGGTAGACTTTTGAGGAAAGCAAGAGAAATATCGGAGTCAGTGAGTAGTTTAAGCACGTTGATTGACCCATGCAAATTCAAGACTGTGGTTGACGCCGTTAAGGCTGTATGTGGTTTTGAAGACGATTCCCACAAATTTAGAATACCTTCCTTAGGTTTGAAACTTGGCCACTCTCTTAAGAAGTGTGCTGCGATTATGAAGTCACATGCATTGCAAAATGACGATGATGTGGCTGTACAACAGGCTGACCGGTTCACACAGTTGTGTGAAAGTGACTGGCCAGTAACCGTGTCTTCACATGCACTCAGGACTCTGGAAGAAAGGCAGTGGAATCAGCCGAGAAGATTGCCGTTAGCTGCCGATGTAATGAAGGTTAAGAAACTTCTGAATGACAAATGTGACTTACATAAGACAACATTGCAGACGTCGCCAGATACTCATGCTTGGTATGAGTTGGCCAAGGCTACTCTTGTTCTCTTGATGTTGTTTAATCGACGAAGAAGTGGTGAAGTGGAACGAATAACGTTGAAGTCTTATCAGCATATCACCAGCTCTGTTGATAAGGATGTGTATGATTGCCTGTCTCAGTGGGAACAGGCTTTGTGTCAGAAGCTGAGCAGAATAGAAATAAGAGGGAAAAGAGGAAGGAAAGTGCCAGTTTTATTGACAAAGGAAATGTGCGATTGCATTGACCTTCTTGTTGAGAAGAGAGAGTCTGTGGGTGTGAGTGCTAGTAATGAGCATCTATTTGCCTGTCCTTATGGCAATTCTAAAAATGCTCTCCGTGCTGCTTCTTGTCTTCGGAAGTTCGTGTCAGAGTGTGACCTTCAACAGCCTCATGACATAACATCTACGAATTGTCGCAGACAGGTCGCAACAATGGCACAAGTTCTAACCTTGCGCGATAATGAACTGGACATCTTGGCCAATTTTATGGGCCATGACATCCGTATCCACAGAGAGTACTATAGGCTTCCGGAGAATGCCTTGCAAGTGGCCAAAGTGAGCAAAGTGTTGATAGCGATGGACAAGGGTGACATTGCTAAGTACTATGGAAAGAATCTGGATAACATGAATGACATAGATGTCAATGGTGCGTATGCTGAGGAAATTAACTAAGTATATTTTTACCGCGCGACGCTATGCATAGCGTGGACTCGGCCATAGCAAATCTGTCTGTCCGTCTGTTACACTCGTGCACTGTGCTCACTTGGTTTGACCTACGACCACGATTTTTTCCCCTCATGGTAACCCATGACTCTAGTTTTCTGACGCCAAATTTCTTTTCGATAATCCAACTGCATGACTTTAAATTTCACGGTCAAACACCAGTGAGGTAAGTAAAAATGTGGTTTTCAGCATTAGAACAGCTAGTATCTCGGAAACGGTAAGAGATACGGCCTAAAATACTACAGACCACTAATATGATATCATATAAGAGCTTTCGATTGTTACCACTTTCGATGACCTTCACTGCCGTTTGAAGGTCATTTCAAGGTCATTATGATCTTTGAGATCAAATTTCTCGTAAACGGTGTGTGTTACAGCAAAACTTACTATAGACCACTAATACGAAACAATGAGCTTTCGATTGGTGCGACTTTCGATGGCCTTGAATGACATTTGAAGGTCATTTCAGTTTAGATTGTCATTTCCACGTCCAGTATCTCGGTACGTCCACAGTTATTGAAACTACTAATAAGATATCACACGAAAGCTTTCAGGTGATACCACTGTCGATGACCTTGGCTATATTTCAAGGTCATTAGGTTGTTTGACGTTAAATTTCTCGTAAACGGTGCGTGATACGACACAAGTTACTATAGGCCACCAATAGGAAACCATAAACGAGCTTTCGATTGGTCCGACTTTTGATGACCTTGAATGACATTTGAAGGTCATTTCAGTCGACGTTCACACTTCGTCAAAATCAACAAATAGTTGGGAAGCTTTCGCGTCCCGCGGTCTCTAAACGATAGCTGAGCTTTTTGTTGTTACATAATTTGCGTAAACCCTTTGTTGTAGTTATGTTAGCAGGTTGGTATATTCAGCTGCTGGCGTGTTTTTGTGTAGGCAATATTTGTCATGGCTATGGTTATTCCATTGAGAGCTAATGGCTTAAATGGACATTTGAACTAAACAGCAGTCGAACGAGTTTATTGAAATTGGTGGTTCGCTTAGGGTGACATAGTTAGTTTTTTGCTAGATAGTTACTAAGATGGCTGGCAGACATTGGATTAAGATGTGTGGCAACTTTGCAGACTAATTGTGCTATGGCTTTGTAGCTTTGTGTAACTTTTGTGTGTTTTTCATACTTGGTTGATGAATAAATAGGTTCTGTGCTGTTGAGTACTCTTTGACAATTGAGATAAATTTTATGTAAAAATGACCAAAGAGATAAAATTTTGCATTTCAGTGCTTCAACAATCTGTCTCAATCGAGAGATTTGAACGTTCATTTCTGTGTAAATTTTTACATACATACAGTTTGTACATGGAGACATGCTGGTGATTGTTTTTATACTGTTTATTAATCGAAATGCAATGTTTTGTAGAAACAGTTACTGATGCAGAGTTGGATGATGACAGTGATGATAGTAGCAATGACTCGGATACCATAACACTTCATTCTGGCAGCTTTGTTTCAAATGATCCACAAGAAGATGGTGATGGTAATAGTGACGTGGATGGTGCCGATGATGATGATGGTGGTGGTGGTGATGGTGTTGGTGATTCCAGTGATGTTGCACATAACCAGTCCATTCACAATGTACCACGTAAGATATTCATTACATTAATTAATTTCTTGTAACTTTACAAACACTAAGCAGCTGTGCTATAATAATGAAGCTACGTGGGCATATCGCATAAATCATTTTGTTGGTTGTGGCATGATTTAGCAACTGGCTTCAGTCGTCATGCTAATTTGTTTATATTGTTGCTTCTCAGTTCTAGTTACCTTAGTTGAATATGGCGTTACTGCTGTGTGTATAAATGCTGTTGCCCATATACGTGACATGATTGTCGGCATGCAAGTCATCTTTTGTCACTTACTGCAACAATCTTGGTTATCTGCGTTGTTTGTGCAGTATGATATCGTGTCTGGGACTAAGTATACAGCTGTAAGACACAGACCAGTGACAATTCTCTGTCATGTTGTTGACAGCTGAGCCTACGCGTCGGCGGAAGGGTCCACCGTGTGAGTCAATGCTGCTGTGCAAACGCCAAAAACGCAAATGCAAAGAGGATGAAGAATGGCAATTACCCACAAAGCACAAGAAAATGCACGCACCACGCACTGGTGCACGCCAGAAAAAAGCAGGTATTCAACACGTTTAGCACCAACCGATCTGTTTTTATAAGCATGTGTAAATGAAACATTTAGTATCACTGTTTGTCTGTCTGTCTGTCTGCTGACCTGCAAGGCATTACATGGTCTTGGTCCTCACTAGTTATACTTACATTCAGTGACAGCTGTCCAGCCCTACGGGTCGTTAAATGCCGCATTTGCTGCGTTGGCGAACTTTGCGCCTTACAAATGTCCTTAATAATAATAATAATAATAATAATAATAATAATAATAATACTAATAGCATACTGCATATACTTGTGATGCAAGGCGATGTTAAACCTTGCTCATTCATTCATTCAGACAACCGATGCGACGACCTCATTGTCAAGGCCGCCAACTCCAAGTTTGGTGATAAGTCGTTCTATCACAGCACCGCGTCTTTGGAATTGTCTTCCACTCACTGTCCGCCTTCAAAACCGCCCTCAAGACTTCCTTCCTTAGCGATATTGATGAGTGTAGTGTTTTACAATTTTTGCAGTTTTTTTGCTAATACTAGTTAGTTTTTTAGGCCTATAACATTATTGTGTGACAGTAGACAGTACTTAATGAAATGTTGCTTTGTATTGATATTTTGTGAAGCAGTAATGGTCGCAATAAGTTACAGTGATAAAAAGTAATGTAATTACTTGTTACTTTTGCCACATTAATTCTAATTCGTCCTTATTATTTTTGTTTAGACAGTAATAATTAATTCCTTTTACACAGAACTCATTCCAGCAGTGGCTGTATAACTGTATCTAGCAGTGGTTCGAAAACCTTGGACAGAAGCCGAAAAAGCAGCTGTTCAGCGCCAGCTGGGACACTTCGTTCGATTGCAGAAAGTACCACGCAAGCAAGACTGCGACAAGTGCAAAGAGTGTGAACCGGTTTTGCACGACAGACGATGGAGTGACATCAAATTTCATATTCACACATTAATCCAGAAAGACAAACGTTTCCAGGAACAACTATTTTGACGTGTTTTTACGTTTTAATAGTACATACGTGGTTGCGGTTGATAATTGACTATAGCGATAGCTGATTGTGTTCATTTTTGTCACAAAAACACATCGACTTTGTTATTTTTAGTTTAAGTTTTGGTAACTGCTTGTGAATGCTTCCTAAGGCAGGTTGAAAGCCAGCAGGCATGTTGAATTGTTAATGGGACATAAATTTGAAACTCTCGTACTCATAAAGTATGAAATACAGGATGATGTTTTGCTGTAACATCTCTGATTGGAATGCGTTGTGTTTTGCAAATGAGCACAGACAGCTTAGGTATGTGCCTTGCACAGTGATCCTGGCGGCAATGCTCTGAACACGCTCCAGCTTCTGGATGGCGAAGGCTGGAGCGCTGTGTAGCAGAGCATTGCAGTAGTCGATTCGCGAAAGGATGAGACTTCATGCCAGTGTCTGGGCGAGGTCTGTTGACAGTAAACGACGGATGTGTGGCAAGTTGCGAGAATGCAGCGTGTGGGTAGCTGAGTTCTGAGGAAATGTATTTAGTCTTGCATCGCTCGACGAAACGCATTGAACACACGATCTTTATTCTTGGTCACCCTCTTTCACGCTCCAGTTTAGTCACGCCTCAAGATCAACCCATCTTTTCGGTCTGCCCTGAAAAAAATATTCTATAGGGTTTGATATGAAACAACGTTACATAAATTCTATCAAACTTTCAGACCGAACTCTATAGAGCTTCTGCAAATTTGCAAAATATTCTATATAACTTCTACAGAATCTCCACAGAGTTCCGTAGAAATTTTATAGGATATTCTGTAGAACTTAGAAGCTCTATAGAGTACGGTTCGAAAGTTTGATAGAATTTATATAGTTTTCTATAGTTTGATAGAATTTTGAATAGAGCTACTACAGAAATTCAATGGTGCTTCCATTCATTTTAAGTTCACAAACACGTCCAAGAGAAAATAATGGCAATGATAAGATATCGTTAAATACCGGGAAAATGTCCGTAATTTTGGGAACTTTACCAGCATAGACTACAAAAACGTAACTACGTGTTAATATAGTAAGAATAAACTGTGCCAACTACAGTGAATAGCAATAACTGAACAATTTAACAATAGCGTCAAATAAACACTTTTCAGAACTATTTGTTTAAAAAACTGGAATATTATATTATTTACAGAAGTTTAGTTTAGTCAGTTGTTAAACGAAAAACCCCTAACTTGGGGTGTTAGCTTGGGCTCTATTCGGGACTTTTTTTAGCACTGACTCTATTGGGTGCTCTCTGGTATAAGCCTGCCTCAATCCACCTGCTGTTGATCTCAGGCGCCCTTGACGGCAAGTTGCAAGAATGCAGCGTGTGGGTTAGTTGTGAGGAAGTGGCAATTGCGGCATGTGGGTTAGTTGTGAGGAAGTGTGGATGTAGCCAGCAAAGTGTGGCAAGTTGTGAGGAAGTGGCAATTGCGGTATGTGGGTTAGTTGTGAGGAAGTGTGGATGTAGCCAGCTAGGTGTGGCAAGTTGTGAGGAAGTGGCAATTGCGGTATGTGGGTTAGTTGTGAGGAAGTGTGGATGTAGCCAGCTAGGTGTGGCAAGTTGTGAGGAAGCGGCAATTGCGGCATGTGGGTTAGTTGTGAGGAAGTGTGGATGTAGCCAGCTAGGTGTGGCAAGTTGTGAGGAAGTGACAATTGCGGCATGTGGGTTAGTTGTGAGGAAGTGTGGATGTAGCCAGCAAAGTGTGGCAAGTTGTGAGGAAGTGGCAATTATTTGCGGCATGTGGGTTAGTTGTGAGGAAGTGTGGATGGAGCCAGCTAAATGTGGCACGTTGCAAGAATGCATACAAATTGCCCATAGATGTAGAGTATATGGTTTTGCTGACTCAGTTGGTTGGAAACAAGTACTATGGACCCGCGCTGGGTGCACGATCTTGACCTTTCGGGGTCATACGACGTCATCAACTACGTGACCATTCGATTCCCCATAGGCCATTTCCTAAAAGTGTTCTATTGTAAACGAGTCTCTGTCTTACGGTTATCGAGATATTTGGCCCCAAACATATCGGGGTGGCTTTGACCTTTGGGGTCACGTGAGTGACGTCATCGGTCACGTGATAATCAAAAGTCAGAGACGGTAGATCGATGGGGAATATGGTTTCAAATATATGTGCAAAGTTTCATTACGATCGGTTAAGTATTGACAAAGCCTTACGCATTTTTCGAAACTGATAACAAGAAGAAGAAGAACAACAAGAACAACGTTGGTGGCCTTTTGGGACTCTGCTTGCGCGGGTCCAAAAAACTTGGCGTTTGGTGCAATGTAGTAAAGTATTCTACATGTACATTCTACAATATTGCATATCGTAATTAAGTGTCTTTACTTTCCAGTGACGGCTATTATTAACAAGAAAGCCGTGCTGTCGCCGGGAAACCGCGCGATGCACGAGTTTGACCTTTCAGGGTCGCGTGACGTCATTAACCACGTGACCAATCGATTCCCCATAGGTCATTTCCTATTAGTAATCCATTGTTGCCGAGGCTCTATCTTCAGCCGTTTCTGAGATATTGTTGCTTTTGTATGCCGGGAGCCACTTTTACCATACCCTACTCCCATTTGGGCTAAAATTTGGGGATGTTCCCCTTGGAGTAGACCCATGATGTTGGGGTCTGCAAAGAGGGTATGCCCCAGTCTAACCAGCTGTGAAATTATTTTCGAAGAATTCCGACCTATGTGATCACAATACCCTAACGTTACAGACGGACAGACGGACGATGTACCATAACAATACCGCGCTCTGTGTAGCATCGCGCGGTAAAAAGCGTCGGTGTGTAGCATCACGGAGAAATGTAACAAAACATGACAAACATAAGCAGCATTACACAGTATAGCACGTGTAATAGAGCAATTCCTGCATCCGAGACAAGCGCACATTAGCCTACGTAGCATTTCAGTATGTTTTATTTTCGTTCTCAATTATCACTTCAAGAGCGCTATTCCACCTCTCATAGAATTTCTGCTCGCGTTAATATGAGCTAAGCAAAGTTCAGTCGCTCGGCAAAGAATAAAAACGAAACTTTGAAGTTGGTGATTGCTGTATGCTTCCACCATTAAAGTGCTGCTTCCGTCATATTTTATTCCGTTACCTTGAACTTTTACGTTTTGACCTAAAGCACGAAGTGTTCCTCTTTCTACCTGCATGCATTGGCCTATGCTAGATGAAAATCGTCCAGTAGGGCTTTTACTTTACTTGGGGCCTATCCTTTAAGTTGTTGTTTAAAGTGTTCGGAATGTGCGCACAGACGGACAGCCGCACGACCAGACGGAAACGTAATGGTTCTGGCAGTATCATATATTGCGGAGGCATAAAAACCATGCCGTTCAGAAACAGCGAACTGGCACAAACCCTTTTCCCAGAAGCGCTGCGTGATTAATGTTTCAACGGCACCTAGGCTACGTCTTTTATCGTTATAGCTGCTACCGTTAGGCCTAAACTTAAATAGTGAACAAGACTGAGAGCGTAAACCAGGCATTACTGTGCTTATAGTGTAGGCCTACAAGATTTTTACGAACGTTTAAATCTGGGTTTGATATCGCTATATACTGATTGTATATACCTTCCCACAGTTAATTTTCATTACATATGTTACTTATTTATTGCAGTGACTTTCTCGCAAGTGAGGACATTGCGTGCAGCACTCGCAACTTCATAAATATACGCATCCTCGCAATATGATTAATCCCCGCCCGATTTCGCAACCCCATGGTGGGGCGCACGGCTCGCAACCTGATTGATCCCGGTATGTGTGTTAGTGTGAATGTATGGATGAATGAACAGTGATGTGAATGTTCTGGTCCTATGTTGAGTGTGAATGAACATTGAACTCAATAACTCACATAAAGCCAGCGTTGGAATAATAATAATAAGCCATAGGAGTTAATCAGTATTCAATTGAGAAATAAAATTGTTACAGTGGTGCAGCAACACTGTACAGACCGGATTTGGAGGCTAAAAGTTAAAAGACAGTAGTAAAACTAAGCCCCGCGTAAGCGTAAAAAGTTATGAATGAACCATGTGTTCACTGGGAAATCCCCCAAAACGTAAACACAGTTGTAAACACGCCCCACGCACAGGGCGCAGTCAATAACTAGGCCAGCCGGCTAGCGGCTTCCCTGGGCAATAAAGTAAACAATAGCCTACGGGCTGAGACCCGCTAAGACCTTACCCGAACACTCTGGGCTGAGGCCCGTCGGAACAATACTATCGGAACTGTATTGACACTGTATAGACTCATGTCGTTCTCAGTCAGTCAGTCTGTCAGACGGACATTAATAACTCAGTGTTAACACATAGCATTTCAATAGCATTTGGTAATATGAAACTGTGTGACACTTTAAGTAACACAGTAAAACCATAACAATAGGAAGTTGTAAACTTTATTTTTATAACAGTTTGTGACAGACTGATGAACAGTTTCACTGTTAGAGCTTAACAGAACATTATAAATTAACTCATGAGCCGCAGAGACAGCGGAATTAAGCAGTGTAACAGCATTGTATTGTAAGACTGTTAACTGTTAAAAAATAATATTGTCTGTGAAGAATCGGAGCGCCGTTAACGGGCTAAATTTCGGTACCGGGATCGCATAGGCGAAGGTCATTTTGGGTCACATGAGGACATGTGAGCAGCCAGGGGAAAGCTGTGGTGGACAACGGTTCACTAATATATCTCGGTACAGTCATTAATTAATTAGCTAAGCCTCTCTACATTCTTTCTGGCATCCCGTGCAGCGATTCTTTAAATTTCATTGGCTG
>Ga0209788_1000565_pt1 | contig 10060 bp, 6 predicted proteins | sample WorMetLIZISLAND1_2_FD_187415 | JGI IMG/M metagenome (GOLD analysis project Ga0209788, IMG submission 187415) | Marine gutless worms symbiont microbial communities from Max Planck institute for Marine Microbiology, Germany - Olavius clavatus LIZARD... ...
AGACCTCGGGGGGGGATTTTTTGACTCACACTGTACATTAGATTGGTCACAGTGTCAAGTATTTCTTGTTAAATTTTGGCATTCCTGCATTTATGTATGAAGCAGCATGTTCGCTGTTCAACAGATGTAGAAAAATTACGTGTCAACAATGACGATGAACTGGCCGTGTATGTACGCCGCTGGTGGCCGTCAAAGTATCAGTTGGACGCGGTTGTCGAGGTGATTGTCGATGAAAACTCATACGATGATCTCGTCACAAAGGTTTGTTTTGATACGTGAATCTGGCTTTTCGATTCTATTTTTCCTTTAGTGCTGCGCTGCTTTTGATTGGGTGACACGAATGGCATCCAGCATGTACAAATCTGCTGCATTAATCTTCAGAGGGAGCTGGAATAACTCACACAAAGAAGGCTGGTTTAACAACAAGGAGCCCAGCTGTGGCTGAAATAGCCGACTGTACTGTATATATGTACAATGTTGAAAGCTGTACTGTGATATAGTCAGATGGGCACTTACCATGTATTCAACAGTAACAACACTGCTTAGTCATATCCAAATGATGTAGAGCAATTCATAAGTAACTCATGTGAAATTTTGGGGGTTCGAGGGCTCAGGGTCAGTGTAGGGGTTGAAAGTTGTACTGTCGTTTTCCTAAAAGGACAGTTCCTGTTCACTTATTCAGACATTTGCTGTTGGATGTGTCATTCAGCATTACAGACGGACGCCATTATGATGACTGCATGCAGTTGTACAACCGATTAAAAACCAGCAGTTGTTGTTAGTTGTATAGTGTCGCTGTAGCGAAAGGTAAAACGGATTGTTATTTTTAGCTGGGTTTCTTCTTTTTAAAATGGCAGTCACAGGCAGTTACTGAATTTGATAGAAAATCCAACAAAGACATTTTTTCTTTGAAACGTGTTATCTTTTAAGTTGCTCTGCATTAGCTGTCAACTAAACACTGTGTGAAATCTGTCATGTGAACAGGTGTCCAAAGTCACTCATGTTGATGCCGAGAATCTCCAGTTTGCAAAAGTTTGTGCATTTTTCTTCTTTAGATTTTGGCATAAATTGTATTGTGTTTTGATGATATAGTGACAGCATAATGGCATTTTACTGTGACGATTGAGTAATGAGGTTTAGAACTTATCCTCATATTTTAGTGCAAGAATGTTGTAAGATCATACAAGCTAGTAACAGAGCCTAGAATGTTAGTCATCAGCACTGAAAAACCCCTCGACTGATTGTCACCAAAATTGTGTCTATGCCTATGAAGGATTTTTCAAAATCTGTACTTCAGACCTGATTCACGCTGTGTGAGACATCAGAACAGGTCTATATGATCACTTAATAGTATGAAATTCAACTGCGTGGAATAAAAAGTTTTGGGCATACTGCAAGAATGAGACCTCAAATAGTGACATCACGAAGCAAAAACAAATTTATCTTTTAGTAGCATTGACTGAAATATGGCAGCAAGTCATAATGTGCTTTAAGCTTGTGGATGACATTTTGGATATCTGCTGTAAATTGTGCTATTTCAACTGCTCTGATGAATCAGATATAAAGTTAAGATTTTCACACTTAGTATGATAGTATTACAATGGACTTGAATGAAGTTCTGATCATGGTAATGCTGTTAAACAAACCTTGTTACATAGGTTAATTTTTTTTGCACATCCACACCCTATATGTCTGTTTTCCGAGGATACCTCAAGGATTTTCTCTTCAGTCATTCCTTCCCATGACTTTCACCACAACTTTTGTAGGGCCTGCACAGTGACAGTTGTCATTTTTGGACAGTTAAGTGGTTCTTTTTACTTACTTACTTCTGTTGTACTGCAGCTGACTGGTGCTTTTCCATGTGATGTATCGGTGCTTGACTTGCACAAAGCTCTGCCGTGGCAGCCGGCCGAAGGATCAACCTGTTGTCTTCGATCTCTCGGTGTTTATACGGACGGAGCCGTTCTGTGCTGCAGGCTAGTACCCTCACGTGTGTGCAAACTGCTTAACATTTTTGAGCTAAGAAGATGAGGAATATGGAGATCCAGAGTAGGCTTGGATGTAATCAAAACATAATTCATAGAATTCAACAAAGAAGACTATGGTACTTTGGACAATGGACATATTTCAAGAGTGGCCAGCCATAGGTATCCAAGAATAGCAGTAGGATAATAGCAGTAGTAATATGCTCATTGACATCGCAGCAGAGGAAGACCTAAACGAAGACTGTGCACTACTGAATCTAACCACACAAAAAGCTAGAAGCACCGCTCAAGACTGAAGATCATGGAGTGGACTTGTGAAGGAGCTGCCACTGCGAGCTACTGCATCACCAGGGCACTAAGTCAAGAAGCTAAGAAGTGAAGTTGTTTTGACATAAAGGGAGGTCTTTGGAGATCGTCGGAGTGGGATTGCTGAACAGGCCTTTCCTGATGCAAAGCTAGTGACCTCAAAGTAGTGAAAGCAAAAATGTTTCCCTGTGGCTTTGGATAATTCTCTCAAGTAATTGAAAGGGAACATGGGAAATTAGTCTGGTTAAATACTCTGGGCATGAAAGTTTGTGCATTTGGGAGTTAGCAATGTATGTTTGTATGCCATTCTAAGCTTGTAAATGTGAAGAAAGACTGCAGGCTCAAAATCTAATAGATCAAGTCATCAAGCAGTAGTTGTATCAAATAGACACAGTGCATAGTTAATAATTCTCAGTGAACTACAATCACCCTAAAGCATATTCTTCAGTTACACATTGCAAAATTTTTCTGAAGTTCAGTTGTTAACATTTGCTCTCGTGTCGAGGCTGACCATTCATGTTTCATGTCAGTATTGAGGTTCACAATGATTTTGTTTTTTTTCCATCATAAATGGCATTGTGTTATTTTGTAGAGATAAATCTGAACCGCTGAAAGAGCTCACAGTGGAAGAAAAAGCTGCACTGGAAAAGGCGGAGACTTCCAGGTAACTTAACCAGTTGCAATGAGCAACAATGGACTTCTGTAACATCTGTGGTAGGATAGTCTTTTCTCGCTGGTGTCATAAATTTAAATTGATCTGCCTTTGCTACAGTTATCGTACAATATAATTGTAGATCAATTAGGCAAAATATTGTTGAAGAAACGTCTTACATGGTATGGACATATGCTGAATTTCGTTCACTGCATGCCAGTAGAGTCATATGGTCTCAGGCATTGTTTAGTCAGCGTGTTTCCAGTTGCTGTATTTTTTTGGCTCATTAACTCATTGTTACTGCATTTCTGAGTTTGAAGTGCATTTTTATGAATTAACTCTTCAGTCCTTCAATGCTGGTGTGTGACAGGAAGGGCACTTTGCAGTAACAATTCCCATAGGTCAACGTCAAATAAGTAAGTCCGGGCTGTGGGTCTGTATAGCTGCTGACTGTGGATCCAAGGCCCGTTCATTCAGAAAGTGGGCGGCCATTAAGTGTGCTGTGCTGCCGACTGCTAGTGCTGGTCAGTATGCCACTTTGAATTGTAAACTGCTGTTGTTCTGGTTTCTCTGTAAGCGGCAGAATATAAATGTTCGGACCTTTAATTTATTTAACCTTTAATCGTGAGTTTTTAAATGTTGTGATTACGACTTAGTAAACCAAAGCGAACATAACAGCAGAAGTTTGTTTTTACTGTCCAGCTTTCTGCTGTCATCGAGTCGATACAGAGCTCGTCCAAAGGAGCGTGCATTGAAGATTTACACCGACGGAGCACGGTCGGCGTGTTCTGGTACCAGCTTGTCAAACTGAGTGATCTGTTAGCTAGTCTCTCTGGTGCTGATCGAAGCAGCCTCATCTGTGTCACCGTTGGCCTTCGTAGCTACGTGTGTTGCAATAAATAATGTCAAAGACAACTGATGCTTTGACGATTGAGTTGCTTTAAGCATTATACAGGGCGGGCCAAAAAGTAAGCTTGTTCACTGTTGCAATAACTTTGTCTACTGCCAGCCAACTTTCCTAATTTTTGGCACATAATTTTTGGCTAATTATATATCCTCCAGTTGCTGATTTCCTATAATGTGTATGTGTATTGGCCCACCCTGTACAGTTGGTCAGATGTTGGGATGTATGTTGTACTTCAAATGTTTTTGGCGGTTTAAATAAGGAGAAATTTATACGGTAACTTAAGGTAAATTTTCTATTTTAGCTTTGTAACTAGCTGTAATGCATCTTTGTAATACTGTCTTGTCATTTTTTTGATACACCATGTAGGTGTCTCCCATTCTGTTGCATTGTTGTTGCTAAAAGCAGTTCATATGGTATTGTCTGTTATTCTGTTTTTTGTTGGATTTGTTTTATACAACTTTTAGGTAATCAGTTATTCTTGACATGTAAAAGTATAAAACTATTTCTGTTTTGTCAGTTGTTGAAACTCATTGCAGGTCACTTGCAGATATAACTTTTATGATGCCACAAATGAATGTTTTCAGTGCATATCGAAAAACAAATATTTTTTCGTTGATTTACGTGTAGTGGTTTTGCTCATATCTCATAATGACAGTGACTCAGTTGAAGAGTGATAAAGCAGCAGCCTTGGCCCAGAGGTAACCCAATGGACTTTTACTCTGGCAGCCATGGTTTGATTCCGGTTAACATCTTTATAAATGATTGGTATTGTCAGAAAGGACACCCGGCCAAAGCTGCCACAGTAGAACTCTTAACTTTGCAGTTAAGCAACTCCAAGCCTTGGAAGTGGCATATTCACAGTATGAAAAGGCATCTTCTTCATTTGGAGAGTACTTAGTTTTTTGATGAAGGCATTTAGTATGTTTACGGATGAGTATTTGTATGATTGTCAATTAGACCCGGTTGACAGGCTGGTTATATGCAGAGTTGTTTGTTTGGTTTGAAAGCCTAGGTTTTTCGTTTTTGAAAACCTAAAACACACACTGAAAGTCCATTTTTTGTTTTTATTTGTTGTGCAATTTGATGCACATCATATTGACAAGTTGACAATTGTGCTATATTTTGTAGCTAATAATTATATTTATACACCCTGCTATAATTAATAGAAAACAATGTGACAAGGAGAATGGTGTACTGGATGTTCTTCCTGGGTCGTAATTTGTGTCCTATCTTCTTTGTACAGTAAAACTTTAAAAATTAAAAAAAACTTGAAAACTTTTCCCAAAAAACCCAGGTCTTTGCAGCCCTGGTTATGTGGGCATGGGTAGTTTTGTTTATTACTCCTGCGGTGACTATTTAGCAGCCAGTGTTTGCTGGAATTCTTTCACGAATGTCCGATTGGCCCTGCTGTGGTCTAAGTGTCTGGAGCAGCATAAACTGCCCTGCCACATATTGGAAAGTTGAGGAAACTAGTCCTAGATTTATCAGAGGTGACGTCATTATCAGGCTCTAGCACTTGTACTACTATGCAAGCTCTTGCCATTTGTCGTGATGAGGTGTATTCGGCGAGTACTCTTGGCGCGTGCCTTTAGAAAATATCACAGTTGTCTGTGATGCTTTAATGCAGTGGTGCACAGCCTTCTTCAACCAGCGGCCACTAACTGTGGTCTTGAAGCCACAGGGTGCCCGGTCATGTGTGGCAACTAAGCTTGCATCATTAGAATGCTATTTTGAGGTGATGACAAACTTCAACAGAGAGATGGATATATTTCAATTCAGTTCAGTTCACTTACTAAATTTATGTTTTATGCAGTCTTATAATAAAAATTATGATGACTGCGCTTACGCATAGTAGCTATGTAAAAACATTTCAGTTTTCAGCCGGCTGGCTCCAGCCCAGTCAGTGTGATGTGTGTGGTTTCATAATGGCATTGAGCTTCTGGCTGTCAGAGTTTATAATACACTGTGTCTCAGAAAAAACGCACAAACTTTGAAACGGTATAGCTCAAAATTATAAGGATCGATTTTGACGACATTTAGCAGAAATATTCAACATACTCTAGAATAGAGTTTGTATGCTTCAGTTTTCGTGTAGGTTTGCTTTTTTTATCAACTTTTCGTCTTTCAAACCGCACACCAAAAATAACGCAAATTTTCAAAATTATGCGTCACACTGTCTGTGAACACGGCGCCGTTCAGTAAAGAACACAAAATTTTGATCAAAAGTCTGTATGAATGTAACGGTTAGAGCACTTGGCAGTTTATAACAAAGTTTCCAGATAAAGGTTGGACGAAGAACAGCATCAACAGGCTGCTGGTGAAGTTGAGAAAGTTCGGAAGAGTGTGACACGTAATTTTCGTCACTTACGGCGATGCAATTTAGGACAAATATTAAAACTGCATTAGCAGTAATTCATTGACGAGTGTATTATGTGTAAATGTCTACAGATTATGTGTGCCAAATATTATGAGCTTAGGTATATGTTTTATAAAAAAAAATTGCACCTCGTCAAAGTTGGCGTGTTTGCTTTATACAGCGTCAAAATTTGTGTTATTTTCGGCGTCCGGTTTGAAAGACAAAAAGTTGATAAAAAAAAGCAAACCTACAGGAAAACTGAAACATGCAAACTTTATTCCAGAGTGTTTTGAATATTTCTGCCAAATGTCATCAAAATCGATCGTTATAATTTTGAGCTATACAATTTCAAAGTTTGCGCGTTTTTTTGAGACACAGTGTAGTTGTCAAAAGATGTTAAAGCGGTTTTTCTCATATATGTCACAGACAGCATGAAGAGGTTTGTGGGATAATCATTGTGCACCACTGCTTTAATGATAGCCAGTCAGGTATATGAACATACATGTATATCTGATATCAGCAGCATTGGAAATACAATCATTTCCAGTTGCATGTGTAATATATGTGGTGTACGTGTGCAGTGTCTGTAACAGTTTGATAGTAATGTGGATTCTGTCATTTCATAGCCTGCAGTTTTTTTGTGGAAACTTTGAATTACACGGAATATTATACCTAGAATTGACTCCCAGCATGTTTGTAGAAATTAATAAAACAATTGTCTGTAAAATGAATGTCTGTAATCTTAAGTGATCTCAGAATGTCACCATTGTTTCTGAATATTTCATGACGTGATATACTCCCCAAAGATTACGTATTTGCAGTTATTGTCGATGGAGAGGTATCATCCGTCCCTCCCTCATTTTCCCTCTCCTCTGATCTCTTTCCTCCTTCCCCTTCCATTCTACCGCTTTAGGGCCCTAACCCTGTCCCTTAAATCTAGCTATGTATTTGAGGAATGCTGTAAGGTCCACCAGCTGGTCCAGGCGGAGCCCGGCCACCAAGCTCATTTTGGTGCATTTTTAGGTGAAAAAAGCATTTCATGGCATAAATTTCTTACATTTTTAACAGACAGATCTGTTTAAGTTTTAATATCCACTTCAAGCTTGTCAAACTTATATGTGTCACTAGGAGATGTATCCCCCTTTGGATTCGCCGAGCTACATATTTGTCTGTGGCAAGCAATTTAGGTATGTCCTCTTAGTTCGCTGTCAGTTGTTTAGTTCACTGATTCTGCAGTTACTGTGCCCTAGCAGTCTTGTCATTCTGGTTTTATCAACGAGACGTTCAGTTTCTTCGTAACTGCCTGATCAATAATGTGTTAGTCATATCAGTTGCATTGTTAAATGGCCTTACTGGTCTAGATGGTCATCTTCATCTTCTGGCCATCCATAACAGCATCCCATTTAAACAGGTAGGGGTAGCTTATGGACCTGATTTTGAAGAGCTTGGCTTATGGTTAGTTTTTGGTATTTTTATGAGGTCAGTGGTTTTTAACCAGTTTGACTATAATCCTTAGTGTTATTGGGGCGTGATTCTTAATGTTGTATAAAGAGTGATACTCTCACTTAATGGTACTGTTAATGATGATGATTTTGGCATTCTGGTGGCATTGTTGGTTCAGTGTAGAAAAGGTTAAGAACCGCTGTGGCTGTTGGTAGTCGAGTCTGAATCCCATTCACAAATGATTGGAAAAAGTACTTCCAGGTACTCATGGTTACCAGTACACTTTCTTGGAAAATATCTGGGTGTCAATGAAGATCTGATCTCAGGACTATGTGCTGTACAGTAGTGCTGTGCATAGTTAGTCTTAGTGACTACTAATTAGACTTAGAGCTTATCTGAAAGATTGTCGTTAAATGGTGCTAAATATGTGTGTGTACAGTGTGTGTCATAAAGTGGTTTAATAGTGCCTCAGAAATGCTGATTGTATGTTGGGTTGAATATGTAAGTTTGTCATAAATGTTGTTAGCCGTGTGCATTTTCAGTATTCAGATGGGTTTGCTGTGGTACAGTATTGCTACACTATTTATGACTTGCATGACTACAGCCGCATGCATCAACATATATCACATTGAAAGATTTTTTCATTAAAGCGAGCTAACTGTGCACTGTAGAATGTGTGCACAGTGTCATTTGTCCAGTGTCTGTCATGTGCCAAATTTGTAGCATTTTAAACACTATTACGCACCCACTTCCCACTTATGTTTTATCGTCATTTTTCAAATTTTCTCGAGTTATCCTTTCTCCAAAGCTTTTGAAAGCTTTCATAGAAATATTTACAGAAAGACTTCTGTGTGCTGTGGTCAATAAAAAGGTGCCACTTTTATTTCCACAATAATTTTGGAAAATATGGACTGCTGAGTATATTATTTTATGATGATCCAGTCAGAACCACCACTCAACAGATTAGTGCAGCTGACACGATCGTGCATCGTCAGTGTCATCACAGTCACTTATCATAATTTCAATATCAATGTTTTTGCTGGTTTTTGTATGCGTCACTAATCGTTTCAGGCATCGTTCCAGTGTCATTTATATTGTCGAATCGAATTGGACGAATTGATTCAAATGTGTTTTCTGGCGTGAATTGAATCGTGAATTGAATCGGATCAAAATTATTTAGGCAACTCGACATGCACTATTGAATGCTTAGCACAGCATTGAACAATGGCGTGCACGACTCAAAGCACGTATGCCCAGATATTTTGAACATACACTGCAAGAAATTAACCTGCATGGATGTATGAATGAGGAAGTAATATCTCTTGAATATGGTTAATGTACTGTAAATGAACGAGTCTGCACCACATTCGAATTGAATAACAGATGTACAGTTGAATACCGAAATTTCGCCAGGTAGGTGCAATAACAGATTTAAGGCGAGGTGGTTGTTTTTATTCCAGCTTTTTCCACAGTTTATCCTAGAACGTAGAAGTGAAAGAATTTTTAAAATTGTCCATTTTGCCAACATTATTGTGACAATAAACGTGCCTCCCTTTTTAGCCGACCGAAAATACACAGTAGGATCGGATAAAATTGGCATCATACTGATTGTCCGTCTGTCTATTTGCCCGTTTGTCTGTGACGCTGTGCATTTTGGCGCTCAGGGTCAGTGTAGGGGAGGGGGGTTGAACGTTGTACCATGGTGTTCCTAGGACTGCACTTCCTATTCACTTCTTCAGACACTGTTGCTGTCGTTTAGGCCACAGTTACTGAAGATGTATCGTTCGTCAACAGTTCACTGCAAAAAAAAAACGAACCGCCGAAGTTCTGCATCTGGAAAGTCATGGACAGCGTGGTCACGTGACCATGGCTATTCCAGATGTGACATTTTCGGCGGTTCGGTTCTGCAGCTATACCGTCCGTCATACGCAGTACGATCGGCCTTCTTAGCGACAGCTACACTTCTTGTACGGACTGTGGTGTAGAAATCTTTGAAGATGCTAGAACAGTGTGGTTTTTGCGCTGAATGCCACTGCTGGCGCCAACCAACCGTCAGTGTAAAAGATTAACTGAAGGCATATCACAGTATTTTTTGTTAATGTATGTGATTTTCTGCGAGTGTGTTTTCTTATGTTTATGTATAAAGTTTAAAAGCGCCTTCTGTGTGTACGTCGACGTCAGTCCTGAGTTTTATGTGTTCTAGTGCATGTGAATGTGTACAGGGTGCGCCAAATAAAAGTAATCCCCTGCCGTGTTTTGTTAATATCTCAACAACGAAGACGAATTTTTAAAAGAGAATTTACACAGTTATTTTTCATTCATATCTACGTATAACTGCCAAACTATGTTAAATTATCACAACATTTGACTAAGTTATGCCATTTCAATCGAGGCCACCCCACGTTTTGTAA
>Ga0209788_1000566_pt1 | contig 10034 bp, 7 predicted proteins | sample WorMetLIZISLAND1_2_FD_187415 | JGI IMG/M metagenome (GOLD analysis project Ga0209788, IMG submission 187415) | Marine gutless worms symbiont microbial communities from Max Planck institute for Marine Microbiology, Germany - Olavius clavatus LIZARD... ...
TTTACAATCCAGAACATACGTCATTTAAATAGTGAAAAAAATAAAGTACGCCTACTCTTCATACTTGTGAGCATATTTGTACATTTACAGCGGTGGTACGGAAGTGACAGTGACTGGAAGTAATCTTGATTCAGTTGCTGAACCACGCATTAATCTCACCGTCGTCATCACCATGGTTAACAGCAGTATCACATCTACCAGCAGTTCGGAGGTACTATGATAATGTTACTCATCTTCGGAGGCATTTGTCGGAAATGAAGCTGCATAGATTCATAGGTGTAGTGCAGCGCATTAGAGGTTATTTTATAATGAGATGCGCTATATGAATCTACGTTTTAGTTCGTTACTTACTTACTTACTTACTTAGCCAGGGGGCAATGGAGGTAATAACGCCCAAGAGTCCATGATTGGCAGTGGCAGAGTACCAAAAACTGAATAGAATAGAGAAACGGGAAATGAACGAATTTTGCGGCCGTTAGACCCGTTTTCTGTGCTGTTAGTGCGTTAAACATGCGTTTGCGGTCGGGGGCCTACTGGGGTAGCTTATATTTACAGCTTACAGCGCTGCCCCGGACTGCTAGCTGGTGACCCAAGAACGCCAAGAACCCTTCCCCCACTCTCGGCCTTCGGCCTTGAATTTCGGCCCTTCGGGCCTCAGGAGTGCCCCCAATAAAAATTCTTGGCTACGACCGTGCATAGATCTAGTGGTTCTAAGTTATAACGAGTGTTATCTTCAGTAGACAGTGGTATATTTAACTTAATTCATGACCGTTTGCAGCGCTATTCATATCTGGGTTGTTCTCGCTTGGCTGGCTGCGTCCATTCAAGCGTGAACAAGTCAGACGCGAATGTGAGAGTGAGTTATGACTCGTTAACTCACTCTAGACTCAATGTAGAGATAGGAAGAAAGAGTAGGTCATGTACTAACTAGTGCTAGTCGTTTGGCGTCTCTTTCATTTACCTACGGTATATTTTATGTCAGTTGCTGTAACGTGTGGTACGTTTCTCCTTTTTCTCCAGTCATCCAACGCAACATCTTCGTTCTTGGTCTTCTGCATATCCTTCTTCCTTCAATCGTCTTTCTAACGTTGTATTCAATAAAGGCATTGACTAGCATGGGTCACTTTTCAACACATGTTCAATCCACAACTGTCGATTTCTTACTATAAGTTCTAAATGTGTCAGACGCCTCTGTGTTGTGGCCTTAGCACACAAGCACACGTGTAACACGATTTGCAAAATGTGTTTGCGAGAACACAGTGCAGGCGTTGGGTGTAACCATAAGTACTTGTAACCATACTGCAATGATTCGCGATGAATTTCAAGTGAAAAATTGGTGAAGTCACAAACGGTGTCGTCCGCTATACAAAGACTTGTCGAGAAATATTTTTCGTTAGCCGTGTGATCTCAAAGAAACCGATCTGGAAAGTTGTAAGACTATAGGTTTTGAGCAGGCACGTAGCCAGCCACAGTCTTTTTTGTAGGGGAGGAGGGGTAAGGGCATGGAGCCAGCGAATTTTTGAGGCAAATAACAGTTTGGGGGCTTACGTTACTATGCATATATGCATATGCGCATATGATAACTACTGAAAAGGTGTTTGTTATAATCTTTCTTTTTTTTGGGGGGGGAGGCAAGGCAAATCTGGGAGTAGCTTCCGTGAGGCTCCGTTTCTACATGCCTGGTCTTGAGTAATGTATATAGAAGAATTCTGTTTCAACTTAGTATAACAAAACTGGACTGATATTGGACTTTTGCAGCCGTGTAAGCCCGCGACAAGCGAAGGTAGCCAGATGCTCTGTCGAATGCCAGCTGTGGGTCTTCCTCCAGACTCAGCCAAAGAACTGGAAAGGAGTGGATCTGGAACAATTGACGGCACACAGGGACCCGGAGTTGCAAGCTACTTGTCTTCGGATGGTGAAGTTCGTGCTGACGTTTACCTTGGAGTCGTAATGGACGGATTCAATCTTTACCAGAACATCAGCTCTTTAGATCCTGACATCAAGATGCAGTTTGCGCAGAAGCCTGACATTATTTGTCATCCTGATGTCATTCTATTTAACCCTGACAATAATAATACCATTACCATACAGGTATAGTAGTTAGTTTGTCCATGTCATAGCAAAACAGTCGGCGTAGGCGCCGACTTTTAATAACGAGAACCGAGGCAGCGTATCGAGACGCCGAGAGTAGAGGCGCCAAAGACGCGGGAAATTTAAGAAGCCGAAGGTGTCGAGGAGGGTTGGAAATTTGAAGGGAGTTTCGCTCCAAACCAGGGCTGGAAAATGGTTTCGCAAAAGCTAGGTGTTTAGGTTTTTTAAAAACCTAAAAAAATTTAAAAGTCCAAATTTTCTGTTTTTAGGTTTTTGTTTTGTATCCAATTTTATACAGATTATATATAGCTTCATATTCTAATCGTAATTTGTAGGTTTTGTTATAATGTACAGAAAACGATGTGACAGGGAGAATAGTGTATGGGATGTCATTCCTGGGTCGTATTTTTGTGTCCGGTCTTCTTTGTGCACTAAAACCTAAAAACCTACAAACCTAAAAAACCCTTAGAAACCTAGAAACCTAAAAACCTAAAAACCTAAAACCATTTTCCAAAAAATCTAGTTTTTCCAGCCCTCTCCTCAACCGACTATTAGTCTCTCCAAACGTATCCAGGGCGGAGCCCCAGCCGCAAAAGTAATCGTGGTAATAGTTGTTGCAGTTGCAATGAAGTCAAGACCCGCAAAGTATGTGTGCAGATAAAACAATTGTTATTAATGCCTTATTCATTTTTAAAGATGCATTGGAAAACGCCCAGTCAGAACATTTTTGATTAGATCAGAATTCATTCTAAAGATAACTGAAGTAATCTTTGTTTTGCTTCAACTTGGCTTGTTTTGATGGAGCTTTGTTTCTCCTCGCTTCTTTGCTACGTTTTGGTTATTTTAAAATAATATTATTTTTAATAACATATACTCAAATGCCACTCCAAAAAGGCAACTTTCGGCTATAACTGAAGTGGTTTTAATGTTAGTTGCAAGCTCGAGTTTGTAATATTGATGTACATGCAACATTGTGACAATAGTAAATTGTTCAAGGAAATCTAGCTTGAAAATAGCACTGCAAACTCTGCAGCACAACTTGCAGTTTATTCAGTACAGAACGGGCTATGTACGGTACAGTGTTGAACCTAAAGGCAGGCGAAAAATATTATCAAGGTATTTGATAAAGATTACCATGTCTGCATTGGATTAACGAAGATAAATTTTGCATAGTAAACAAACATATAGAGTGGAAAGTTGAAACGGAGCTATTATAAATAATATAATATGATTTCTTTCCCAATTTGTCTGGAATATCCTAAAAGCAAGCCCACATTACAATCGTAGGTTTGTTTTTGCATTTGGTTTGCACAGTCAAAGTCAAATTGCAGTGTTTTTTTCTGCAAATAGCGTTTCTTACTATTTTTCAGGGACGACATCTGCAGCGTGGTAGTCGTCTGGTGGACTTTGACATAAAACTCGGTGATTCTGAATGTGTTCCTGTTTCACTGACTGACAGTCAAGTCGAATGTAGACCTCCCTCAGACAGGCCCAAGAGAAACGTCAACGACAAGTCCTGTCAGGATGATACGCTGTCTACAGATGTTTGTATTACAAGTTTATTACTACGAAAATACAAACCGTTTTTTCATTGTTGGTTAAACCACGTGTGAATAATTTTCGTTGAGTAGTCGTATAAACAATGTCTAATGCTTTGACTGTTACTTGGCAACATCAGTTGTACAAAAATGCTGCTCGTATAATTCCCAAAAGTTGTCTTTTGGGAAAACCCGGCAAAATTCAGAATTAATCCGGATAAAATTGCAGAAGCAGCAAAAACAGTAGCAACAGCAGTGTTCTGAGAGACGGTAATACCAACCAAGAAAAATGCTTGTGTTTACTAGGTAAATTTTATAGAAAATGTACGCATGGTACTGAAAAACTGCAGTTTTTGTGAGTGCTGGCCTCCAGCAAAACCGTAGTCGGAATACTTACTTTGAGCATTTTGATTTTCATTTACTGCGATATATTTTGTCTGGGTATAATAGGTACGTTTTTCATGTGACATTCGTGATTGTCACATTATAGCGGTTGTGACCGAGAATTGTTTTTTCCGTCTTTGGGTTAAATTATGCAATTTTCGAATTCGAATCTTTTTCTATGTCACCTAAGAACAATAGCGTATTAATGATGCATGTTACCTATTTGTATTTGTGAACACCGCTTCTGCGTCACATTTGTTGCGGATGTATACAATGGCAACCGACCTATGGCCGTTGATCTCAAAATGGCGACCGTCACATCTTGAATGTATTTCCGGGATTGATTGTTGTCTGAATGACAAATCAATACCGGAAATAAATTCAAGATGGCAATGTATTCTGTTGCAATGTGTACGCCTTAAGTAGTGAACATTTGTTGCAGAATTGATTAATCAATCAATCTCGATTTCTGTAGTGGCCTAAGTAGTAAAACCTACTGCTAGATCCAGTGGAAAAGGTTAGCTAATGTCAAGGAAGGTTAGTTTAAAAATCCAGAAAATATCCGGGAAATAACTTCAAGACTTTCAGTCACTGGTGGAATGTAGTTGTTCACTTTCCTATTTGCTATCCTATATTCATCGTTGACCAATGTTCAACGTTTGTCTTCGTGTTGCAGATACTGATTGGCAACGCACATTATAACTGTTCGTGTGTACTACGCTACACGACACCAGAAGACGATGAAAGCCGTAACCGTTGGCCAATTATCCCTCTCGCTGTTGCTGCTGGAATTCTTCTGATCATCGTTATCATCGCCATTATAGTCGGCATCGCGACCAAACAGGGAAAATGTCGGTCGAGACCAAGAGAAGATGTAACTGCCTTCGCCGGCGAAGGACAGGCTGAGATCCAGCCGGATGACAGACTGTACTACAATATGCCTCTAGGTGCTGAGGCTGCTTACGAGGTTCCCGTGGAGCCCGAAGACAAGAAAGGCTACATGGCTCTAGGCAGACCCCAGTCAGCTCACGAAGCGTAGCCCTATTATTGTTGACCGGAAAAAATACCACGAACGTTAGCTATAAAGAGATCCCATTTTCTGTGCCATAACTTACATGACTGAGAAATGCGAGACGATTGAAACTACGGAGGTGGAATTATTGTGCAAGGTCAAAAATGCAGGGATGGAAAATGAGTGAGTGGAAAAATCGGCACGATACTGTACAATTTGTACATTGTAGTAGTGTTTTCTTTTCATTTTACTGTTTACAGTGGTTAGTAATAAGTTTGCAAACTTTGCAGCTCGTTGTACTCTACTTTTACTACGCCAAAACATGCCAGTATGATTTGACACGAATGCAGCAATTTTGTTTACGGTGTCTTCAGGTTATCGGTATAGGCCTACAGTTCTTTGCTTTCAACTGCCGTATTTTCCAGCACGTAGTATCGTGCCGATATTAAATTTGTACTCCCGCATTTTCAGCGAACCCGAAAGCGCAACAGCTACACGTACTTACCGTGAAAACGTTTCCTCTGACTTCTGTTAAAGATGTCGTGATTTATTTAAATTGTTGTCGTATATTAACAAATGTATTATTGCATGAACAATAACAGAAGAAATTGTTTCAATAAAAAGAAGCCAATCAGTGCCGCGCGATTTTTTAAAAATTTCATTTACAAATGTTGGCAAACATAAAAAGAGGCACAGCGGTTGCTGCACTTGAATTGCTTGATCTGGTTCAAACTGCAAATTGCGTACATATACTGTCTTATAAAGATAAACAAACTATTACAAACGCTGTTACAGTAGCCTGCACGTTGTGGCGTCGTTGCTTGCGCAGTCATCTAGGCACACTGCCATTATTGACTGATTATTAGTGCATTCTCTCAAATACAGATTAGCTGAAATATATTATCATTTAACATCTCCTGTATAGCTGTTAATGGAACCCCATCTCACAGCTACGGGGTTTCACTTGCCATATGGGATTACAGTGTTACTAGCCACCTGACAAGTTCCTTAACCCCAACCAGACAGGGTGGCACTTGATTTTCCTACCCCGGAGGGACGAAGGCTGAGTTGACCTAGGTGACTGGTTAAATGTTTGGATGGTTTACCCGACCACACACTGTCACCCATCTAAGTAGTGCACAACCAGGAGTCGAATTCGCAACCTGTTGATCACTAGTCCGACGCCCTAACCACTACACTACTAAGGCCATAAACAAAACTATTTTACATTATATCTGGTCTCTTCCCTTCCTCATCACTAATTTTCATTTTGATAATTATTTGTTCTCATTTTCAAGGGAAGCAAGGGCAAGGTCCTCTTGACGCTAATCTTCGTTCCGTTTCCCCTGAGCTGATACGGCAAGACCACTGATACGGTCTAGTGCACCGCGTTGTGCGGCTGAATAATGCACAGTCGCTGGTACTCGTCGTGTCTACCCACGGAGGGATGGCAAGGCTGAGTTGATATCCGGCTCACTGGTTGCATACCGAGATGGTTTCCCGCCCACAGACGGTTACCCGTGTCGGAGTACTACGCCGGCACAACGTTGATTATAACGACGTGGTAGTATTTTTGCATTACAATAATTAACTTAAGGGGAGATTCAGTTGAAGATTAGTCGCTATTAGAGATGGAAGAACGATGTTTAGGACAATCTACGATTAAGTCAAGTCAAGTAAAGTAGTAATTTAGTGCACATATCAAACGTACATGCAAACATAAAAACAGTTGATAACTGAAGATAGTTGGCAAGTAACTTATTCGGCCATCAACTTGTGATTCAAAAAACCGGACCTCAGTTGGTGCCGGTGGAAGCATCCTATTTGAGATTTACAGACAATAAGGTGAACTTACTTTGTAATTGTACAGCACGAGAAAGTCTCCTGACAAATATTTTGGTCAGATATGATAGGGGATCAACGGACGACTTTTTCTGCAGAGTGCGTATGGGCCGTTCAAGGTCATCCAAGGTCGTTGATTTTCGTACCAATCGAAAGTGCGTATGCAACTTCCTATTAGTCCGTCCTAGCAAACCTAGGTCCTGTCTTGCACCGTTTCAGAGATATTGCAGGTCTTGTGCTTATGACCCAACCCCTATTCCACGGTTTTTCCACCTTAATTTTGGGGAGTTCCCGTTGGACCAGATCGCCGATGTTGGGGTCAATCAGAGCAGGTACCTAACGCTATTCAGCCTGAAATTATGTTCGAAGTATTCCAACCTATGTGATCACGGTACCTGATTATCACATACAGACGGACAGACGGACAAACGGACGGAGGGACGACATGCTGTGGCATAAGCGCATTCTTAGAAATAAATCTGAACGATTAAATACCCGATCGTGCACCCGGGTACGGCATTCTGCTGATGCACGTTAGCCTAATTCCGATGGTGCCGAAACTTATGATGTACCGTAGGCCTAATAGCTATGGTCATGCGGGTCATGGGCAATTAAGCGATAGTCATGAGTCACGAAAGATGACTCACTGTCATCTCCGATCTTGGTCACGTTTTGGCCTCAATACTCAAAGCCGGTGCCGCCATTGGCCGCAACAACCAACTGTCCTACATGTATATTGTGTCTTTTACTGTACATAATCACGCAATCAGTACAATAGTTCAATGGTAAATGATGCTCTAATGCGTCTCGAATAGCGAATATTCTCACGCACCGTAAGCCATTTATCGGCATAAAGGCTGGCCCAGACAAATAAGGACCATGGTATACTCGCCAGAAACCGGCGCCATTCTATTTGCCTCCAATTTCTGTCACCGCCTTTTTGGTTCCATAATGCGTCTGAAAACAAACATGGCTGAAAGCGACGTGGATGATGAGTTCATTATCATTGCGAGAAATGCGAGTGCGATTATTACGTCGGATATTGCAACCAAAAATAAACTAAACAACAACAACAACCAGTGACCAATTATAAGTCAACATTTCAGTCACGTGCATGCATGCCAGTTTCTTGCTTGGAATATCAATAAATAAATCAATCTTATCTGTAACCTGGTCTATTAAGTACGCACGAAGCAGCATAAACCAATAAAAACATACAGAAAATACATAAATACAAAAAGATTCAAGTAAAAACTACAAATTAATAAAATCAGACAGCAGATTGTTCAAATACAGATCAAAAACAACACGAAGGTAAATTGTTCCATAAGCGTGCACCAGTAACAGAAAAGGCGCGACGCCCAACAGTAGAAAGTCTGACAAACAGTGTGGTGGACCGAAGTCTTTGTCGAGACGGGATGTCAGCGGTGCGCGTGAGCTGCCGAAAAAGACAGCAGCAGAGCATCAGCATGCAGCGCCCGGTAGTAAGAATGGTGTCAATAGGAATCAGATTTGTGGAGTCGATTTTATGGCGTCATTTTCTGGCCCGTGTGTCATGCACCTAAGTCATCATATCTGTATCGAAATGCCGCAATGCTCTCACGATCTCAATCGGCAGTAAAAATTTGATTATTACGATATAACAGTGACGGTTTGCACAACACTGTTATTCAGCAGAAGAGGGCGCGTGGTAATTGCGTTTCTGAAAAGAAGCTAGACTGCCGGAGCTTACACGATCGCCCGAAAGGCCGCTCAACAGAGTAAGTGCAGCACTTGGTACGATGGGCGATCTATAGCGCAGACATGGGGACACACTGACAGCTTCATCAACCCTTACGTTGTCCAGCTCGGGTTTTGCATCATAAAAAACATTCTGACAATGGACTGGGCGAAACAGTTTTTACAGCACGATGCTACGCAGAGCGTGGTTATGCCACAGTGAGTCGTCTGTCCCTCTGTCTGTCCGTCCGTCTGTCTGTAACGTGCAGGTATGTTTTTTCACACGTGGCTCACATTCACCCCAATATGGGCGATCTGGTCCAACGGGAACACCCCCAAAATTAGGGTGGAATAGGGATGGGGTCAGGAGCACAAAAACCTGCAATATCTCCGAAACGCTGCAAGATAGGACCAAGGTTACTATAACGGACTAATAGGACACGCTTTCGATTGGTAACAAAATCAATGACCTTGGATGACATTGATTCCTTGAACGGCCGAAACGTCACTCTTGTAGAAAGAAAGCAATTTTACGCAGCCTACCATAACAATTTAAACGAAGATAGATCCATACTATCAGCGGCAAAATGTAGTTCTATGCTTCTAGTTTTTAGAAATATAAGGTATTATATGCTTATATTCGCGGGGGTTCCTCGGGGTGGGGCGTCAAATACAATAATCTTGCCGTATACCTGCGTCCAAATTGCGTCAGCTGTTTTGTAGGCTAGCTATAAAATTACGTGTTGTGAACTTGTGACCCTGTGGTTGTGACTTCTGAGATTATGGGTCAGTGACAAAGGTCACACACGAAGTAGAGATGGGTCGATATTATCGGTATCGTCGATAATATCGATCATCGTGGCTTTTCCTGGTCGTGTGCCATGATTTTCGGTTATCGCCGTGATTTTGCTTTCATAAACATAAACCCGGAACAAATAACAGCAATAAACTCAGGAGGCTCGAGGTTAGTGTTCTAATAAATGCCGAGTCTCTTAAACGCCGGGGTTCCGAGACCCGCGTTCTTTTACTTGGTGTTATTTGTGTGTCGTATCGGTATTTGTGTTTTCTGTACTTGGGCATGCCTTAGTATCCACGCAACATTTTAGCTTTACTTAATCTGTTTTACTCATTGTTGTCATATACTTTGCTGCTTTTATTCTACAAAATAAACTGATTGATTGATTGATTGATTGACATTACTAGCGGAGTCAACAACAACGTCATGTCATTGCCTAGACTATTATCAACTGTATTGCTGTGTGCAATGGTGTCACAACGGATAAACTCACAACACGGTAACATTGTTCTGATTAAAGTCACATAATTATCTCCTACTGTTGTTCGCGTTGTTGTTGTTGTTGTTGTTGTTGTTGTTGTTGTTGTTGTTGTTGTTGTTGTTGTTGTTGTTGTTGTTGTTGTTGTTGTTGTTGTTGTTGTTGTTGTTGTTG
>Ga0209788_1000567_pt1 | contig 10029 bp, 4 predicted proteins | sample WorMetLIZISLAND1_2_FD_187415 | JGI IMG/M metagenome (GOLD analysis project Ga0209788, IMG submission 187415) | Marine gutless worms symbiont microbial communities from Max Planck institute for Marine Microbiology, Germany - Olavius clavatus LIZARD... ...
CCTCTACACCGACCCTGAGAGCCACAATGCACAGCGTCACAGACAGACAGACAGACGGACAGACGGACAACCGGCTTATACCAATAGCCGATCATACTGTGTAGCAGTACGATCGGCTAAAAAGCGTAAAAAAATTCCAACGGACTGTTGAACCCAATGTTGTTGGCAATAATGACCTGTGATATTTCATGATGGCAGTATACGGTACATCTCCGCGTCTTCCGGTTTATACTTCCGTCAGCTGTTCTCAGGTATAGTGCTGCTGAGTGTTCTTATTGACAACTACTACCGTCGCTAATGCGTGTCTCGCCAGACTGAATAGCCTAGAATTGTCTGTCTGCAGGTGTTAGCTGCTATTTTCAGCGACAATCAACTGGTCGTCACTGATCGCGACGTTCGTTTCTTTCTTTCAACACGACAGACGTAGTTGAGTCTGGATAGAGGGATATGGATTGTACGGCTTTGCCACAAGGAGGAGATGCGATTGTCGCTAAGTCAATGGGGACGTTTCCTTGAGCACCGAAGGCGCAGAGAGGGTGTGGTCATGGAAGAGGGCTAGCTCAACCGACTAGACAATCTGCAGCCTGCAGGTGTGTTGTAAATCCCACACATTGGTCTGACACAAAGCCTCAGCCTACAAAGATGTTTGAAACTTTGATGCAAGTGCATTCTCTGAACACTGAAAACTTCATCGTGGGTAAAACTGATTCAAAAAATGACAACATTTAATATCCGAATCATAGCACATATTGATTTTTCACGAATATTTTCTAACACCAAGTGGGCCTACGTCACTTCCTCAGGTAATATTTTTGGTAACTATCTTACGAAAAACAGAAAGCCGTGCTATCACAGGGAGAACCGCGCGATGCCGCTTTAAATTTCGATGCGTATCGAGTTTCACAATAAGTCGTCAATGGAACGTTTATGTAGGCTACGCTAAACACGGCAACCTTGTCGTCGTGTCGACGCGGACACATCTGCCGCCAAAGCCAACACGAAACACCTTGAATCGCGTTAAGAGGTCATTCAAGGTCACAAATTTTGGGATCACTGAAAAGCCGACAAGGAACTGCATATTACTGTATAATAACGTGGGCTTTAGAGTCAGAAATTTCGAAGGAAAAGTCTGAGCATTTCCGTTTTCGAGAACCCCACCACAGTCATTCGGCACCCCCTGTCCTCTGAAGCCCTGCGAATATTCGCACAAAGATCATACTTTTAAAAATTACATTCATTGGCGGATGATTCGCCTTCATTATCGTCGAGCCTGATTGTGTGCGTCTATCTTCATTCGTTTTTTGTGGCGGTCTTTTGAAAGTCGAATGCTCTGAGTAAAACAGCTGGCACTAAAACCGAGTTTGACATGAAATAGCTATTCAAGGTCATTCTAGGTCATTCATTTTGCAATCAATTACAAGTCGGCAACGGATTGCTTATCGCCATATAATAACGCTGTCCTTACCTTCAAAGTGTCCGAAGACGTAGCCACCTAATTAGCCAAAAATGTCGTCGTCAATAACTCCTCTGTACTTTGACGCCCCTACCCGAGGAACTCCAGCGAATATCCGCATATACCTTATATATATAAAAACTAGAATCATTGACATTTTCCCGCCGATAGTATAGCCTAGGTCTAGCTTCATTCAAATTTTCTGGTTAGCTCCGTTAAACGATTGTTTTCCGCAAGAGTGCGTTTCTGCCGTTCAAGGTCATCCAATATCACTGATTTTGGTACGAATCGAAAGCGCGTACGCGACTTCCCAGTCCGTCGTAGCAACCTTGGTTCTATCCTACACCATTTCTGAGATATTGCAGGTTTTTGTGCTCATGACCGCAACCCATTCCGCCCTAATTTTGGGGGTGTTCCCGTTGAACCAGATCGCCCATGTTGGGGTCAGCCCGAACATAAGCATAAACCTTAAACTAATCAGTCGTCAAATTATTTTAGAAATATTCCACAAAATGTGATCACGGTACCTGAACGTCCGGAACGGAGAGACGGACAGACGAACTGCTGAATAACCGCGCGTAACAAGAAGCTCATCAGGTACCGCATAGAAGCAGCGCGTCAGCTGCGCATCTCTATCTAGGCTAGCTAACTGATCGTGCACTGCACTGAACGCCGCAGAATCGCAGATGTTGTATACAACTAGACTATTGCCAAATCGTATCGACAAATCGTATCAGCGAAGAAAGCCTCCGACATACGTGGGTGATGAAGTTTTCTAACATTATATACCCATACGTCTTTGAAGGTCATCTGTCTTCGTGCCATTACGATTAACGAAGCCAGAAACTAGAGTCATTGACTTACATTTCTGCCACTGATGGCATGGGTCAATGTTTGTTACTTTTCACGCAACTATTTTCGAAAATCGAACACTGAGTCAAGCGGTGCTGGCCAAAAACGGATTTTGACATGAAACAGCCACTGAAGTTCATTCTAGGTCATTCATTTTGCAATCATTCACAGGCCGACAGGGGCAGCATATCGTCATCTCAGAAGTTTCCGAAGAATTAGCCACTCAAATCACCAAAAATTGCCATCGTCGACAACCCCACTCTCATTTGACGCAAACGTCAGAGGTACCCCCGCGAGTATCCACATGGGACTTATATTTCCAGAAACTGGCTTACATTTTTGTCGCCGATAGTGTGGGTCTATCTTCATTCAAATTTGTGCAATGGGCTGTAAAAGACGCATCGTTTCTGCAATAGAGTGCGTATCGGCCGTTCAAGGTCATCCAAGGTCGATGATTTTGGTACCAATCGAAAGCGCGTATGCGACTTTCTATTAGTCCGTCATTGTGACTGTGGTCCTATCTTGCACTATGTTTGAGATACGGCGACTTATTGTCTAAAAACTGACTATTTTTCTTAACTTCTCTCATTTGGCGCCCTCGCTGCTTATGTTCCCTTTGGAATTTCGCGCTGAAGTTAACCGTGAGGAAACTATAGTCATGGGGCTATCTACAGTGCAGAGCCCATTATCGTAGCTTGAGTCGTTTTGACATGATACCGCACTGTGTTGGACGGACGGACGGAGAGACGGACGGAATATGTCATAGGTAATACAGCGCTCTGCTTAGCAAGCTATGCTGACGCGCTGCAAAAACTGAAGCTGTTCATCGATTGTATCACATCGATTAAATCGCCTGCGTTTGGCTAAATATAATCATGCAAAGTTTTCCTGTAATTTGAGTTACCGTTTGCGATAAACAATTATTCATGCGGTGGTATTAGTGTTTCACATATAGACTTGTCGATATTCCTGTATAAATTTAGTTACAACTGATGGTAGTTTCTGCTATTCGGTTTGTCTGCCTAATGACTTGAACGAAGTGTCGTAATGGCTAATTGAGTCTTGAGCAGATGTGAAGTGTTCAGAAATTAGCACCATGCCAGACTGCAATTTAGCCGCCTATATTTAGTCAGCAGCAGTTTCTCAAAATTGCCGTGTCGCTGACCTTTATTAAATAAATATTATAATGTGTACGTTGTTTTAGCACTTAACTCTAGTTTAATGAAGAAAAATGTATTTTTCTTTTATTTCTTTGTTTGTATAGTGAACGAATTTTTTTTTATTTTCCGACTCGGCTACGTTTTGTGAGCTAAAACATTGCAGCCGCGCAGTGAAAGCGTAAGTACACCTTGTTGGTTCTATACCACTAGTATAGGTTTGTTTTACTTGTTCATTTGCTGTTCAGGTATCACATCCTTTAGTCCACTGATCAAAATAAAGCATAGAATCCTTTGACATCCTATTAGTCGAATGATGGTTGACGTGAAAATAATGACAAAACTTGACAAAGCCATACACTTTTTCGACATTGTCTCATTATTTCACAGATGATGTTCATGTGAAGGAATTTTTGCGTCTTTATTTAGGCCTATACTTTCTACGGTGTTGGAAACCAACGTGGGTTCGATTTATACAGGAAGACATAAAAATCCGTTATGAAGCAAGGAATACGGCATAGATCTAGTCGGCAGCTGCAGACGACAGCGAATCACACGGTGTTACACTTCTAATGAAACGGCTAGCGTTACAGGATATTAACATTTCTGACTCATTTATGGACTCTCTCAAGAACACGATGACTGAGTTATAATGTACCTTCAAAATACGCAGTTTGTACGAACATGCAGAAGGAAATATGACAACTTACTATGCAAACAAGGAATACACTTCGCTCTTGATTCGCACTTTCAGTTGATATTCTTCGTTTCCTTGTTGTTCGTGGTACGGTTCTGTCACAGTGGAGCTGTAAATATACGTCGCATGAGAGTTTTATATCTAGAGTTTCAAGTAGGCCCGCTGTCAGTCTGAAGTACTTGGAACGTGAACGGAGAATTGTGGATAAGCAGATAATGGCGAGGTCATTTGATGTGGCTAACTGTCGACGAGCGAACCTGACCAGTCATAAAGTGAATGAGTAGGGAAGCGATGTAATGAGTCTTTTGTCGTAGCTGATCCAAATTATTACTTGTATTACTTGTATCCAGGCGTCGACCAAGAGACGCAGTCTGTGGCAGATGCTGTCGGACCGGCGACCAAGTACGTGACTGTAGGCCTATCTATAAGTGAGAGTGTTCTGAGACGGGATCCATCTGGGGGAGGAAGTCCTATAGCGCCCCCGCGGGGTCCAAGCTAGGGAATTGCCCTGTTAGAGGTCTGGGGACGAAGTCTCCAGAAGCTCAAAGATTGTAGCTGAATGTTGGCATAAATATTGACAAATGCTGTTAAATCAAATTCTGGGGGTTGGAATACAGTAGCAACCCCCACCTCATAATGTGGGTTACAGCCACCTAATTCTTGGGAGTTACGCAAATGTCGGCGATAGCCGCTGCATCGTCATCATCGTCATCATCATCAACAACAGTAACAACAGTAGCACAGCAGCAGCATTGTCAGGCCTCATTTCATTACATGATCTCATTACTCGTCTAAATGTTAACTACGTGACAAAATGTCACGCTGTGTACTGCACATAATGTCACCTAGAAGTGTCTTTCTCAGTATATACGTGACATTGTCTGAAGTGTCCTGTAACCACGGCTGAATCGGTGAGATGGTAGGAGTTTAATTCTCTGAATAAAATCCACAAAACAGCTAGCGAAGGTCGTTTTCGGCGAATATAGTTGCCAGTGTGGACGAGGCTTTGCACGCGCCTTCTGTACCTCGGTGTTTACACGCTGTTTCCATTACACGCACATTCAGTCTTCCTGTCTCTTCAGCGGCACTGCAAAGCAAATGCTGACATCGCTGCCATGAATGGTGCAAGCTTAACGGAACGCGCCATCGTAACTCGTAAATGTTGTTTTGTCTTCTTTTTATTCTTCTTTCCCTATATAGATAAGAGAGAAAGCTGAGATGCATGTCAGTAAGTTTCTTTGTACAATAATCTGACAATAAAGGTTTTAACAGCTAGATGTCCTTTCTTCTCAGTCAGAGTAGAGTTAAGTCGTGGCGTCGTTTCTTGAGGCTGTGTTGCGTGTCAGATTTCGGTAGCAACAGTTCAACAAGTACATGGTGTCTACACTGCCGAAGTTTCCAAAACAGTCTTTTATCTGCAGCGTCAACTAGTTCCTCGGCAGTCCTCGCAGACTCGCACTTGACCAGATCGAGCGGCTCGTCGAAAGTATGACTCGATGCGCTGACGGTCAGCAGACGTCGAAAAGCCTCCCAGATGCCGGAGCAGCGTAGGTGAGCTTGAAGATGACGACTGACTAAAACACCTGCTGAAGTGATGTGCGCATGTCGTGCGAACGCAGGACGCTGATAGCATACATGGACCTCGCACATGAGTTGATGACGTCATCCACGTGCTCAGTGACTGATAGTTTCTCATTGACTGTAACACCGAGCACTTTCAGCGACGTGACACGCGCGATCATATCAAACCCAGCCGTATACTTAAAATAAATTTAAATCATCAATTCAAATCTAACAAAATCTCAGATGGTTCGGAGCATATCATTAGCAGGACTACGATCGATCGGCGAGACTTTGCCGTGTCGGGCCCGGCGACATGGAACAGCCTCCCTGTGAAACTGCGGACTTCAACTGTGTCCATCGAGACATTTGCACAAAGACTCAAAAGTCATCTCTAGCTGCTAGCGCCTCTGAGGACTCTGTCTAATTGGCGCTATATAAATGTACGCATTCATTCATTCATTCATTCATTCACCACTGACGCAGACGTAAAATCAGTCGTGTAACTCTAAGCTCTAATATTGCAACGCAGTGCGAATAATTAGTCCTTTTGCGTGGTAAGTCAAACGAATATGATGACCACTGGTAGGCCTAACGCTCTTTCCCTGCACCGTTTCAAGACATGCAGCAGATCTATACCGTCAGTCGTAATTGATGACTCGTTTATGTCTTTTCGCAAAACTTTGGATATTTTGAACCGATTTTAGGACTATTTTCACAGTTTCATTCAGGGATGAACTGCAGAAGAAGCTGGAACAAAACCAACCATATCCGTCTCAAATCTATCTCGTGTAACTTTTCGGTAAAGTTATTCAGTTTCACAATGATGCAGAGTCGTCTATCAGAGATGTCAATTTCAAATTTCATTATCATATATATGTGCAGATTAATTTACATTTTTAGCCGAACGTACTGAAACGCAGTGTAATCGGCTATTGGCATGATACTATCCTGTCCGTCTGTCTGTGACGAAGTGTATTGTGGCTAAACGATACTTTCTATAGCAGTGTCTGAACAAGTGAATAGGAAATGCCCCGTAACAACACGAATTTTAAAACTTCCAAGCCGCTACACCGGTCTTTATATCTTCTCAAGCTCCCCACCCCAAAATTTAAAACTTTTACTTATTCATTATAGCTCGTTCTCTTGATCACATGACCATTTTGTTTATGTTGTTACGAACATGCATGGAGGAGTATTGTTACGGATGCGTCTGATGCAGTAATGCGTCTGAGCAACGCTGGGCTTCTGTACAGCATCTTTTTACAATATCCGGAATCAGCAAAACACGCTTTAAACTGTGCACGCGGTCATCAACATGTGCCAAACGTTTAGCAGGTGATAACAGTAAAAAGTTAAGCTTTTTAACGTATTTTTGGTGCCTCTGTGGCCGCGTATGGCGCTTTTTCGTTTAATTCGCTGTCTTACCTACAGAGTATGGTCTAGTAGGTAGGTTGCAACAAGCTGTCGTCATGACGACATCATACTCTACATTTCATTCAAAGCAGCAGACGGCGGAGTGGTTTAACCAACGGCGTATTCAGGGGGCAACCTGCCATACCCCATCGGCGCTGAAGAATTTTTTAATAGTATTCCTAATCCAATATACAATGTATTAGCAAATAGCATCATGTTACAATATTATAGCATTACTGCACAACAGCATTACTGCACAAGCTATAGACTGATTAAAATGTTCATATATTGGGCATTTTTACTTTGTGGAACATCAAAATTTACGTGTCAATTTACAAAAAGGCTCAGCTTCTGGAAGACTACTGGGGCCGGCTTCGCCCCTGGATCCATGGGGATTTTCTTCCCGTGAAACCCTGGCTCCCCGCTGTGCAAATCCTAGATACGCCACTGGGCTGAAATAAGACGTTTAGCGTAGTTCTTTTTCTACAGCCTTCACGTGACGAATTATCCAATCATCGGTTCCGCTGAATCTTTCACGGCTCTCTGGAGACGGCAATATTGAAGCACTGGCTCAAACGGCGATCGCAAATTAGACCTTAATGCGTCCGAAGCGAAAGGATGAGTTTTTTTGACTATAGTGACAACGGTAACGGCCAGTATTGGGCGAGTTTCAACCTACGTTCTGCAGGAGCTCATCAATCCATCAAACATCAAAACCAAGCTTTTTGGAACAAGTTTTTAGGTTTTAGATTTTTCAAAGTTTTTGGATCAGGTACTGATCCTATACCGCTACTCATCTTGTTCTTCTTGTTGTTGTTCCTCTTCATAAGCCTAAGACTCCGTCGTTGTATTGTTCAATGCTCATGGGCGAATTCAGTGTCAAATGACCTTTTCGTCCAGCTCGATTCTTATTATAGCTTTGTGATGTGTCTTGTTGAAATTTTTGAGCAAATAAAGATGGATGGATGGATGGATGGTTTCAAATCAAATGGGGATAAAATTTGTAACATTGCTCATCGAGTAAATACGCATCAACTGTAGGAGTCGGATTTCGGAAATGAACTCATACTTTCAAGATGGCGGACATGACGTCATTTCGTGAAAAGCCTCTAGCCCGCCGCGTGTGACGTCATTGGCTCGCTGTATGCGCTTTAGTACCTGATCCATAGTACTTTCGTACTTGTTTAAGAAGAAGATAGGACACAAAATTGGAGGAACATTATGTTCACCATTCTCCCTGACACATCGTTTTCTATAAATTAGACTATATATAGCAAAACCCGCAAATCACGATTAACCCAAGACAGTAATTTTACAATTACAATAGCGACAATTTGAATAGCACCACCTATACAGCGCTGGACGGCAGCGTTAATTCATGCGGTAAAAGCTACGCCTAAAATACTCGTAAATATAAAATGTAAATATAAAATGCAAACTCCATATGCCTAAGAATAGGCTAACGGGTAAAGTATATTAAGTAATAATAATAAAGGATATCATTGCGCGATAAAGGCTCCATCATCAATGTTGATATGCGAAGATTGCTTTGGCACAAAGGCACTGTTTTCATCTTAGCGTCCTCAAGCGCTCTGCAAGCTATCGATATCGAAGCTAACAGTCGTTCATGACCCATTCTTTACCATAGCTGTAGGCTGTATTGTGTGTTTGGTGACCGGACACCCAAATATTTGAGAAAGGGGGCGTCCTGTAATGGTAGGGCACTCCAAGATGTAACCAGATGTAACGTTCCTCTGTGAAAGAAAGAGCTGCATGCGTACTAGATCGGCTTGCGTTTATTGCGTTCGAGGTTATTTTACAGTTAACACGTTATATAAGTTACATACTTACTTACTTATTACAGGCGACCATAGTTGTTCCGCAGGTGCAAAACGCACTTAATTTTCACAATGAACGTGCGGAACAACTATGCAGCGACAGTAACGAGTTCGTGATGGATGACACGTGGCTGTATTGCACTGCAGTTGTTAGATACAGACTACAGTAATTGTTTTACTCTGGCATAAGCACTTGTAATCACGACATCTTCTAACTATCGACACCATTGCACCGTTAATGGCTTTTACAGTGTTGCTCTACGTCTGTGTTCGTCACTCTGTCCCTGGTTGGTCGTTATTTCTGATCCGCAGCGTACTTTGTTGCGTGCGATCGGCTCATACGGGTAGACGTTCTCTAGACCTACTGGCATAGCTCAGTGTAGGATTAACAACCGGGAGCGCTTGCGGGAGGTTGTGGTTTCAAAGCTTGCCTGCTCTAAAGCAAGCAGCCTCGACAGTTTGGCTTAGTGGTAACGCGTTGGTCTCGATCATAGAAGACGCTCAATGTCGGGATGACGGCCTATGTGGCTGATATGAGTATGTTTGGCAGGGTCCAGTTGTTAGATGGTGCGGGCAATGGGTGGCCGCATGTTGCCAATCAACTGCCACTTCCAATATTGCAAAGCGCTACTGGGCTCGAGTGTAACTCATGTCAGGAGCTCTGCTCTATAGCAAGTTTCCAGAGTGACCTCTACCTACATTTACTTTTACCTTTATCTTGAGCAAGTTGCTAACAAACTTGCCCTCTACTCCATGGGGGATCGCAATAAATAGTTGACTGTAGGTTACGGGGTGAGGTCCCACTAGGCCTACAGCTGACTGGAACGTGCAGTGCTAAGTCTGCATGTCGCATGCACCGCGAATGCCACTGCCTCGCAGAACGTAGGTGTAGAACTTTTTCTTTACAGTCTAGAAGTTTGTCATTCATTCATTCATTTCTGCTATGGTTCGTTTTATACGTTTATAACTTTGTATTTATGTACGAGTGTATGTATATCTACATGTATGTGCGTGTTTCTACATTGCTAGTAATTTGCTACTGAAGTAAACGTATTG
>Ga0209788_1000568_pt1 | contig 10024 bp, 7 predicted proteins | sample WorMetLIZISLAND1_2_FD_187415 | JGI IMG/M metagenome (GOLD analysis project Ga0209788, IMG submission 187415) | Marine gutless worms symbiont microbial communities from Max Planck institute for Marine Microbiology, Germany - Olavius clavatus LIZARD... ...
GTCATCAAATGGCTGGTACGGGCCTGGTCCTGTACACCGACCCTGAGAGCCACAAGGCACATCGTTACAGACAGACAGATGGACAGACTGACGGACGACATGATGATGCCAATAGCCAATCATATTGTATATACACTGTGTATAGGGCTTTCAGTAGTACGATCGGCTAAAAAAGACAACCGTAAGTTAGCACGACTATATAGCTGGATTACATTGTGGAGCATAGTTGTTCTGCACGTTCATTGCGAAAATAAAATGCGTTAATGTGCGTTCACTATCAGTTATCTTGTGAGCAAAATAAATGCTGATAAACATTGTCCCGGTACCCATTATTAATCTGTTATTATGTGTATCTGTATAGGTGAATCAAGTGGATACCCGTTACTGGGCTTGTCATTGGTGGATGAGCCCCGGTCTCCAGCAAGACGCTACCACTACTGACCCAGGATGACTTGAGAATAAGCGCGGCAACCGGGGGGAGTCAACGAAATTTTTGGGAAACAAGTAGTACATCCTGCTGCCCAACTTTTCCGTAACTCAAAAAATTCTCGACAACTCCCCAGCTTCTGCAGGGGCTTTGCCACAGGCCCTATTTGTACACCGCATATACTTTTCCGAAAAATACATATTGCATAAAGTTATATTTTGAATTTGATTGTCTTGTTTTTCACCAATTTTTGCTCCCCCAACCGAAGAATCTTTCCCGCGCCAATGTACTTGAGTTCAGTTATAACTGTCGATATATGCCTACTCACTGGCTAGCAACGCAAATACAGTCGCCTTATTAACTTGTGTAGTCTGAGCCGCTTGCTTTGATTGTTAGCTTTTGTAATCAACTTCTATAGCATCTCCGTAAACTTATCGCTCACCGATTACGGGTCCGCCTGATTACGATATATATAGGGTGGGAGAAAAGAAAGCCAGCAAATTTCATAAAAGTCGTTGTAATGGAATTTAGGAAACGACACGACACAGCAGACTTTTTCCCGCGCCAACTTGTTACGGACTTAGTCACTTAGCCTACTACGGCTACTGGGAAACTGGTGTAATGGATTTTGGCCTATACCATTCGTTAGCTAGGTGAACTTGCTGGTGAACTTGCTGACAAACGGATGTATTTGTTTAATTTTGTGTTCTGAGAGTGAGACATGTAAGCGAACTGAAGAAAATTCAACGTTCAACAATCAGCATATGACCTTGAATTTCGTTTAAGGTCATAAGCTGAAAAACCTGTATTAAAAGCTGACAAATTCCACGGCTCGGTTCAAAATTCCAATGTTCCGTGGAAAACTGTGGTCCCTAAAAATGATACACGGTGCAAATACTGTGAGACTAACCAATGTTTCTTCACACAATTTACTGTTAACTATCGAGAATACAAAATATTGCAGTCGTCCATTATTGCGATAAACACGCCGGCGCGGAGACTTCAACGGAACAAAAGCTTCGTAATTACGATTTCCGAACGTAACAGGGACAACCAGATGACAAAATGTCGATAAACTCCATCGGCATTTGATAAACGACGTCTACATTCTCACAAGTCCAAGTGTTAAAAGCATTCAAAATTACAATGGCAGCACACGCAGGCTGCGCAAAACTACAGTTATCTGTTGAAATCAACAAAGTGACAATCAACGCACAGCTAATAGTGAACTGTCCTTCCTAAATCTTGGGAGTCCAGCATAGTCATACGGGCCAATTTTTTTCTTCTGGGGGGGGCGAGTCATCTTTGCCTGAAAAAAATATTTTGACAGTGCGCGAAAAGCATTGTTACGCTAATCTACACAATTACTTTGCACAACTCACCCCAGCCAGTAATTATTTGTAAAAATCGCAATAGTATCATGCCAGGGGGGCACTGGTTTTGTAGGAACTTGTACCAGAAACCTGCACCAAACAGAACACCGCTTTCTGCTTCTATGCGGCTTCTAGGTCAACTCAGCCTTCCATCCCTCTGGGGTAAGTAAATCGAGTACCAGCCTGCATGGCTGGGGTTAGGCGGGGCGCGTTCACTTGCGTCGGGTGGCAGGTAACACTGTGTGATCCCATATGGCAATTGACGTCCCGTAGCTCTGAGGTGGGGTTCCCCCAAGGAGGGGCTATATCGGCCTTTTATGCAAGTGTCTTGAGCGTTCGTCACCCCTTTTAGTTCCTAATTCTCAAGTTACTATTAAACATTTTCAGTCACAGTTAGTATCTGAATTAACCACAACAAAACACCGATAGCCAGATCAGCTTTGTCAACAAAAATGCAGATATCACTCGCAAAAGCTACAAAACTGGGTGCAGTAAACAGAACAGATGTGTTGTGTTAAAATCACTCACGTAATACAGTGAATATAAAGCAAGTGTCCACTCTTGTTCACTATACACAGACATCATGATTCTAACTCAGCGCAGACAAGCCTAAAAAGTCTGAAGAACAAAAACCGCACTACTCGTCTGGCAGCCGCCGCTAAGTAACAAAAAACGGGCCACACAAAAGCACTACGCGTCTATGAAAGCACGTAATCTCTATGTTGAATTGACTCAAGGCACGCGTATACTTATGTACAGACACACTCGCACACTCACGTATGGCGCTTGTGCTGGCAAAGATACGGCGAATCGGTCTAAAGCTACGTTCCCACTGCCGATCAGATCAACTCGATCAAGCCCAATCAAGTGATCGGGAACTGGTCTGCCACTCGCTTACGTTCTAGTTCACGGGCGATTTTAATCTACCTCAAACCAACCTGTGTCTCAGTGACAAGGCCTTCTGTGTAGCTGGACCACGAGTGTGGAACTCTTTACCGACTGGCGTCCGCTCGTGTGTCACTAAGACCACATTCTGTAAACACTTAAAACAAAACTCACCTGTTTAGAGTTAGCTATGGACATCTTATTGGGTTTTTATCTATAGATTTTATGAGGTTACTTGTATGGCGCCACCGATCACCAGTAGCTGGCGCCTTAGCAAACGTCGCTGAACGATTGATTGAATTATCCCTCGGCATAAGTGGTCGGGGTGGTCGGCATCGATCGGGCTTCGTACACAATAATTTTTGACTGTCAAAAAAGTCGAGTAGCGATCGAGTAGGCAAGCGCTCGAGAAGCGATCGGGAAGTGATCGGGTATTGGTCTAGTAGGGGTCGAGTTGATCGGAAAATGATCCTGTAGAAATCTAGTGTGGTCGGGATAAGTTTTTTGTCGATCAGTACCCGATCAAATTGACCTCAACTCGATCAATACCTGATCGTCACTCGATCGACACATGAGTGGACTCGGTCGGCAACAAGTCGCGTAAAGCTTCGTCGGTCGAGCTTGGTTGGGGAATTTGGGCGATCGGGACGGTCGAGTTGATCTGATCGGCAGTGGGAACGTAGCTTTAAGTGAAAACACAAATGAACGAAAATAACGAAACAAAAATGGAGCCAAAAAAACTCGGCGAACAAACGAGACAAACACACAGACAGACAGACAGACAAGACTGAGAGGCAGGCAAACAGACCGACACAGAGGCAGACAAACAGACGTTCATGAGGTACAGGCGCTGCTTATTTTGTAAGGTTTTAAAGTCAGTCATCGCCATTATGCCCTGCAGATACGAAAGAAAATTAACTGTAAAAAATACCAGGTCCCTGTTTTATAGGTTAGCAGCACACATGTCAAAGAGTTATTAGAGAAAATACTCGTAAATTTACAAATAAATGTTGCATCGGCAAATACCTGCTGAGCTCACAAAGTGACTTCAAACGCATTTGTCATTCTTCGAAGAAGCACATTGTACTCTGTTTTAACACATTGTACGCTGTTTTAAACAATTTTTAAAAATAAAATTTATGCACCATTGCACCTAAATCTTGATGCCGTTTTGTGGCAAATCTTGATTTGGCTGATAAGATGACAGCGTATTGTTAGATCTTAGACACCAAGAATTATCCGCCTGGGAATTCTAATGTCAGTTTGGGAATTTCTGGAGCAAAATCTTGGGAATTCCTGAAAACCAGAGTGACCAAGACAACGTGAAATCGTGAAATACCAAATAAAACCAAAAAACAAAAAAATGTAAAAAATTAGAGAAGTTAACAATCCACTTTCTAGCCTCTAAACAGGGATATCTGTCACTTGCAGCCAAGGTTACAAGATAAGGTCCAGCCTAGTTAGGGTTAATACCAGTACGTAGTGCCTGACTTTACAAAATAAAGCCCGGCCTAGCGAGGGTTAATACCAGTACATAACGCCAAACTTTACAAAATAAAGCCCGGTCTAGCGAGGGTTAACATCCGAGATCTCAGGTGATAAAATCACTGCTTCGTTGTCATGGCAGCCGCTTCCGTAACCGTGGTGGGTTTATCTCGAGGCCGACGCTGCGGCTTTGCCGAGCCGTTTGACTTGTTAGCAGCAGTAGCAGTGGCTGTAGCATCAGCAATGCCATTCTCAAGCGGACTAGCCGCGGCACTGCTGTTGTCTTGAGTGGCAGCCCAGTCTTCTTGTTGCGTTGGCGGTGACGGTCGCGCTGCCATCGGACGTTTGTTGCCACCGCGGGCCGAACGGTTGTTGCGACGACGACGAGGCCGATGTGGCGCGGGAGCAACGTTATCGGTAGAAGACACACTCTCTGTAGCACACATCCACACAAACATGACTCTCACGCCCGGTGTTACGAACTCGGAAATAAAACGAGAAACTCGAGTTTATCCCTGGAATAAGAAACAACAGCGCCATACATCTGTGGGTAGGCAAAAAGAGTACTAGCAACGGTTACATCTACCTCTAGGGAAGAAAGCGACGAGTTCTGAGTAACAGTAAGTCCCTGTGACCAGGACGGTTGGCACACTGACCTAGCTAATTGGTTAAAGCTGATGGCCACTAACTGAGCCGGCCATCCGGCCAACTTGTCATGCATGCCAGCTTAATTGAGATTGACCTCATGCTCCAGAAACCGGCGCCACAAATCGAGTCCATTATATGCGCCTGGAATGAAAATTTCTGGTCCCGTAAACAAACATGGCTGAAAGTGACGTAAGCGATGAATTTTTAATCAAATTAGAATAAGAGAACACATTAAAACGTAAGGAATTATCGCAAGCATAGGCACAACAAGCACGGGGACCGGTCCCCCTCAACGTTTTGAACCCTGGGTCGATCCTCTTCAACTTACAAACATAAACTAATCAAATGCCATCTCAAAACTTACCAGACCTAATACGACAAACCATAGGCACACGACCGGCTTTCTTTAGAGGCCAAAATGTACAGCTAAAACCGTCCTGACCCGCTTGGGAGCCTGCAGTGCATCCCCAGACTTTCTAGCTGTTTTAGGGAGGGAAAAAAAAGTGGCGGAAAGAAAAAATGAGAAGAGGGAGTGAATGGAAGGGAAGGGGATAGGAAGAGGAAATAGAGGGGATAAGAGGAGGGAGGAAAGGAAAGGAAAGGGAGGGAAACGGGAGGAAAAGGAGGAGAAGGGAAAGGAAGTGGTCCCCCTCATCTTTCACAACGTGGTTGCGCCGCTGATCATAAGTCATCATTTCAGTCACGTGCATGCCACTTTCTGGCTTGGTATAGAACAGTGTTCAAATCGGCACCGCAATCTGGTACCAGACGAATCCGGTCACAAAAATCTGCATGACACACGTACCAGAAACCAGCGGCCGAAAAAATGGAGTCTATTTACGGTGCCGGTTTCTGCAGCATGTGTCATGGGTATTAAAGTGCCCACACAACAGGCATAGATCTATGCGAAAACCTCGTTCTTACCTTGATCCAGACTAGCTGCACTTGACTGTTCCTGAGACTCCAGCACGGTGTCGTCCGTGTCGGCCATTCGACGACGACTCTCAGCCGGTCCCTGGTCTTCATTGCACTGCTGACGACGATCATCAGATGGTTCTCTGTCTACATGCCACATATACAGTCGCTACTTTACTCCCTCAAAATTTCAGTGATGGAAACAAGACCAAAATGTTAAGAACAAAACCAAGACCAAAATTGTAACATCAAGACCAAAAGTATAAGACCAAGACCAAGACCAGTTAAGCATCAGCAAGACTACAGGACACAAAAAACTCTTCTGTTGCAACACACACGTTTGTTATCAAAAATTAACTTTGTGCAAAAAACGTCAAAAAGTGATATGATGACCAGTTATGTTTGGCACTGTTTCTACGCTTATTACACGAAAGAACACAGGTGTTTATTACATTTCAGCATTATCATGTCACACAGTGCCTTGTCGGGCGCAACAGTGTTGGAAGCAAGACCAAAAGTATAAGAACAAGACTAAGGCCAAGACTAAAGCTGCAAGGCCAAGACCAAGACCGAGGCCAGCCTTCTCATAAAACTGTGGTCTCAGACCCCAAGACTGCCAAATTCACTAAACACTTTACCTGAGTAAGTGAGTAGTTTCTTAACGGCACATCAGCACATAAAATGCCATTGTAACGTAATGTAAAATTCTGTTAACGCACCAAAGTTTAAAAAAATTAAATCAGGGGAGCGGGATGGCTGGTCAGCTGGTGTCAGCAGAATTCTTACCACAGTTCCTCAGAGTGATTGTAAAAAGGCTGGCAGGACGTCCTCACACCTCCTGGTTGGCCACTATGAAGAACGACCTATCATAGCACAACCTCAGTGTGGAAGATGCCATCGAGCTGGCACTGGACAGACCACTCTGGAATGAACAGACTTTGAACCTGCAGCTAGACAGACCCACCCATAACCCACAGAGCCACACTATGGCCTACATCAGTGTCTTTCAACCTTCTCAGTGAAGCGGAACCCTCTGCAGCGATTCTGACTGCTCACGGAACCAATGTCTTTTGGGGGAGTTCTGAGGCCTGAAGAGCTGAACTTTAAGGCCGAAGGCCGACAGCATGGAGGGGTTTTGGGAAAGGGGGCAGCAAGCACGCTCCCACTAGCTAGGGGGTCTGGGGCTGTGCTGTAAGCTGCCTCAGCAGGGTTCGGGGCAGAGTCTCGACCGCAAATACATTTTGGAGCTAGCAAGAGCCTAGAAAACGCGTCCAGTGGCTGCAAATGTCATAAGCAGTTTAACTGTTTTACTGAGCACTGGCGGTCCCGCAGAACCATTGGATACCACTGGCGTAACCCTTAGGTTCCGCAGAACCCAGCTTGTAAAACACTGGCCTACATCATACAACGTTGCTTGATAAATGGCTGTTAAAAAAGCGTGGATAGGTAACAGCATTCGGTCAACTCACACTGTTGACGACGACCTCTAGATGACCTTGGAGCCCAGCCGCCATATTGACCTCTGTACCCGGAAGGTCGTCCTCGTCCTCGTGGCGCGGCGGACTGAGTGTCAGCTGCCGCAGCACGATCATGACGATCTTGACTCATTGTCTCACGCCATGCGTCACCTGGTTACCATGACAACATGACAACAATCACCTGGTTACCATAACAACTATCACCTGGTTACCATGACAGCATGACAACAATCACCTGGTTACCATGACAACAAACAAACAAACTGAGTGTCAGCTGCCGTAGCACGATCATGACGATCTCGACTCATTGTCTCACGCCAACCATCACCTGGTTACCATGACAACAAACAAACAAACTGAGTGTCAGCTGCCGTAGCACGATCACGACGATCTTGACTCATTGTCTCACGCCAACCATCACCTGGTTACCATGACAACTAACACCTGGTTACCATGACAACATGACAACAATCACCTGGTTACCATGACAACAAACAAACAAACTGAGTGTCAGCTGCCGTAGCACGATCATGACGATCTTGACTCATTGTCTCACACCAACCATCACCTGCGGCTGTATGCATAACACTGTCGTAAGCTAGTATGGAAGTAGGACCTACGTTGCAACTACTACCAAACTAGCCACTTACGTCAGACCGTACGCACGTATCTCACTGTAAGTAAGTAAGTAAGTAAATAAATTTATATAGCACCAAGGTCGAAAACGAATCAGAGGCGCTGGGATGGGACGGTAGGCAGCAGGAAAGGAAGATTGAAAAAGATGCGATTTTAAATGTTTACGGAATGTTGTGAGAGTGGTACATGAGTGGACATGAGGTGGGAGACTGTTCCAGACAGTCGGAGCAGCAGCATGAAAGGTGCAGGAGTCAAACGATAAGTTAGATCGCGTGACAGACAAAACGTTAGCTGACAGCTTCAACTAGCGAAGTCGTGATGTAGCTGCGTGATTTCATTCATTAAACTGTCAATCAACCGGCCTTGACCTTTCACCTGCTCCAGCCAACCAGTGAGCAAACAGCCACAGTTTATTACTAATTTATTATTATATTTAAATTAGCTTCCAGGCAGCCTAGGTTTGGCCCATGCCACCACAGCCTACATTGGCGTAGCGCGTAGTTGCTGCAGACGGCCGAGAATTCACTGCAGTAATTTTTAGCTATAGTAGGCGTAAATAGCTATCAATTAATAGTTAATACGTTCACGAGCGATGTTTACATTCAATAAGACTGCGACTTTGTGCAAATTATTGTTGACAAAACGCACAGATACAAAGGCTGTAATAAAATAAATATTCGCCATCAGCAATAATGACAAACTCACCATGTTCACTACTGGCCCAGCCTGGGCCGCGACCTCCACGACCTCTGCCGCGACCCCCACGACCTCCTGACACCGGGTCGGCACTGTAACTACACATCATACAACTAATAGTAAGTAAGTAAGTGTGTAAGATCTTAACAGCTTCCCCGCTTGGAGAACTGGAGGAGACCACCGGGACGTCCCAGTACTACGTGGATGAAGACTACCCAGCAGGACCTGGAATCACTGAACCTCTCCGTGAATGAAGCAATTGACGTGGCTCAGAATCATCCACTCTGGAGAATGATGTCTACGTTTGGCACTACGCACTCATAGTGGTGACTGACAGAAATGAATGAGTGATTGAATTCTTATATATGGCCATATGGGGTCTGGAGTGAAGCTCCAGCCAACTTTTATTCTGGTGCATTTTGAGCTTCTGGTGAGAATGATTATGAAGACTTTTTGTCTCAAAATACCGAAATTGTGTGCACTTAGCAATATACAATAAAAAGCATAATATTGCAATTACGATCGTAATGGCGTAATTTGAGTTAAAAAACGTAAAAATTACGCCAAAATCATAATGAATGGAATGTATGTATCTTCCCTCTAATCCTCCAGACAATCACCACAGCTCAGATGACATATGTCCAGGGGCATTCCTCCTTGGGACCATTTCAGATTGGAATAAAAATTATCACAGGATTTTCGATCCAAACCATCTATTGTATCTTTTTGTTCTGTCTTAAAACTTCCTGGACCAGTTAAAAAATAATTTCTCAGCCATGGCATTGCGGCAGTAACAAACGTATTGGGCGGGGGTTGAACCATCTCAGTATGTAACAAGTCACCTAGGTCAACTCAGCCTTCCATCGTTTCCGGGCAGGTAAATCGAGTACCGGCCTGTCTGGCTGGGGTTAAGGCGGGGTGTGTTCACTTGTGTCGGGTGGCAGGTAACACTGTGTGACTGTGATCCCATATGGCAAGTGACACTCCAAAGCTGTGAGATGGAATTCCATACACTACCTTTACCTTTTAAAAGCAATGCTATTACAGACCGTCGTTCGTAGTAAAACTGGCCAGAAGACATCGCTGCCGGACCATTTAAGTGACGCAGCTCTGCATCGATGTCTGACTTCTCTTGACGTATCCGTTCCACATCCTAACCAATCAATCAAAACAACTGAAAGTTTTCAGATGTAATTCAACAGTTTCAGTATTAGTTTAGACAATAAACATGATTTTTTTATTGGCAACATTTAACAATCAGGCTCCATTAGACTATCACTATCAGGTAAAGGAATACATCCAACTAGCAGGCTACTGGACTATCAGACTAACAGACAAAATTACTAGTGTTGGTACTGATTAAAAATTTTCTAATCGATTAATCGCCAAAAATTAATCACGATTAATCGACTAAATTCGAACAATTTTTTTTAGGAAATCCAAAACCACGAAAACTGCAGAAATCAAGTGCACTTGTGATC
>Ga0209788_1000569_pt1 | contig 10024 bp, 3 predicted proteins | sample WorMetLIZISLAND1_2_FD_187415 | JGI IMG/M metagenome (GOLD analysis project Ga0209788, IMG submission 187415) | Marine gutless worms symbiont microbial communities from Max Planck institute for Marine Microbiology, Germany - Olavius clavatus LIZARD... ...
CCTGGACGGGGTGCTATCAGGTCAAATATGTCAATTGAGCCTTCCACCCTCAGAGGTAGGTAAATCGAGTATCAGCCTGCATCGCTGGGGTTAGGTGGGGCGCGTTCACTTGTGTCGGGTGACAGGTGTGATCCCATATGGCAAGTGACGTCCCGTAGCACTGAGGTGGGGTTCCCCCCAGGAAAAGCTATATCGGCCTTTTTATCTAGATTATAGCAGAGTGTAGCGTTGCTGAGGGTAGTGGTAACAAAAGCAGTTGTGCGCAATTACACTTTCTTAGCAGATATGACTAACTGCTCCTGTTCCAGTGCTAGAAGGGAAAGTTTCTGGGAGAGAAAAGTTACTGATCGTACTTGAGTTACCGATTTTAAAGATGTTTCTTGCGAATTTCTCCATATTCCATCTATGTTTATTAGTTTGTTTACCTACCGATGTGAAGCTAGCGAACGGAAGTAGATAATGACGTCATAACCATAGAGACGTTATCCAAAATAAGTACATGTCGGTTGCACTGCGCTATTTATAGCCTTTTATGTCATTTGTGAAAGCGAAACTACTTTAGTCTGTTAATGGACGCGTTTTTTTATTGCGCGCGTTTTGTAGTACGATACATAGGCTATTTTTCGCGTTCATCTAATTTTCGCGAATTTCGCGAGTGGCATAAAATGGCGAAATTAAATTCCCGCGGAAATTATGTTGACGTCTAGGCCTATTTCGGCAAATTCAATCCATTTTCCCGGTATTTATTTCTACTATTAATCATTACTTCCTAATAGGAAGTCGCATATGCGATACAGTCGATTGACACCGAAATCGATGACAATGACCTTGAACTGCTAGGCCTATAAGTTCCAATTCGCTCGGAATTTCGCTGGATTTCACGTATTTGGGAGGCAACAGCGGTTAAAAGAATGAAGATAGACCCGTATTGTTCAGCGACGGAATTGTAGCCCACTAATGCACTAAATGTACTAATTCTCAGCCTCAGCATATCACTAGGAGGCGTCAAACAAGGATGGGGTCGGTAAAACAAAGCCATTTTAACTAATAAATAGTGGTAATTCAAATAAGAAATTTAATTACTAACAAATAAACACCGGGTGTCAGGTTGTCATTCACATATAACCAACAATAGCTTTCCTCCAACATTCCTTGTGCGCATTGCTGTAGATTTCTTCGCCAGGACCCAGGAGCCTTTCATTCACGCACAGACGCACTGCTCTCGCGCGCTTACCTTAGCGGTATTGAGATTGCATGTCGTCCATCTGTATATTATAACGTGTAATTGGTGGAATGGATCAGGACCACATAGGTTGGAAATCTTGGAAACTAATTGCACGGACAATTAGACCAACACCGCTCTTCGTAGCCCAGAGGCCATTCACCTACTCCCACGGGAACATAGGGAAATTTTGGGGGGACTAGAGTTGGGGTGGGAAACAGTGGCGTGCTGGAGCACAAAAGTAGCAATATCTCTAAAATTTTGGGAAAAGGACCGTGGGGGTATCCGGGGACTGCCAATTTTTTTTACCTTACCCCCTATTATCTCTGGAACGGGCAAAGGTACGAACTTCAAATTTTGTATGCACATTCTTAGTATCGATCGGAACAAAAGCCCATTACAAATTTCGGGAAAAGTAGCCGTGGGCGTAGTCATATTTTTCAGGGCACCCATATATTGGGCGCATCATGCGGTCTTCTTATTGCGATAGCTCAGCTTTTTTGTTTATTTATTGTCATACTTGTCGTTATTCTTTACACCTTCATCACGCTAGTTAAATGCCTCCTGCTGCTGACAGTTGTCTGTGTAGGGACAGTTTCATCTAAGCTATAGTCAATGAATGGACTTTTTTACGTTTTTGCCAGTACGTTCGCAGTTGATGGTTTCATGTTGTTTGCTTAGATAAATATCAGTATTAAAGGAAAATATTTCAAAGTAACACTACTTTTTGTGTAAGTATGGGTTGAATGGTGCAAGTAACTTCTTATACTGTCATAATGGACAATGTGAATGTACGACAAACACTCTACAGCATTATCATCAGTATTGTTAACAAGACCTTTAAACAGACTCGAGACCAAGTGTGACACCTTGCTAATAAAACAGCAACATTTGCACATATTCACACATTAATGATTTATTTCAAAGCATTAGCAGTCAGTTCCATCCAGTTCTGTTCTCAGTGTCTCACCTATTACAGCAACACCAGAGACGTTGGTCTCGAAATAACGAAGCAATGTTCATAAATATCATCCTTAAACAGCAAATTAACACAGAAACACAGTCCAATACCAGTGTCTCACCTATTACAGCAACACCCAGTGTTCGAGAAAACGTGGTCAGCCACACACAAAAACGTAAAAAGTCATGTTTTTTGGATTTTGAAAAAAACCTTTAAAAAGTACGTAGTTTCACAGGCCACTTAATCACTCAGCCTTTAATTACTCAATTACTGGAAGTCAGTACCGTTAAGTTACGGTCACCAACATCAAATACACTGTATCTTGCTCAGAAGTGTGGACACAAGAAAGTATGCAAACCCATAACATGGGGAGTTTTGAGGCCAAAATTTCTATAGACATTCAACAAACTTTTTTCCTTTTTTTGTAACAATGTTAGCATCATTGAGGACAAAAGTTTTGCTACCGACTTTTTACGTCTTTTTTCCGAGTCATTTAAAAAAAAATGTAAAAGTCATTTTTTTTAAATCTGAAAAAAAACGAAAAATACGTATTCTCGAACACTGGCAACACCAGAGACTTTGGTCTCGAAATAATAAAGGAATGTTCATAAATATCATCCTTAAACAGCAAATTAATACCAGTGTCTCACCTATTACAGCAACACCAGAGACGTTGGTCTCGAAATAACAAAGCAATGTTCATATCATCCTTATACAGCAAATTAACACCGAAACACAGTCCAATACTAACATAATCACCATACATAATGTACATAATGAGAAACAACACCTGACAAATGGCTAGCAGACAAACTGACTACTAATATCATCATAATCAATTTATTAGCAAACTGTTGAAGTACACAATACAATATAGCCAGAAGCCAGAGCAGCAGGCTACCAGAAAAGCAATTGTTCATCTAAGCTGGCCACCCACGATTAGTAATAAACAGTTATTTTCTAAGCAAATAAAATAGATACTGACTGACACACAGAGATGCACACAAACAAACACAAAGCCCATATGGATTAGACCCCAAAGCCACAGTCGTAAGCTGCCGTGGAATGTGCTAAGCTACAAGCCGCCACAAAATTTCTAAGCCATGCCGGCAATAACGTGAGCCATAAGTCGCGTAAGCCGGCGCAGCTTAAAGCGTTGTCCTTCAAAGATTATTAATTAATCACTATATTAATCATTATAATGGACAATACATACAATATAGCATTACTTTATTACTTAACGCCATTTTTCCTTCAGAGTAGACCTGCAATAGCACCATAGCACGCGATCCACGGAACTGACTGGTCTTTTTGGAAACGCTGAACGACAAAACAACATATAATATAAAATACACTGCAGACATAAAAGACAGTAATTACAACTGAAAACAAACGGTACCATTAGGAGTAAACTTGGGCATTGGACAAAATAAATGAGACAGATTGATGTGAAAAGTGAATGTGCTAATTTGTAGCAGTTAACTTTCTTGTTTGTACCCGTAAGCCGTGGCTAGCCGCCATCAGCCACCCTAAGCCATCAATAGTCCTAAGCCATGGCGTAAGCCGGCTAGCCAGCCGTAAGGATTGTAAGTCAGCCATCAGAGACTCTTAAGCCACGGCTTTGGAGTCTAATATGGATTTACAGACACTATCAAGTTAAACAAACAATTAACCAAAATGCTATGATAGGTATCCATCACGGGTTACTCACAATTACGAGTATCAGTATTCTTTAAAGACATCAGGCAATGCACTCCATAGAGTGCATCTTTTAAATTTGGTACTTCTTTTATCAAAGCAACTTCAAGGATTTCACATGTACATCATGACATGCTTGAGCGTCATATTGACGAATAGATCTGTCAAGAAATGCTGTCGGCAACAAATGTGTATGGTGCATAAATTTATGAACAAAAGACAAGCAGCTGTAAAGAATGCAAATCAGTATTCGGAATTGTATTGCAATTTTTATACAAATCTTTAACACGGTAAGTGTAATGTTTATTTTGTACAACATGTAATAGTAAAACATGCAATAGTTTATTATTGCTTATAATAAGTCTATTGAGATGGACAGAAGCAGTATTAGCATATATTTCAATACCATACAAAATATGACAATGAACAAATGCAAAACATATATCTCTCAGAATACTTCCACAAATGCCAATATATGTCATTAGTTTTTTGTACAGATTGTCCATACGAGTTTCCCAATTTAACTGCTCATCAAATTATAATGACAGGTAGCGGCAGTTGCTTACATTTTCTAACCAAATTTATGTCTAATTGAATGCGGATAGTATTTCTTTTACTGCTGAGAAAGATCATCACTTGTGTCTTGTAATAATAATAACCCAGTAATTTACTTGTATCAGAAAACACGTATTATTGAGAGTATGGAGAGGTAACTCGTTTTGATGACGACCAAAGGTTACTGCAAATCTTAGACGAGATGTAAATGAAGGAAACCGCTACCCACACCTGAACTGCACCCACATAACCCAGCCACATTGGTTTCTGAGTGCTAACGGCAACTAGGACAAAGATAATAACTAATAGGAGGAAGTACCATATTATTGTAGAATTCCATTCAGCAACTCAATGCATACTGTTCTGCGCAAAGCTGCAGAGGAGTGCAGACGCAAAACTTTGTTCTGTACAATGCACTTCGCCATCAGACAGATGTAAGGGCCACAGTTATGACTATCCTGCTGTACTGGAAAGTCAGAATCCCACGTACAATAGTTGTTGAATGTGAACATACTCAGGTCTGCATGTTTTCCTGTAGCTACAAAGTACTCCTGGCACATGTATCTAGCAACCTGATTTACAATAGTATTATGAGAACCAAGCATTGAGTCACATACATGTATGCATGCACTCTGTAAGTCAATCACAACAACCACAAAGTGACAGTTCAGAATGGACCCGGGAATTATCACAAAGTCATATTGTGCTTGACCGGCTGAATTAAACCACAAGCTTTCTGAGTGTTCGGTTCTACAAAGCGACACCTTCGGTTTATCTGGGTTTTGGCTGTAGAATAGAGTGTTGAACCAAGTACATTTATATGTCAAGACACGAGCAGAAGCACTTGACGCCAGCACATGCAGATAACAGTCAATAATTATGTCAGTAAACCATCGATTACTCAAAATTAATTCCCAGTCCACTGTAGACAATGACATGCCATTATAGTTGCGTGATACACCCTTGAAGTAAGCTGTGTCAATATCATTATGCATCAGACCAACTACATCTAACGTCATTTCTGGCAACTGCTTTCTGTGCTCAATTGGCAATGTGCAATAAAGACGTTTGTTTATGTTATACAACAAAATGCAATCGCAATTCTGGACCTTTTCTACACTAGATGAGTATTCTATACATTCACTGGAGAGCATAAGAAGTCCACAAAAAGCGTACAGCAGAGTCTGAGTTGGGTAAATGTGATGAATACATGCAGAAAGGTTCAAAGACTGGTCTATTCTTGTCACATTTTTGCACAAACACAGAACAGTTTCAGGGAAGAACAGCACATTGTGCTGCTGTGCACTGTTACCCTCACACAGTGCTGACATAAATACTTCACTATTGACAATGCCGTTAGTTTCTACAAACAGAAGACTTTTTGATTTTTGTTTACTTTTTAGCGCTCCATTACCAGACGAGTGCATGTAGAATGTATTAAATTTCATTTCATGCGTGCATGTCAAATAATCCAACAGTTGAACAATGAACTGCAGGGGAGATGGTTGTGCATCTAAGCCTAAAGCAACAAGTTCTGACAATGCAGCACCATGTTGCCCATTACATATATATCCCACAATTTTGCAACGGCGCTGTGTGTTTGAAGTGCTTGCACAATGCATTGCATCAGCTAGTGAGTGAATACCACCAGTATGCTGCAGAGCTTGCAACACACCACAAAAACCTTCTGCATGTGTAAGATTACGATTATATATCAGTACTACTGCATCGCTTAGGATGCTCTCACCAACCATGACACCACTGGCTGTAGTTTCAGCGTCAGTTACACGAATACTCATATCGTCGCACACAATGAGTGATATCTTATTATCATGCTCACAAATAATGCCAGCCGTGTAGTGGCCATGGTCGAGGCTGCGCCCAGTATGTGAAACAACACTACAGAGGTCATACAGACATCGGTACTCCAAACCACGACTGCGATCATAGGCATGCAGTTGAAGGCATTTGTTAAGCTGTACAACAGTGTTACTTTTCACACAAAGTTGCCGAACTCTTTTGAACTTCTGTAAAAGTATGACAATGCAGTTAGGCATACACGTAAAGAATACATTTACTGTCTTTTCATTCACACTACCTTTGCAGACAGTGCTGTTACAAGCAGCTATCACAGTATTATGTGTGCAGTACTCATTCAGCAAATCCTGAACAGTCACACTGCGCCCACAGGCTTCAGAAACAGTCAGAATAATACAGGGACAATCCTCATCTTGGTCTAACTGAGAAGAGGACAGGCCACAACTGTTGCACATAATGCACTGTGTCAGTTTTGGAGAAAGGCCATGCATGTCCATCAACTTAAATACTGCATGTGTTAGAAATTCATGTACATCATGTTGAGTACCCACTGTCACATGCCAACCCGGGAACAGAGTGCAGTAATTACTAATGCATGCGTTAAGTAAAGCACGTGGGACCGGTGAAGGAGCATTACAAGACATGAACTGCCAAATATCACACAAAGTTGAATGTACTGCTACAAGCCCACTATCAGCACAGTTACCATCAACTGACTTCACAAAATGCTCCGTTATAAATGATACAGCGTGTGACTTGTGCAGTGCTTGCAGCGTAGCATTAAACCAACAGGTAGCTCCCAGGTTCACCATCGGACAGAAATTGTCGGACTGCAATTCATGCTTCTTACTGTCTACACTTGTGCCAGCTGTTGTATGTCTGTAAGGTTGTTTTTTTGGTAAATTCAGATCCTTAACACCAGCACTAGCAGCCTGCTGATATTTTCCAACTTTTGGATTTGTCAAACCCGGTGACTGTTTACATTTTTTTGCCCATGTTTCTTGCACAGGAACTGTGTTGCATACTGATGTGCGTTTGCGACGCTGTCGTAAGTATGCAACAACAAATTCTTTTTCAGTACCCACAAACAATTCCTGCAAGATTTGTGTAAATTCATCCATTCTCAAATTACTTTTGCCATTCAGCATTGAACTTTTCAGAATAGTGAAACGCTGCTCTTGAGAACCAGTTGTCCGAGGCAGGCTGCGAATGGAAGACGCATTACGAACATGTGTGCATGTGTGCAGGTTAACCAACTCAGACACAAGACCCCTGCACCACAGAGGCAGAGTTGGCATATACAGTTGCAAAATTTTTTCACACAGCATTACATTGCAGAAACGGTTAATAGGCCGACAGTCCTCACTGTGCAAATTTACCAAATCTTTTACTGAAGTATATATCTGTGACGACCACAACAAAAATGGTGATGCTGGGGACCGTAGTGTTACGTAATCCTCATTTCCATGTACATCACTGACAGCAATTTCATTTTCATCAGTGTTACCGTCCAACAGAGACAATGCCTCTTGGTGCTTGGGATTATAGGATGAAATTTTGTGTTGCATTCTACTAAATGCTAGCCGGAACAGATCACTCTGATGCGGACTGCACAAAATGCTGCATAAGTCAGTAAAAATTTCTCCTATGTCAATCAGGTTGTCAGCAGAAGCCATCAAACTGACAGCATACAGGACAAGCTCGGTACCAGGTTTGAAAATTTTGCCGCACTGCATTTTTACACACTTCACAAAGTGTGCTAAACACACATAAATGACTGTTTTTGGTGGCAGATTTTCCACACGGTGTGCCACATCCCAGGACCATTTGAGGTATTCCTCCAGGTCCTGGCGGTTGCATGTCCTTATAATGGCCGATATCAATGCTATTGAAAAGTCAACCTTCACGAGAGATGGTGTTACTAAATTTCGGAAGCCAAAAATACGTTTCTCTGCATCTCTAATGCACTGCAAAAAGTTAGAAATAACTGTAACTGTATGTTCAGCAGCTAACATAGCTGCAACTGGTATATTGCAACCCGATCCTGTTGGATTTCGCACACTTAACTCGTAATACAAGATTCGTTTACAGTTTTTTAACTTTCGAACTACAGAACCTGTAGCATCAATAAGTAATGCATTGCAGCAGCTAAGGCTGTGAAACAGTCTAATACCATTTTCTGTGAAAAAGTGCAGAATCACTGGCGCAATGCTGACGGACTGCAGAAAACTGTGTATCCCATGTGCAGTTGTTGTATCATCCTGGACCTGTGTTTGTAACAACAGCAAACTTCTGTATACGTCCTCATCTAAACGTAAGTGGTGCATGGCCTCACTTGAAATTTTCCTAAGAACATTTTTTGATTTGCCAATACCATCAAAATTACCCGCTAGCAGTTCTGGGCCTGTCTTAGAATTCATCCTCTCCATGTATACACTGTGTGGTTTACGGCCATGACCAAATTGTTCATGGAGTACAGCTCGTTCAGCAGCTCTTATGGGGCGTGCTGACTGCGCACATAAAGGGTGACATACATTGCCAGTGTACTGCACTTTCACGGTTATTTCATCGTGCATTAGAAGCTTAAAAGTAACAGGACATTGAGGTATACAGCAGTAACCAGTTGCACAGAAAACTTTGTCGGACCTGCGTAACTTGCCAAGGGAGCATACACTGTGTGTTCGAAAACACAAAACACACTTGTCATTTGATTCCTTCAGTCCGTGTACAAAAATCTCTTGCCAACCTTTGCTTAAGTAACGCCTCTGTGGTGTACGCAAACTGTTTAAAACACCAGACTGTAATGTAAATTCTGCTGATGGAGTAAGAATCTGTTGATATACGTCAGCCTGAGGGATTGCACATCCCATAACTTTACTGCAACATTCGTCCGACAACAGATCACTGAAGGCCATGTCTTTAATGGGCTTTTGAATGGGATATGATTGTGCATATTTGTGATCCTCAATTTCATTGATATTGTGTTGACTACTACATGATGAAATATTAGACTGACTATTTAAAACACCAGACTGTAATGTAGATTCTGCTGATGGAGTAAGAATCTGTTCATATACATCAGCCTGAGGGATTGCACATCCCATAACTTTACTGCAACATTTGTCTGACAACAGATCACTGAAGGCCATGTCTGTAATGGGCCTTTGAATGGGATACGATTGTGCACATTTGTTATCCTCAATTTCATTGATATTGGATTTACTATTAAATGATGAAATACTAGACTGACTATTAAGTGTTACAGTGTTACCTTTCACACACAAGAAAATACAGCCGTTATTACAGCCACGGCGACCACAACGAAACACAATGTCATCCTCTTTGTAAACCTCACTATCACACACTTGTGGATCTACTGCCATACATTTGCAGTGATACCATTCTTCGCAATTATCACACTGAATCATGGCTGAACCGCCGTATGGCTGCCTGCACACACAGTAAGCCTCTGCGGCAGGTGGCACACACCAGTCTGAGCTGAATGTACGTTGTTTGTTGCGACGTGGGTTTCGTCTAACAGAGAAAATGGGCTTAAATCTTCCTGATGGATCATCTTCAGCGTCACTTTGGACCGGATCAACTGGATCATCGTCAGCAGCAGGTGGGACTGGTCGATCATCGTAAGCGTCACTTTGGACCGGATCAACTGGATCATCGTCAGCAGCAGGTGGGACTGGTCGATCATCGTCAGCGTCACTTTGGACCGGATCAACTCGATCATCGTCAGCAGCAGGTGGGACTGGATCACC
>Ga0209788_1000570_pt1 | contig 10013 bp, 7 predicted proteins | sample WorMetLIZISLAND1_2_FD_187415 | JGI IMG/M metagenome (GOLD analysis project Ga0209788, IMG submission 187415) | Marine gutless worms symbiont microbial communities from Max Planck institute for Marine Microbiology, Germany - Olavius clavatus LIZARD... ...
CTTGTTTTCTCTGTCATTTTAGAGCACAGAACAGCACACTACTGACTCTGTAAAGCGCCCTCGTAGTAGCTTTCTGCCGCCTACGACGCTATAAAATTGTCTCGTTTACATTACATTACATTACAGTATGTCGCCCGTCCGTCCGTCTGTCTGTCTGTCCGCACAAGATAGGACCAAGGTTACTATGACCGGCTAATAGGAGGTCGAATACACCTTTCTATTGGTACCAAAATCAATGACCTTGGATGACCGTGAAGGGCCGAAACGTCACTCTTGCAGAAGAAAAAAGATTACAGAGCCCACCGAAAAAAATTGATTGAGGATAGACGCGTACCATCAGCGGCAAAATGTAGTCCAATGATTCTAGGTTCTATAAATTTAACGTATATGTGGATATTCGGGGGTTCCGTGGGGGAATGAGCATGAAATACAATAAGCGTTATGCTTACCTCCAGACTATGAACATGAGTACTTATTTGCAAGCATTGCGCATTTTTGTGTTGGGAGCAGTGATGACGTAAGTATTCTTAAAATGTATTTAAGTACAAGTACACAGTATTCGTCAAATAATGTACTTTAAGTACAAGTACAAGTACATTATGGAAAAAATACCTAAGAACTTATAAGTACCAAGTACAAGTAAAAGTACATAAGTACATATAAAGTACATACACATAAGTGTCAACAGTCACATAATAAAACCAAATTATCACTAAGCAGTGGCATCATCATCATAATATCATCATCATTATCATCATAAGTGTCAACTCACAAAAAGTCAGAAATGTTGTTACTACACAAACTTCTTGTTTGTCTTAAGAAGCAGAAGTGTTTCGAATGATTCGTCCGACAGCTTATTTCAAATTCTGCGAGGTGTCAGTATGAGTCCAGCTTGGCTAACAGTCTCCCTACAGGAGCTGATGATGGAACACTGGTGTGGTACTTGACAAACACTCTGATACTTCCTCGGCTGCTCAAGTTCATGTGATGGATCATTCAAAAACTGGAGAGCTTTAACCTTGCATCCAGTCTCAGCAAAGCAAACTCCGAATCTGCGTCGTGCATGCTGAAGCTGTAGAAGTCTTCACCTGTATCAGCTTTGTCACTGGCTTGTGGTCTGCAGCAACTTTCCCCACTCGAGTGACTTCAGCAAGAAACAGGTCTTCAGCCGATAGTAGACATTAATACAGTCTGCAGCAGTCGGTATTATTCAGCAGTTACATGCAATTGATGCAGATTTTAAAACATACCAGATTAGGTACTTATGGGTACTTATGTGTACTTGTGGGTCACGTACTTTAAAAGTGTACTTAAGTACAAGTACCTAAGTATAATTGCATACAGGTGCTTAATTACAAGTACTCAAGTACATGAACAGTACTTAAGTATGTACTTAAGTACTGATGTACTTAAGTACTCGTCGTCACTGGTTGGGAGTCACAGAGCTATAAAATAAATATTGGTTACATTCATAATCGGACATCTGATCAATCGTATCTGCTTAAATTCGTTTAGAATCAAACGCAGATCTGTTCGGTGCATTTGAGAAAAATCTGACTTCGCGGATAGATTTTGCGTTTTTTTGTGACAAATTGACCTTCCAAATTTACCGAGATAGTGTGCGACCACCGACCAGTGATAAAGTGAGATGGAAAATATAACATGGGTTTCGTTGACAATGTAATGCTCTTTCACAGGTGCACAAATTGCCAAAATGGGTCAATATTTGATAAAGTTATCACCGATTATGTAATGTCCTGTTTTTTATGGATGACGGTGAATATTCTGTCCAACGCTCATGTACTGTATGTTTAATAAAATACCAGACAAAGACAAGAAATAACAACAAAGGGTTGCTGTGCATTGCATTTGGACAGACAATAATAATAACTAAACCTATGTTTTGTGTGCTTTGTTTCTGTTATGTAGGCCTACAGTACAGTGATTAGCTAACACAACAGACGGGAAGAATGTTAACTAATCTACGACTGCGTGTCCTGCTGTTGATCGGGGTATGCATCGTCTGTTCTCTTGGGTATACTTACCTTCATACCCAAATGAACGGCATACACAGTCCAGCAGATGTGACAACGACATCACAAATAGTAACTGAACGCGGAATGGTGAAGATACTCGCATGTGGAAATTTCACTTACAGAGTGACTGCATTCAACACAATCCTGTCAGCTCTGAGAGTGGAAGAGTTGAAAAGACGAGGTAATAACGCATGGCAACTGCCGACATCCGGGCGACTGGTCGTGTTGCCCGGCGCCAAAGACGACTATTTACATCTACTGTCCAACTACAGTAACGTCGTGACCGTCGCTCTGCCATGGCTGACCAAAAATCCAGGCTCTGCACGTTCCTGGAGTTCATTGCAAGACCATTCCAACCTGTTGATACAGAGGTACTACGCGTGGACGGCGGACGACAGGCTGTGCACGTGGGTTGAGACGCCGGGAAAAATCAAAATGAGATACGACGCCATGTACAACAGAACGTGCAACAGAAATATAAATGATACAGCACGACCGGTGTCTCTTGAACCAGTGTTTCTTAACGGAAAACCAATTAATCCTCTCTACTATTGGCCGAACAACGGCCGCTCATATCCAGAACGTTTCTACAAAGCCACGCCTCCTTATGTCTCCCACATGCATATTCACCGAGATGCTATTGTCACTGGGCTGGGTGACGTCATTACCAACGGTCTCAAGCTAGTACTGCACACGTGTGGCCACGACACCGGTCCACGTCTACCATTTCTTCACAAACTGAAACAAATTCCATTACATAATGAACTGTACGTAATAAACCAGTACTGGGGCACTGGAGTCTTTCATCGGATGGTTGAAGTCATGCCAAGACTTGCTTTGCATCTACAGTTCCTGAAAGCTAATCCAGAAATTCGCATACTGGGGCCGGAGGTGGGCAAACGAACGGCGGAACTGATCGAAATCATTGGTTTGAACAGGTCACGACTAGTCACCGGGGTCAGTCGAGCTAAGATCGTTTACCAGCCGAGAGGAACCGCATGTGGATTCGCAAACGTGCAGGAAAGTCAGATGCTGTCTCAACTTTATCGCGACTACATCAAACGAACTTTTCCCGCTCAGCCGAGAAACAAGCTGATATTAATTCGTCGCTCTGGATCAAGGAGATTCAAAGCTCAAAAGGAAATTGAGAAACTGTTGCAACGTGCAGCGAGAGACTATAATCTATCATACACTCTGTTTCCTGACAATCCAACACCATCACTCAATGACACAATGATGATGTTTCATTCTGCTGTGGTCGTAGTTGGTCCACACGGAGCCGGCCTGTCCAACGTGTACTTCTCTCAGCCAGGCACATACGTCCTGGAGGGTGTGTGTAACGTACCGGCTGTCAATCTGTGCTTCATGCGGCTGGCTCACATTCTCGGACATCACTGGCATGGAGTCACATCGCGAGGTGGTTGCGAAGGCGTCGTGGACGTCACGGCGTCATCTATGGACACGGCGCTTAGACAATACCTCGACCTACTGTCGTCGCAATCTTATGTATAGCTATGGAGAGTTAAAGATCGTAGGACAGGAATTTTGAGTATTCTAGTTTTTTTTGCAAATTTTCAAACTTGATAAGAGAAAATATTAAATTTTGCCATTTGATGTTGTTAAAAATTTTGCGTGGTTTTCCTTGAAAAGATGAATAAGCAGAGTGTCCGGACATTTTATATACTTCCGCTTAAAGGGATACCAGAACAGCAGCGGTTTGGAATGCGAAGTGGCCTACTGACCAGCATCAGCAGTAGGCAGCACAGCGCAATTAGCGGCCGCGCATTGTCCAATTGCTACGCTTAGACAATATCTCGGCCTACAGTCGTCGCAATCTCAGTGAATGTCGTCGTTGTCGTCGTCATCATCATCGCGCAGCCAGCTCGGGCCGTCACGTCGCTCCACCATGCATGGCCACGTAGGATGGCCTATCTACAGAGGCTGGCAGGAACAGATCCAGTGTCGTTGTGGAGTTGGTCTGTCCAGCGAGCGCGAGGACGATCAGGACGACGTCTCCAATCCTGCCAAGTGAACGACCGGATGCTAGGCCAACTTGGCAATGTAGCGAGATATGAGAGGCGATCTGGTTGAATGTTGTATTGATTATGTCGAAGTGATTTGATTGCCTATTGCCTGAGTGCCCGACAGTGGATGGGCGTGTAATTAGGCCTAGACGTTGGATTGTTGGCCGGTTGGTTGTTTCTTTGCGAGATTCGGGTGAGTTTGTCAGCAATTATACTGTTTGATTGTAACTCTGTCGTATTGTTTCGCATGATGATATTGTGTTAGCTATATTTTGAAACGAAGCGTTTAAGTAGATTAGTGATGAAACTTATAGACTATTGACTTTGCAGTAATCATTGTATATCTCATTTTACTGTGTGTATTGGACAGTATGCCTACAAGGAACTGGACACATACATATAATATTCATCGTAGCATTGTATACAGTTTTGTTGCATTGCAATTTGTATTGATTTTTGCACCTTGTAAAACATTTGTTTAAAACAGTCTTTCATCATCAGTGCTAGCACAACGAAAAATTCTAAACACTGTCCTGTCAATTACATGATTTAGCATTAGAAATGTCCGACTTGGTGGCCGGAATAACTTATACTGCATACAACAGAACAGGAAGAAAAATTGTTTTCAGCATGTGCACAAACAAGTTCAGAGCTTGCATTCTTAGCTCTATAATTTAAAGCAACGGCAGAACTTAATTTTAGCAGGACCAAATGAACATTTAAATTCTCTTGCTGACTTCAGCGCAACACCCAGATACTTGGCTTGCGAAACATAGGCAAGTTCAACACCAGCTAACACCAAAGGAGCACAAACATGCTTGTACCGTGGGCCAATCCTCAGAGCAACTGATTTCACAGTGTTGAACGAGAAATCGAGTAAATCAGCCTCCTGGGAACAAATATCGAGCATCCGTTGCATGTCAATTAGGGAGTTACACACTAGCATTATGTCATCAGCATACAGTAAACAGCCCACATAGTGACTGCCAATAAAAGCTCCTGCACCAGACAGTCTCAGCTTAAAAATAATAAAATCAATAAAGAGAGCAAACAGACAGGGAGATAAAACACCCCCTACCGCACACCAGCCAGAATCTGGAACTGCCTGACCCCATCGCACGAAAACAAAACACTTTCAGTACCAGTTAATCAGCACAGCCAAAAAACTACGTGGAATGTTCTTATGCATAAGCAGAGCACAGTGATTCATTGTTAGGGATTTCCCTTCCACATGATATTAGGTCTATTTTTTACTCCTCGCGCGCTACGTTCCTAACGTAGCGCGCGCGAGGAGTATATGAGATCAGTGTAAGAAGTATGAATATTGACGACCGACCGACGACCAACGACCAACGACCGACCTCAGGGCCTATTCACACATTTTGGGAAAATTTCAAATGGCCATAACTCTGCAACGCGTCAACCGATCCCCTTCATGTTTGGTTCTAAGGTGGGGTTTTCGGGGACGGCGGATCGAACGGCGCCATTTCCGGTTGGATCAAATTCAAGATGGCGGCCGGCGGCCATCTTGGAGACGCGGCCGGGGTCGCGCGTGTTGACTGTTGACCGCCTGACCAGAAGGCTGACATTATCCGCCTGGACATGTCCGACTGTTCACGCCCGATTCATGCGCGCACGCGGAGTGCTACAAACGCCCACACACTGACGGGCACGGCTAATGGAAAAAGAGTGCAGACCGCGGCAGGCATGTCAGAAAGAAGCTGATTTCGTTCTTCATGACTGATCAGATCACTCTGACTCTGATCCGTTTAGCACGTGTTGATATACGTCAGAGCGTTCCTAAGACCGCGTGAGAGAGACTTGCCGGAGCTTGGGCAGAAGTTTAAATTGCCCAGATATTGTTGGAGAAAGCGGCAGAAGGCAGAAGTCAGAAGGCAGAAGTCTACATTGCCCTATACGCGGTGAAGAAGAGGCTAGAGGACGTGCAGTAGCCAAGACATTCGTGTGACGGCGGGCTGACGAGGCGAGACTTCCGGCACCACGTGATCGGTGACTGAAGAAGATCTTCGGCTGTGAGGGCGACGGAGTCAAAGAAGATTCCTACTAGCGACCTCTGAGGAACATTGCTGCGATTCTTCGACGGACTCGGGCTGTTCCTGGTGTTCTGAGGGCGTTGGAGCGGGACTGATCCAGATTGTAACGGACTGTCTGAGTATTTCGTCCTTGTTTTGTAGCCTTAAATGGGCTGAGTGTGTCAGTTATACTCGGTTTTGGGTGATATAGTTGCGTTTACGACCGTGCACGATTTTGTAGTAGATAGGACTCTTATTGAGTCGTGTGTGTAACTTCTCTGGACTTTTCTTTAGTTTTTAATCTGTGGTTTTTAGTGTACATAATTATCTTTTTTAATAAACTGTAGGTATATTCAAAATTATTGAAAAGTCTTGGATTTATTTTATCAGTAGTAATAAACTCTAAATTCTCGCGAGCTTAAGGAACGTAGTTGCCCAGGCCCCTAAGCCAATCCTCACATCCATCTTATCAAAAGCCTTAGAGATATCCAAGGCGCACAACACAGCAGTAGACCCACTCTTGGTTATGTGGCTGACAATCCGCAATGTGAAAATGGCATCACGGCAACCCACACCTTTCTTAAAGCCGACCTGTAGCTACTGTGATTGGGTGGAATTATCTCAGGGTTTTTCATAGAGCGTTAGACTATTATGAAGTAAGAGTGGGTTAAAATATGCATTTTTGAGTTACATAGGCATACTGTTGACGCCCCTAATGTCGTCGTCGCTACTAGTAGACTGAGACAGTACAGTAGTTAGTCGGTGCGTCAGTTTAGTGCTGTGCCGGTTCTGGTGAAGTGTTCACGGTCAACGAATGTGGTATTGAGGTGTCGACGGGTCGACTGTGCTCGGTCATCGTCGAACCCGGTCAGGCCAGCACCGCCGGCCGCCAACCTTCGACGGCAGAACACGGCAACGAATCCACGTCGAAAAGACGCGTTCATGAAGCCGTACGTGATGGGATGACAGCAGGTGGACGCGAAGCCGAGTAGATGGACGAGATTCATCGCCCCGGCCGAGATGTGTTTGACTGCTCCGGCGTCGTCGAATACGAACCACGTCTGAAGTACGTACATCGGCGTCCAACAGACGAAAAACTCGGCCACCACCACGAACAACATCTATACACGGTGACGCAATAAATACGAGACATTTTAACAACCAACAAACAACGAAAGAAACAGACAGAAACAGGGGATCCACCGGTCCGCGAATGAGGCCACCTCTCTCCTTCCGTAAATCCTTCTTTCTTCCCTTCCCTCTCGTGGACTCTCCAGTCTCCAGGAGGTCTTGCCAGTGCCTGCTCACCTGCTGCCAAACATTTTGATGCAATTTATGCAGTCAAACAACCTTATGAAATCCACACTGATGTTTAATGTAGTTCACTTACAGAAATCAGCGTGCATACAGAGTTCAGCAATGTCGGCAGCACTGATTCTGTGGATTACAGGGGCCATTTATAGCAGCATGGTACTGAAAAGTGGGGGTCCATGCACATTTGGACCCCCTCACTGCCAGAAAGTAGGGGTCAGGACCCTAAGACCTCAAAGGATCACCACCACTGCAAGTGCTCCCTGTGAGCCTTGTATATCTTGTCGATTAGTTTCCTTATTGCTTCAGTCATGTTTATATGTATTTTCACTCGACAAATAAAATGGATGGATGGATATGGGAACTGATAATACTAACAATAACAACAATAAACGTTTTTAGTTCTCATCTTTTTCTCGTATTTAGGTTTAGTACTTGGCTACTTGCTTCTTTGTTCCACTTCCAGACTGTCTGCACTGATCATCGGCTTTTCATGTTAGTAGCTGAAAATAATAAAATTAAATTTACATTTATATAACTGAAGAAAACAACACATAAAAGGCCCTCTTGCCCTTTATAAAAAGGCAAAAAAGGCAACAACCGAAAGAAAAAATCTTGCCCGCTCACAAGTTCACTAACTACTACTACTATAGCGTAAGTTGTTGCTCTTGTTGCTACTGCTGCTACTACTACTGCTACTTTTCTGGAGTTACACCATGTCGGGTCGGTTTCCCATTCCTAAATGTACGTTTTTGGGAGTTGTTGCAGTAGGCGCGAAAATTATTTTTCTACAGTAAATCAGTGAGTATTATTTGTCATCGACAAGGGTGAATAGCTATGACCTTAATGACGCGTCGTTTGGCCTTGATCGAGCGTTCAGCGCCACACCCGGACAGCCTTAGCGACATGTCGGCCGCACTCTGTTTACCGGCGTGGTCAGGTATCTTGTGGATTTCGCTGGCCGACCTCGACGATCCTGCACGAACGTTGGTCAGCGGGATATCACGTCGATGTCGGCTGGTCGACGACATTGACCACATGCTGGTTCGCTGACTCGCAGGTGTTATGTCCTCGTTGTCGACAATCATGGTCTCCGTTGACAGTTTACCTGCTTGCAATCAGAAAACGAAGACAGCCCTATATTGTCGGCTGCAAAATGTAGGCCTATGGATCTGTTTTCTAGAAATATAAAGTACATGCGGATGTTCGTGGGGGTTCCATCTTCGTCAACAAACCACCATCGTCATCATCGATGATCTCATCACCGTACGAGTCTACGAGACGATGTTATACAACACTGTAATGCAAAACGACGTGAACCTTCGCTAGTACAGCGCTCTGCATAGCAAGCTATGCTGACGCGCTGTAAAAATGGGAGGGAGAGTTCACTACCCCAGTGTTCCCTCCCATATTTCCCCAATAGGGAGGGGGTGCCCCTGAGGAGGGGGATGCCCCCTCTACATCCATTCTCAGCCTCAAGCCTAGACGTCTTATTTTAACATGCCCTTGAGATTGATCAGTGTTCCATCAGTTGCATTGTTGACAGCTTGACAAATTTCCTGGATCATTGTAAGCGCATATACAATGTACTTCGATGCAGTGAAACATTTTGTTTGCCCGATGTTTCCCTTGCGTTCATGCAATATAAACATTGAGTGATTGACAGGCAGTATAGTCCATATCACTATAATCTGCGTATTATTACAGCGGATGTGTAATCGATCAATCAATCAGTCAATCAATAAACCAGGCAAATGCCATCTTTGTCCATATTGGACAGCCAATTAATGGCTTCAAGCAGTGGCGTCGCAGCAGGGGGTGAGGGGCAGACGGGACAACTGCCCACCCCATATTCTAGCCTGTCGTAAAATTAAATTGACAGTCGGAAAATTTTTGTTAGAAAATGCATGCATCGGCAGGAAGGGAATTTTCACCCTCCAATCCAGAAAACCTGGCTAGACTAAGCAGAGTAAAGTGTTGTATCTGGGTGCGTTGTATTTTGAAGCGCAGTTTCTTTTTGCAGACCGATGTAGTCCTGCATAAACTTCAGATTATTTTTCTACACATGCAGTATGAAAAATCAAAGCGAAAGTCCATGATACTTTTGCTTTCGGAAATTTGCAGCTGTCTGATGTCGGAAAATGGCAACTTTCTGTGACTCCCCCAACTTTTTAACCCAAGACCCCGCTGACAACAACGATAAAGACAGTGTTTTCTGTCTGTCTGTGCCGCGTCAGTCAAGCAGTTTCATTAATTCCAACTCAAATCCACTCACTGATATCTTGCATCCATCTTCAAGTTCATCCTCGTCATTCCTACGTTCCTCTGATGCATCCTACTATTGTATCTTTACTAGAAACTGGCAGTCATCACACTAGGAGGAAAATGTGCATTTTATCTCTTTGTCTGCCTCTTCAATCTAAACATACAACTAAAAGTTGAAAAATTTGATTCATCTCCCTGGATTTGCATGTTCTTGCCATTTTTTGTTAAAAATCCGTAATGTGTGTCTTTCAGCGTAATGTAAAACATTTTAAATTTTATTTAAAGGGCGTTTTAATAAAACATTTTAAATTTTATTTAAAAAGCGTTTTAATTTTTTAATTTTT
>Ga0209788_1000571_pt1 | contig 10012 bp, 5 predicted proteins | sample WorMetLIZISLAND1_2_FD_187415 | JGI IMG/M metagenome (GOLD analysis project Ga0209788, IMG submission 187415) | Marine gutless worms symbiont microbial communities from Max Planck institute for Marine Microbiology, Germany - Olavius clavatus LIZARD... ...
GGTTCAGATCGGCGATCTGAACCTAACCCTAACCCTAACCCTAACCCTTCCCGATCTGAACCTATCAATTTTTCCTTCAATTCCTTGCTTAGTTTCAGGTCGCCGATCTGAACCTATAATTATCCTTAAACCTATCCGTTGATCAGTGTATATCTCATTTCGGTTCCGAGACTTGTGGTGACGTACAGTTGTGCTGCAATCCCTAATCCCCATTCTTCTTCTTCTTCTTTATTGGCGAACTACAGAGTGGAGAGTTGCCGTACTGACTACTTGATGCCACACCCGCATTCACTAAGCAAAATCTACTAATGTTAGCGTTGATACAGTGTAGCAGTATTGCAATGACTGGACTGGCTTTAACCCTTGATTACGTGCCTGACCGCAGCGACTGAAAACTAATAGAGACACGACAGCGTTTCACTGTCACTCGATGACGATTTTACCCGTGAGGCACGCCCACCGGTGCAGTGCAGCGTTTGTCGATTACTGCACTCCTGTGACGTCATGAGAGTGGAGTACACGACAACGTTAATTATGACGGCAATAAATTTCATAACTTTTGGTGATACACAGACACTATAGAATTCAAGACGGCTTCACAGCCTGCAACATTTGCATTGGGATCGAAACGATACGTAGCCTACATGAACTGTAGCAGATGTGCATGTGATAATGCCGTTAACATTGCGGTCGTGTTTCACTGATGCCGATTATCGACTGCATGTATCGCGGTATTGCCAAATGCCGGTACACGACTATACTGTGTTACAGTTCCTGGCGTTCGGCCATTGTTTCGTTCGTTTCTGTTATTAGTCGCTTCCGTCGATGTCTTCGTTGTCGTTGGCGGAAATCACAGTGAAATAATTCCCCAATGACGTGCAGAACAGCATAAGTCGCTGTCGACGTTGGCCTCCATTTTACGTTGCAGTGTAGCCTAGGCCTATTAGTTCCACAGTTGTGGATTTCGTTCCAGTTTTTAGTCGATCGTACGGTTGCACGCAATATGATCGGCTATTGGCATGAGAAGGTCATCTGTCTGTCTGTCTGTCTGTGAAGTGACGAAGTGTATTGTGGCTAAACGACACACACTACCGCAAAAGTGTCTGAACAAGTGAATAGGAAGTTCCCCTAGGAACACTACTTTACAACTGGCAATCGCCAAAACGACCATGTGCCCTCAAACTCCTCACGGTGGAGACCTCACCTCTTGAACCGCAAACGTTGATGCCATCTGAAGAATAAATTATAACATAGTGAGAAAAAAATGAACCGCCGAAATTTTCATGTCTTTGGAATAGCCATCGTCAGCATGCTGCACAGCTATTTCAGTCAACGCCGTACGATCGGCTCATTCACAGCAACAGCTGCAGTTCTTGTACATTCGGCTTATAAATTATGTGTCGACTCCACCAAAAGCTTCCGTGTTAAACTGTTGCAATGTTCTGTGTGTCTGCAAAGTCATTGTCACACGCAAGACCTAAGCTTACGACATGGTTAGAATACGATCTCTAAGCCACATTATACATAACGAACGACAATTTGAAGCGAAGCCCGCTTTCACCGTTGCCTGCGTACTTCAACTTCAGCAACTACTATAGCATAGCACAACGTCACGCTTTGCAATTTGCAAATGAAAGCGCACTCATGTTCTTTACAATGATGTTCTGTTATGGAGAGAATTAGGTTGTCGCTGAATGGGTCACATTCTGGTTTACAACGATCGGCAGAAACGGAGCAGGTAATTAGCAGCACAACAGCGAGATGCGAGCACCGAATTACATGTGCTTGCTTTGAAGCTGCAGAATCCGACTGAAGGATGTCTGGTGACGACAGCACGCAGTCGTGATGTCACAGCGGCCGTACATGTGATGTTGTTGACTATACGTCGACGACGCCGGTACAGCGACTGACATGACAGGTCCCACATCACACCCACACACGCAGGCACGCAGACACATAGGGATAAACTGGCCAACTGGATGCTTTCCTCTCCAACGGTTTTACTTGTAAAATTTGTATTTTCTCGATTTGTGTGTTTTTTCGTAATCATGGTTGTTAAACGCCCTGGTGTTTTTTTTTGTTGATGCTCTTCATAAAAGGTGCATTGAGATTTGTATCTGTAAAGCGCCCTCGTAGTAGCTTTCTGCCGCTTACGACGCTATAAAATTGTCTCATTACAGTACATATAACGATGATGCTACCGCAGAGATACAGCGCGTTAGGCTGGCTAACTGATCGTGCAACGCACGGAACACCGCAGAATCGCAGATGTTGTACAGCGTATAGTCAAATCGCATCAAAATTCCACAAAAAACAGAAGTCTGTTCGTACATACTGTTGAGTTGTCTACAACAGAAATAAAAGTTGGCGTGAAAGTTATTAATGCTAGTTTAACTCAAAATCAATGTTTACAACGTGTAACGCCGCCCTTAACGCATGTTGAGATACTGCGACTGCGCGACGTCACTAAACTGAACAATGACGGCATGATCAAGTTGGGCGACGTCCACTACCAAACAGAGCCGAATTTATCAATTTTTCCGAAAGAGATTTAATCAACGATGACTCCAGTTTCTGTTCACATATTCTTTCAGCAATTTATTTGCAATGCCATGTTTTTTTTCCTTTTGAAAAACTTTTGTTAAATGCCCGTCTTTGTGTGTAAACGTTATTTTTGATGACGTCATCTCCACGTAACGCTGCTGCAGTGTTGCACTAAATTTTCTAACGGTTTAGTTCAATGAAGTATCAGGATGATTTGTGCCAAAAATTATGAAAGTCAGAAGACAAAGTTATTGCAATAATAATCAACAGCTTACTTCATTTTGGGTCGATCACCCTGTAAAGCCCTGCTTAATATCGAACATGTATAACTGTTACCGTCGATGCACATTCACATTTAAGAACACGATTTAACGCTACAGTTGGATGACTGGTGACTTTCTCACCGAATACATAGGCCAGTTAAAATAGCACTCCTTGCTGATCTTGCCTTACTAACAGGCCTGCTATCACATCTTCAGTGGGTTCTAACGATGATAGTCATCATCATCATCATCATCAGTTTATTTCGCATAAAGAAGCACAATCACCAAATCAAACACTGTAACAGAAAGACAACATAAGAAAATTAAACAAAACTTTAAAATGTAGATAAAAACACAAAAACACAAAGTTCTGGTAATACTAAAAACTCTACTCTGAAATACATAAAATACAAGACTGCATAGCAAATGGGAGAAAAAAATTATCCGCATAAAAACGACTAGTAGCGATGATGATAATGATGACGATGATGACGACGACGACTGTGGCTGAAAGTACGACTACGACTGGGATTCGGATTAGGAATCCGATAACGATGATGTCATAATAAGAAGCTCTCCACATGCATCACTGTACCAGTCCTAATAGACATCACTTTTGATGTCAAAGCCGCGAATAAAAGTACGGACATTGACCTGACACCATCTGCCTGTAGTTTTTTCATTGTTTTCTTTTTTACCGCTTTGCACGCCAAAAAGAGAAGGCGAAAATTGTGTTGTAATCGATCATGTCTGTGTTATTTTTGACTGTTTGTCAGCAACTTTCGTTGTCCAAACTGGAAAATGCAATAACGAGTTTGGCAGACCTGTGGATGCTGAGGTGCTCACTGCTCAGTCATATCGGTTTACGCATAAGAAACTTAACAGCATCAACAAGATTTACATGTAATAGGCTACGCGATGCTAGAGGCGCTATATTAACTTAAGATAATTACATTTGGGAGTAGCTGTTGAACTGACACAATGGCTGAAAAAACAGACTCAACCAATCGACAAGGCTAACACTGTATGTTTTTGTTTGTTTATAGGCTACAAAACAAATATTGCATCGTTTAGATGTCAGTCAGCAACTCAGGATTGTGCCGAGGTGTCTGTGGCATATGAGAAATTACAAGGGTAATAAAAACTGGCTTACCGATTTTATTATGCGGCGTGAAAAAAAATGCCAAATTTATTTATCTTTCGGACCTACTCTGCAGAATTTGGAGGTTAATTTCGTTATCGCCATATTACGGTGGTCAGGTGGATCTGTGAAGCCTGGTGAAAAGTGTGCAGCTACGCTTGGCGTAGGATGGTAATTTGGTAAACAGTGGAAATACGACGGACTGAGTCTATTCTGTCAGCTGATCGTCAAAGCCACGCTACTTGCTGCTGTGCTGTATCGACACCTGATAGTCTCTGTGCGAATCCTGTGCTCAATAAAGCGTTCTCGGCAGCAGTCAACAGGCGTCTTGGCTAACAAACATTAGTCTTTCATTTCCGTGCGTGTCGGGTATTGGAATAGATTGTTTCTGCGGGTTATACGTCGTAACGTAACCCGAGAAGCATTGTGAGAAAAGGACAAAGGTGCAGCACACGCCCTTCTACCGATACGTGAATCTCATCTCATGAAAACTCAGAAAACTGGGACTAATCTGCGATATCGATACGGGGGGCGGGATAGACGAGTGGTTAGAAGAAATCGAATATGTGGTTTTGTCCCCAAAAGAGATAAATTTTTAATTAATGATATTTTGCGACAAGAAAAAACGCCATGAACATCTTTGATTATTAGTTGCCAAAGAAGATTGATCAAACGGCTACTGTCGATCATAAAACCAGGCAGTGGAAAAGCACAAGACGCCGATTGCTCAGAACGTTGATTCATTTGAGAGGCTGGTAGTTTCAAGAAAATGTAGGCCAACCAAGCATTCCCGGGAAGTTTCGCCAGATTACACAATAGACTAAGGTTTCCAACGTGTTAGTGCTTGAGATTGTGATGCAGGACTTGAAACTGCACTATTTTAGAAACAAGAAACTGCAAACAAACAAATCCGCACTTCGCTGTCAAGCCAAGCAAGTCATTAGAGGTAATATCCTGAACACGCAGGATGACACTGTGAACATTGGCTAGGCCGATAAACAGACTGTTTGTCGCTCACAATACATAAACAAAGCTGCTGTGTTGGAAACTTTATATTTTCAGTATAGGTTAATGCATTTTAAATGTTAGTAAAATCAACGCTGTCGTCTGTTTTCTGTAAAAAACAGCATGTCACTTCTTACTGATTTGTTCTCAAGTTGGCATGTTTAACATTTTAGACAAAACTGAAAATTTTCGTAGAATTATAGTAATTTGTTTCTGGGTCCACTTTTTTTATCCGGACACGGTGTATTTTCGATACGCTACACGGCGCAATTACGCTGAATGCGACAAGATATACGAATACGACGCGACATAATCGTTTTTCTTTCTTTACACTGACCTATTTCCTCTATTTAAGTTAATTCTTATTTCACTGGAGTTTAGGCATATAATGTTAGGAGATTAGTCAGAAATAGTGTGCTAACGTGGAGACTGACCTTTACGGACATGTTTGATAGAGTCGAGTATTCCGTCGAAGTTTGGTTCCATAGACTGATCAGCGGATACCGACTTCGACTTACTACAAGCCATTCGGATTTTTCACAACGTCGTCGTCGTCGTCATTGTTGTCGTTGTTGTTGTCGTCTTCACGACTGCGGTGACAACTACAACCGCACGTGTAGTCTAGTCTGGCATACTGACGATGCGGCATTGTATCGGCCAGTCACGCGGATCAGCGTCATCACTCACCTGCGGCCAAGTCTGCAGTAGCAGCAGCAGCAGAACCCTAGCAGGTATACTAACGCCAGCAGCGGCTCTGCTGCTCGGCGCACGTATGTGAATCCACCATACCTTTACGCGCACGCGACTTTAACGTGATACAAGCCGGTGGGCTACGTAATATGCGTGCATGCTGCATTATGTTACCACTGTCAGTCACGTGATACGGACCCGTAATGTCATCCGTTTCATAGGCGTAGCCAGGAATTTGTGTTGGGGGGCTGACAACCGAGACGCCGAAGGCGACGAGGGGGAAGGGAATGAGGAGGGGGTGTCCCCCTCCCCAGCCGACTAGCGGGTCTGGAGGAGCGTCGTAAGCTCCCCCAGCGGGGTCCGGGGCGGAGCCTTGGCCGAAAACGAGTTTTGGAATATTTGGAGGTTGAAAAAATCGCACCTGATAGCCACAAATCTGTCATATTTGACATTTCTGCGGCATATATTTAGTCACATTTACATGCACAATTACTAAACATAAGACTTTCACGTATATATTTGTATATATTTGTCCCTTTTGCACAGCTAAAACGGTTGTGTAAATTTTTTCCACTCCCTTTGGGGGGCTAGCCCCCAGGCCCCACTCTGGCTACGCCTATGATCCGTTTGGATCCTATAGACATACAATATAGTAGATCATTATGTTCAAAGATCGTGTCACAGTTGATACTGTGTATTTTGTGTAACGTTTTTTTTATTTTTTATGCTTTTATACTTTATTGTCTTGTACTTCGTGTACGATTCTTATAATAAATATGTAAATAAAATTTCGACAAGAACCCTAGGAGAAATAACAGTTTAAAGGTTATGATGTCACCACTATGACGTCATCGGGTCACGTGACGTCATCGGTTACGTGACCGTTCGAGTCCCCTTTGGCACTTTCCTATAGGCTGTCAATGGGAAACATTAGTTTCCGGGATTTTCGGGATATTTAGTCTCAAAGATGCGGACACACACACAGAGAGAGAAAGATTCACGTCGACTGATAATAAAGAATGCTTAAAGCTTGCAGCACGCACATCAATAAAGCCGGGCAACAGCAACAACATGAACCTATCTCGTGCTGTTGGCAACTGTGCATGTGAGCTCATAACTATTTTCGCAAGCAATTAAATGCAGGCATTAATACAAGAGTTAGCAGTAACATAATGAAATGAACAGCATCGTCAGATACAGCTTACAGCAATGGCATTAAAGTACCAACAACAACAATATTTAAATAATGATGATGATGATGATGATGATGATTTACAGCTCACAGCTGTATAGGCCTATCCGATTGCGACGTAATCGTATCAGTCACATTACGCCAACTGTGACGTCCCTCCGTTGCGATAACCTATAGTGTATATGCTTTGATGAGCGTTTCGCTTTTGATCTGTCACACGCAAAGAACTTACAAATATTCAACGTACTATTCAATATACTATTAATAGGTATTTGGTCACACGACTGCCGACGTTCATCTTACCTTTCAACAGTGCTTGCATGTGTTGCTTAGCAGTTTGAGTTGTTACGTTCTTCTCGGTAGCCTTTCTGTCGACTCTATCGTTCTCGGCTGCGTTTGCATTTTGTTAAGCTGTATTTGGTCCTGTATTTCCGGTCCTCCATTTTTGGGCATGCGTGCAGACTGCGCAGATACAGGCCTGCTCCAAGTCTTAAGCCAACTGCGATTCTGATTCTGATAGTCTCATTGTCTAAAGGTAGGCCACAAGCTGAAATGGTCACTCGTCAGCTGTTTGAAGCAGAAACTTCGTGAACTACTGAACTGCTCAATGGTCACGCTTGAGTAGATAGCATTTGGGTGCGTTCACAAACTCTACCCGTTAAATCGGATCGTGCCTACCAGCCGTTCGTAAACTTGTAACCCAAACCGGTTTGATAGTTTCCCAGAATACTGTACGTCGTACGCAGTACGATCGGCTATCACGGAAACAGCTGAGCTTCTTGTTTTTCCACATGCATCAGACGCGCTTTGTGACGCTATATCCCGTCTTTAGCAGTATCCGCCTACAGCAACAGCTATGAGTTAATCAAGTCCCCAGCTGCCCATTATATCCTTGTATCGTTCACACACCTGAACCGCTGTCTGTCACAGTGAATCTGTATGACGCTGGCGCAGTTTTGATGAGGTCGGCGAGGAACAGGTGAAGCGTCTACCTGGGAAATCGTTGTGCGCACCTGCGCTCGTGTGGCTACCCACACTGTGGTCGTCCTCCCGGGGTTGCTCGGACCACCACGCAGTCACTGGCATTAACGAGCACGCAAAATCAGGACGACATTATTTGTAGCGGTAGTTGCGTGCTTCCTCTTACCGGTAGCAAACGCTGTTATTTTCGTTGTTTTTCTGTAAAGTAAATTGAAATAATTGATCAATACGGCTATTTATAGCCATTGAGGCTATCACATCAACTTTATCTTCAAAGTTATTGTCGGAGAGAAGCTTATATGTTTGGTGGCGCTGAATCACGTGGGAGTGAAAAACGTGCTATCGTGACGAATCGTTTTGGTTACTTTCCATTTACCAATTATTATCGCCGAATTCAGCACGAACGCGCGAATACCCGGTAGAGGTGCGCATGAATGTATCGAAGCCAAATTTCGATTTTTGTCTTTACGCTTTCCTCAAAGCAGCAACTGTCTAGGGTGTTTTGGGTATCCCCTGTACCGTACGGACGCTATAGGGGATACGTTTTCAGTTGACCAGTCTACCCGAGTTCAACCGAGTTATTTTCGTACTCCTTATTCAGCCCGATTTCGTGAATGACGCTCTGACTGAGATGGAAGTAACAGCCTGTCACGCTGGAGTCTGGTCTGAAAGCATCCATAGCGGCCAAGTCCACCCAGGGCGTTGGGCGTATACGCAGAGTCGCCTGTGGGATAAGACGTTGAAGCTCAATCAGCACTCACTAGTACCGTATGTACCGCTGGTATTAATCGTCAGCAGACAATAGCTTACAGTGAGGCCGGGTCAGCTGTATTTCTGAGCGTAAGTGAAAGTTGATGAAAATACACCAGAAAGAATAAATTTGGCACGACCTTGAAAATCCCATAGATTTGCCAGGGCTAAGCCGTCCAGCAGTTTCAAACACCATGTTTGAAACTGCTGGACTGCTTAGCCCTGGCAAATCTATGAAACGTCATGGCCGCCATCTTGAAAGTATAACGCGATATCAAAAATCCGACTCCGTCAGACGATGCGATTTTACTTCAAGAACAATCCTGCCAAATTTCACCCAGATCCGATTTGAAACGACGGAGTCTTAGGCTTTTTGGATCAGAGCGTCGCTCCAACAAGAATAAGAACAACAAGATGTGTAGCGTTATACGGGACCAGTTCCTGATCCAAAAAAACATTGTTTGCTCAATGCTGCGTGGTCTATTTCTTTGAGTCGCGAAGGAAATCACGTTATGTGCACTGGTGCATCATCGCTGATATTTGAGTGAAAGTCGCAGATGCCGCAGCAGTCCCGACAGGTATCAGCGACATATTACGCACCTGGATACCTATAGTACTTGCGTCATCAGCCGTGACACGCGACAGACGATAACGGAAAGATGCTATTATCAGTAATGCTATATACACCATTAGCAACGGATATTAGTTATCATTCCTTATAACTGTCATTAAATCTGACGTATTTGCATTAGCTGTTACGGTAATTTTATTTTATGCAAAAGTGGCACGTATTGCCTTATTTAATACTACTAAATTATTTACTGTTATGCTGTAATCATTAAAGGACAAAACAATAGTAATTATTGTCAATACATGTATACAAGTTTACAAAGCGATGAGTCGCAGAAGATATTTACAGTTTGCAATCACAACATATACTATGTCTACTATGTCTACGCGTCAAGCGTCGTCGATAAACAAGTAAAGTACTATGGATCAGGTACTGCCTGCGCGAATTGACGTTGTCACGTTGTAGCAGTTGTACGCAAAATGATGTCATGGCTGCCGTCTTAAAATTGTGAGGTCAAACCGAAAATACGCCTCCGTCAATCGATGCGTATTTGCTCGAGGAATATTTTTCAAATTTCATCCCGACCGGATTTGAAACGACGGAGCCTTGGGTTTTTTTGGAAGCGGTCGCCTCAACAAAAAGAGGAACAAGAAGAAGAAGCACAATAACAAGATGAACAGCGATAAGATGATGGAATCAGTACCTTATCTAAAAATCTGCAGTGAAATCCGATTTTATGTGGGCAAAGTCGGGTCAATTGAATTTTCGTGTAAGTTCTTACCTACTCAGCACCTCTGATTAGGGTACCAGTACACTGGACCCCCAATTACTATATGATGATGCCATCCCTCTTAAAGGTACGGAAGGTATAATAA
>Ga0209788_1000572_pt1 | contig 10008 bp, 6 predicted proteins | sample WorMetLIZISLAND1_2_FD_187415 | JGI IMG/M metagenome (GOLD analysis project Ga0209788, IMG submission 187415) | Marine gutless worms symbiont microbial communities from Max Planck institute for Marine Microbiology, Germany - Olavius clavatus LIZARD... ...
ACCTTGAATGCCCGATTCAACTTAAAGTGCGTATGTTGCACGGTTTGTTGGCTGCTAGTGTCGATACGAGTTTAGCTAGTCTATTATATAGTTGTAAAACGGGTCCGGTGCTCAGTGAAGTGCACGATCAGTGAGCGAGCCGAGAAAGACGTGTGCAGCTGACGCGCTGTCTCTCTGCGGTAGCTGAGCTTCTTGTCACCACTGTTAAACTTTTGACATCTAATATACAAACAGAAACAAGACACGGAGCGATGCCCTAAGCTGCTCGAGACAGGAGCCATGCCTTCAGTTCAACTGCTCCTCGCACCTGGAACAGTCTGTCACTCATCTTGCGCACCGTGCCATCTGATACCACTTTCTGATGACATCTCAAAATTTACCTGTTCTCCAGCAACACTGCCTACAAGTAACTGTAACCTTCCACTACTATCATTTGAAGCTGTTCGACATATAGCACGTTACAAATGCTGTTTATTTAAACAGAAGCTGGAACACTAATGTCGAGAACTGTCCTGTGATCAGTCGAACTGTCTGCCAGCTTACCGCGAGGACGACGCAACAGCAACCGCAGCACGACTTGAATCATCAGCTTTGCGAGAAGAGTCGTCAGTTTTACGTCGTTTCTCCGCCATCAGCTGCTGCTCTAGAGTCGTCTTCTGCTTTCGCTCTTCCTGGACTCGGCGGTCCAGTATAGCAAGGTTCTGCTTATCTTGCTGCCGATTTGATATCAGCTTCTGCAGTCTGTAACGATGACAAAAATACGGCATAAAATATCTATCTGTGCCACATACACTGTAATCAAATGGGAATATAACAGCGGAAGTGGTCAGCAAATTCAACGCCAAATCTTAGACAGCAAATGCAAATTTTGTGCGTCAGATCCAAAATCCTCCCGAATAAATTCCAACGGCCTGTTTCTGTACATTTCAGGAGATCAAATACAAAGAAATTCCAAAGTGAAAATCCCAATCATTAAAAATTGCAGCAGGTCAATAACAAATATTTGCATGCAAAGGATAACATTTTTGGCAACTGGTATGTATTTTAGCTAAAACAGCACTCATCTCGACCAATTCATGTAGTAATTATTTCACCACTGGAGCCAATGGCATAAAACAGTGCTGATACTTAGCAAATAACAGTAATGTAGCATTATTTCACCTGTTACAAATAGGTAAATACGGAAAAATCTCTGGATCATCCAAATATCTAAGCCACTGTTTTTTTTCCCAAGATGAAACCTTTCAAACAATTTCAAGAAAATGCATTCATAACTTTTGAGTAGAGACTGTTCAAAATATTAAGGGGTGGAGGACAAGATTTTAGTTATAATGCATTATATGAGATATGGAGTGAGTTGAGCCCAAAAATATATAATGGGCTATGTTTCTGTGTAATCAGCTACCGCAAGTTCTGTAGCAAAAACAGTTGTCAAACGACAGCCTTATACTAACTACGAGTTTGTGAAGCTGACAAATTTTACTTACTAAGTACAATGGGATAAATGGTGAAACAGACTATATACCAGAAGACAACTCCCTGTTTGGCAAGTGGTGGCCGAATTCATTATATTATTGGGAACTTGGGTATTGTAATATATATAACATTAGATGGGTATGGGTGGCACATTAGCCACGACACATACTTCGACTGTAGATTCTCGTTCTCTTGACGAAGCTGATAGAGTTCACTTTTTGTTGTGCGGTCGCTGAATGACAGGCTGGCAATCTGAGAGCGAAGCTCCTGCTCGAGACAACGGCTACTCTGCAGCTCGGACTTGAGTCGCTTGACGTCCGCCTCCAGCCTACTGCATGTCGAAATATTCAACACATTTTATTACCTCTGCTGAACTTTTGAGGTCAACAAAATAGTCACTACTGCAAAAAATCAAGGATGTCTGCATATGCTGAATAAAGTGCATGAAATTTCTTGTACAGTAAACTATCTAAAACATTGCCATGCTGGGTATTAGCGTACAACTGGCCATGCTGCAGACGGCAGTCTAAAAAACCTTCGGTAGAAAACAACAGGCCCTACAGATTAACAATAACAGCAGTAAAGTACTTCCGTATTTCTACTTTGCCTCAATGTCATCTGTTTTTCATGGATATCTGTTTTGTTTGGTGCTGGACAGTTAACTACAATATTGGTTAAACTACTACATCTGGCTTTTCTATAATCACCATCCTTATACAGAGTTACTCAAGGTTAGGGCTCATGAAATAAACTACTATCTCCTCCAGAATCCAGTGACCTAGGTCAGTCAACCCAGCCTTCCATCCCTCCAGGGTAGGTAAATCGAATCTGTCTGGCTGGCGCAGTGTGTTCACTTCAGGTAACACTGTGTGTATCCCACATGGAAAGCGACATCCTGTAGCTCTGAGATGACTTGTCATATTCTTTAACCAAATCACAACTAGACAAACCTCCCAGCAGTGGTAGAGGAACGTTCTTGCCAGGACGACGAAGAGCCAATTTTTCCACGTTTGCCGCCACTCAGCGGATCTCGAGTCGTCGAGTTCGCACGCACGCCAGTACCACTCTTGGCAGCACTCCGGCTCTCATCACCAGCACCTGTAGTCAACGTTCCGCCTTCCTCACTGCTAGTATCATCCGGACGGTCGTCCGCACGGCCCGACGCTGATGCTGGAGAAGACGGCTGCTGCTCCAGATATTCAAAGTCTTCGACGGAGTCCGACGTCGGTTGTTTGTCCCTGCTGCCTGTCCATAGGCTGATGTCCAGCCAGCCGAGAGTACGAGATCGAGTGGTCGACGACAGTGACGACTGCACAGCTGTTGACCCGTTTAACACAGGCTCATCCTGACCTGGCAATGCTGCACAATACACAACAAACCGCAGCATGCTTTGTAGTGTTAATCACAGTTATCATAGTCACGGTGTGTCACATATAAGCAGCCACAACTCCAAAACTGTTCATTCTAAGGTGTACTCATCCACCCAAATTACGAACATAAAGGATGAATTAAAATCACACCCTGCAACGACCTAGATACCAAAACCAAGACACTGCAATAACGCTGGTACAACTCACTGAGCAGAACAAATCAAATGTGTAACTTAATACTTAGAATAGATTCAACCAGTAGCATTCTCTAATTCACTACTGTCAGTTCAGTTCACTTCAGCTACAGACTTTACGTTTCACGAAGTCCTGTAATAAAAATTATGTCGGCACTAAAACAAACAACTAAACATACAGCAGAAACAAAACTACCCTGATTCAGTAGCCTCTTATGACACTAGGCCAGGAAACGAGGTGGGCTTATTCTACAACGGCCCCAAGCACCACACAGTGTGACATTCTAAATGTGTATTCTAAACTGTGTTTTATTCTAGAATAGAACACAGCTTAGAATACACATTTAGAATGTCACACTTAGAATAGCCACATTTCCAAAACAAGCATGAGCTAAGTATATTACGGTACTATTAACTGCATCGTGCTTCAGTTTCACAGAAGTACTCACCTTTTGGTTTATCATTTGTTGTGTCCTCATCACAAGGTAATGCCTTCTGCAACAGCTGATAGTAAAAATTGTTGGCCTTTTCAACTTCCTTTTGCTTTCGCTGCACAGTACATGTCTCATTATATATCGCTGCTCAAAATTCAGACATTAACAACACAACATGAAAACTGACATCATGACACTCGCACAGTAATGGAGAAGACTGCCAAGTATAGAGAAAGAATACTAACATATTAGCATACTAACATTCTGGGCCACTGCTCCAAATATGTGGAACGACTGACCATTGTTGATAAAATCTAGCTGTGCATGTGGTGTTTTTTAACGAACACTCAGAAGTCATTTATTTGCCAAAGTTTTTCCGTAGCCACTTGTGAATAGTAATCGGCATCACTGTCTCGCTGCTGCGATGAAGACTGAACAGGAATAAATATTAATACAGGAGCAGGATCAGCAAGAGACAGACATCAATGGAAAGGAGAACAGTGGTCCATCATGCTGTCAACCTTTTTTTGAAGGATGGCAAATGATGTGACATGTTATTAAAACAGTAATGTGTGTCAACAGAAAGCCTAAAACATGACCCGTCATTATGCTCCTCAAACACCATAAACCAAATATCTGTTGAAGCTGCATGGGAGATCGCACTGCTGATGACTAACACTGCACATACCTTGTTATGATGTCATCACGGTTTCTTTTCCTAATATTACCTAGCAGCTTTGTGCACCCCATCTTAAAAGGTTTTATTACAATAATATAACAAAAATGTTTCATGATGCTGCGAAGAAACGAGCACAATTTAAGAAAAGCAGTGCAGCACTGACCAATCGAAATCGATACGAGATGCAGCTTTTGATGCTGAATCCCATTGTGACCACAGGATAGCCAACACTACACCGTCATAATGCACACATTTTCATCAAATTATATTTCTCATTCCATTGCCAAAGTGTTACTTAAAATAATAAACATCACTAAATGCTCTTCTTATGCATGCTCTTCAACAGACACACTTTCTAACACCAATAAATATGCAAGTAAGTAAGTAAGTAAATACCATTTGTATTGCTCATAATGGCAGTGAGGGACTCATCAAATCTGTATCTGCCAAGCTGTGAACACCACTTTTTACAGGCTTTACACTTTTTACTTTTTACAAGAGTGGTCTCTGGCCATGGAATGCTTTATCTTTTTAACTTAGCTTCGTTCAATGGCATGGCTCGCTGGCTGGCAGAGCCTAGTTCTTGGCATTATCTAATTCAGCTATAAGGATAACAGGAGAGTTCGATGGAACCAACAGACCAGCATCATCTGCAAGTGTACACAAATACACGTATTACACATAGTCAGTGTACACAAGTCACTCACCATTACATTGAAAAGGCAGGGCCAACTCCAGATGCTGTTGTTTCGCGAAATTAATTTCTGCGTGTTCAGCTAAGTTGACGGTACAGTGTTTTATTGCTATTTTGTATGTACGCTGTGAGCAAAGTAATATTTAGGGAAAACTGAAGGCTTTATCTGCAAGCAGATGAAGCAGTTAAACACAGATACTTCAAGTATGACTCAAACGAACCAGTGAGCAGCAAACGGCCGACAAAGATCGAGATGAAATGGAAAGTTTCGGAGTTCACGGAGTCGTACGGCGACCTCGATGTACAGAAACATCAGCCATAATAACACCGTGGGCAAGCAAACTCCTCGCTCTGCAAGCAGATAACATGATACAGTACAATGACTGCTACATAGCTAAGCTGACACATTATGTCTCTTCAGCACTGGAAACAGTGTGACTTCTTTTATGACAAGCTTAGTTAGTTAGTTATCCCCTTTAAAGTGGACCCCAAGAAAATTAAGGCGCGGGAAACCGTTCCGTAGCAGGGCATCCCGAGTTATCCTGAGATACATCTAGACCTCACACACAGTCACACAGCTGTACTCTATCTAGTCATTATTAACACGCACACAGACACATACTGTTACTAACGACCTGGCAAACTCCTACACTGGGCTTCCGGAAGCAAGAGAGGCTGCTCAGGACCGGGTCTACTGGAGGATGTTTACGAAGCACAGCGCAACGCACTCGTAGTGGTGCATGCTCATATTGGATTGGACACATACAGTGGAGTACACGTATATCTGGGCCAATTAGAACTTTAGAAGTTGGTCTCTAAGTATCGGAAAATGTTCAACACTGCCTTACTATATTCGCTAATCACAATACCAAACACACTAACTCTACAGAAAGACAAAATATGTGGATTTTCTAGCATTATCCATGATATCGTCTGAAAAACTGCTATAATCTAACGGATTAATGAATGATGCCACTCCCTCCATTAAGAAATCAGTCACTATTCCAGCAGTTGACTAACAAGCTGGTTAATAAAATCTGTGCTGATCCCAAAACGATATAGAAATTTCAGCACTGGCCATAATAAACACAGAATTTCACCACATTTATAACTACAGTAGATATTAAACACTACAAAGTTGGCTATATTTTGAGACACAGGATAATAGTGTAAAAACACAGTAACAGCAACCTTTGATAAATTACATAAATCACTAGACAACTGTAGAGTTTACATTCAGCTGGATACATGCTTGAGCAGCACATGTACAACTTCATGCACATTGCACACAGCATTTGATACAGCAAGAATAGAATGTTACTCATATTACCTGATCTAAACTGCCAATCTATTGTGTATATTGTCTCTAAGTGATTAATAACAGCATCTTTGTATATAATTAATTTAAACAACTAATAATTGTTACAGTTTAAACGCCACTCCAGTCGGTTAATACTCAAGGCCCAATCTTCGTTCAAGATCTCCACCAAACAATCCTCCAAGAGACTCCTCCACCTGCTACCATGATAACTGTTTCATAACCAACCATCATGATTTTCCCACCCGTTCAATTGTGAGACTCCACGAAGTACAAGAACTATACACATAAAAAATTTATCACAAAACACTTATGCAGACCTACCTGTCTGCCATATATACTGGACCCATACATAAGTACTGGCAGTAAAGAACAGCCACTGCACAGGTATCAGCAGGTAGCATGCAACGTCCGATGTGATTGTCACGCAAACAAAGAATATTGAAAATGCCTACAAAACGACATCAGAAACATTAAGTGCCATCAGTCATCGCTGAATCTACAATTTCACAAGCAACAGCTGCCTCGTCTTACAACAAAAGATTCATTATGTCGAAACACTTATAATATTCTGCAATTTGGATTTTGGAGAATAAAGCTCCTGCGTAATAAGATGTTTTACAGAAGCAGTCATGAAATGACAAATAAGCACAAATCATGGACGTTATATAAGTGACCTAAAGTACAACACTGCATAACAAATGCAAAACTGACATCATTCAGAGCATAGAAATGAGGGCAGCACCATAAGCCACAATCTTCTACAGAAGATTCTGCGACAGAAAACGTTTACTTAAGTACACAATTTTTCGTATGGAAGTTTTAAATTTTCTTAACTAAGACTTCACTTAATAATACATCAGGCAATAAGCAGTGAACATTCAATTTAGATATCAGTAGAGTCCACACTCCACAGATTTCTGCTGGCCATAGAATTTCTAGCTGAACTGGGATGTATGTCCTTTGCAGCAGAATTGCCTTGTTTCCACGGAATAATATGAAATTTTAATATATGTCCAGTGACTAGCACAAAATTCATTCACGGCTTGTTGTATTTTTGATCCTTGTCAGCTGCCAAGTCATTTGCAGATTTCCAGTCAATACTTAACATCTTAAAGTGCAGTGATCTTGCAAATGAGTGACTGAGAGCTTTATATATACTCGGCCACAAAACAGGACCAGCCTGATGATGTTGTCATCTTCTTGTGTGCAACTGAGGACAGGCTTCCGAAACTGGCAGTACCAGCAAATGCACTATCACAGCCTTTGGGGATGTTAAGCTCAACATTTCCAAGTATGGGACAGTCCTTTTCAAGTGATATTGCAGAAATCACCGTGACTAGCCTAACAGTTTAGTTTGTGTGTCATTTTTTGGCTTTCGTCAGAGTGCTTTAGTAACTGTTTAGCTGAACAGTTTTCATTTCAGAGACATATCCTTTAGTTTCAGTCTTAACATACCATTGGTTTCACATTTTTATTCTAATTTTATTTCAATTCGACAAAGAGTAACTAACTGAACAGCAGACAGATAAATTAACTCATGAACTGGAGACCATAGTGAGCCATCAAATTTGGATAATTTTCACGCAGAGAGTGGCAGAATTCGACAAACTCGTCCAAAGAATTTGGCAAAATTTTCCGCAGAAACATTTGGGTCCCAGATATTGGTCATGCCTGGATGCACTATAGATAACTACTACTGAAAACCTAGTGGAAAATCATGTGAAGATCCTTATAATGAGGATTTTGCTACAGCTTATGTGACATAATTTCACTCAACTGATCAGAAAAAAGTGATATATTGTGATAATACAGCAAGCAGACAAACTGTCACACATGGATGAAAGCAGTTGATACTTACAAGTCCCTGATACTTCATCGAGTCACAGACACTTCGAGCAAGCAGCCACAGTGGCCAGAGATACTCGAAACGAAAGTCAAGGATGAAGTCAGCCATCAGGACAAACATCCACACACTGAAGAACTTTATGTAGGTAAACGCGCTGTACACAACAAATAACAACTGTAATAACAGCTTATGTCTATCAAACCGAACCTGCATCAGCTGAAAACCACAGCCATCAGTCGTGTTCAGTTTCAGAATTGTATATACGACAAGGTGTGTGGCATCGACATGATCCAGTCCACTGACTGCAATGTCTGGGTGCACAGAAGGTGCACTGGACTGTTGCAGGGTTGCAGGTCCAGTTCAGTGCATTCGATGGCACCGATGTCTCGTTTGAATGCTCACACTGTCTCAGTCATCGCAATGATGGAACGTACGAGTGGTCAGTGCCGCTACGCAAGCTGAAGAACGATCTGCCTGCAGCGACAGCACTGCCATGGCACAGCATCATCGACATGGTGTTTCCCGGGCAACGTACAGATTATATTCACGTGTATGACTAATGGCTGCAATAAAAGTATGCCTATAGAATGGACGACACGGTATCTTAGCCCTCTAGGTGAACTGCATGGCTGAAGTGTTATTTAGTCAGACCGAACACGGCGAACAACCAGCTTATTCAGCATCTGATTTAATGCTAAACTGGTGACATTAATTACTAACAGCCAACTGATCTCCCAGTCTGAACAAGGAACAGCTGCCATAAAATGCTGAATGGAAATGATATCAGCATAAAATTTAGATGAGGTCTCTCACAGTACTAAACATCACTGGCACTAGCTAGTGAAAATGTGTATTTTGTGCATCTCGATGTTACCTGCACGGTTCAACTAAAGGGTTATGAAAACCAGTTCTAGCCAACACTCACCTTCCGTAAATGTCTTCACTCATACGACCGCGTCTGACTAGCGGTCGCCTTAGCTTACTGACGTCCACATTACGTCTCTTCATATTCCGAGCGGTAGATCCGACTATCCTTCGCGATTTCCGTCAGCCAATCTGCGTGTATCGTTTTAGATTCGAATCCCTAGTCAATATCAAAGAAATACGGCACCACCGGCCGCTCACCGATCTTCCTTACAAACGCAGGGATGCTACTGCGTCAGGACAAACGGCTACCGCGACGCAGGCGAGATCCAGCAGCAATCCAGCTGCTGATGCTTCCACTAGCAACAACTTAGCATATCACGCACAGCTTGGCTCCGCCCCACGCCACGGCGCCGGATGTACTTCCTTTCCATTCGCCGTATCGAAAACGCGACTTTTTTCAGGAGTGATAGTAAAACAATAAATTAATAACAAAGTCGATTTTGTCATATCTAGTGCGGTAAGTTATCCGTAACAAATGCCGTGCGTGTATCATTCAAGTACTTAACATAATAATCCAATAAAAACAATAGAACTCGACCTGCAACCCGGAAGAAAAACTTTGTACCGTACGGTTCTTGTTTATTGGGGCCACGCGGCCCACGCCGTCACGGCTCACGGTTTCTCACTGCACAATCATCGGACAGATTCAAACATATCATAATCAAACGAAATACCAGTTTATACGAAATTAATCAATTATTTTCGAAGTATTCCAATCTGTGTGACAAACATACCTCAACCACTCAAGTTGACTCAACGTCACGGACAGACAGACAGACTGACGTAGGCTACAATTAATTAACTTACTGTCGCATATCACCGCGCTCCGCGTAGCATCGCGCGGTAACAAAAATCACAAATCACAAATGAAATTTTAACATGATCTGTATAAAATTTCACCAAAACAATAAAAAAAATACCTAAAAACCTAAATGTTGGACTTAAAGGCCAAAAACCGCTGTTCTAAGCCACTTAACGACACTTAACGACAGTATAATGCTAGGTACAAGCGATATACAAGCTTACCGCACGCGAACCCTTACCTCTACACACAATTAATCGCTAAA
>Ga0209788_1000573_pt1 | contig 10003 bp, 5 predicted proteins | sample WorMetLIZISLAND1_2_FD_187415 | JGI IMG/M metagenome (GOLD analysis project Ga0209788, IMG submission 187415) | Marine gutless worms symbiont microbial communities from Max Planck institute for Marine Microbiology, Germany - Olavius clavatus LIZARD... ...
ATATAGAATCATACTATCGGCGGCAAAAATGTAGGCCAGTGACTCTAGTTTCTGGCAATATAAATCATTTGTAGATATTCGAAGGCGTTTCTTGCTGGGACGTCTTCAAACTTGAGTGGGGTCGTTGAAATCGACGAATTTGCTGTGTTCCCGTTGCCGTATATTCGGTAAGTATCGTAAATAACGACGGAATTAATTGCACATTACGACAATACACCGTTCTGGATGCCTGCCGGCACCAATAAGGATGACCTTGAATGACCTTGAATGCCCGATTCATCTTAAAGTGCGCATAGTGGATGGCATGCTTAACGTACGTTTGTTGCGGTTTCAGATTCGACCATACGCATAGGTGTAGCCAGAGGGGGCGACGGGGGAATGGGCTGGGGCTATCTGGGCAGCTGACGCGCTGTTTCTCTGCGGTAGCTGAGCTTCTTGTTACCTACGCCATATCATATCGTTAAAGAACTATCTTATAAATCTGCTTTCTGGACTACAATTCTGAGACTTCTCAGTCAAAACTGCTCCACCATTGATGACATGCCTATTAATCGCATTGGTACGCCACAATCTGAACATAATTTCGTGAATCCACTTAGCAGCCTCGACCGAAGTCAGGCGGCTATTTGCACTTTGTTGTCTAAACCGCTGGTAATTTATTTCAAATTGATACTGTTTTATTGTTGGAAGAACAATGATATCTAGAACATGATGTTAGTTATATAGTTAAATCGATTAAAGTTAGTAAAACGGCTGAGCGTGTCAGTGAAAGAATTCTGTAAATCGGTCAATTAACCAAGTTGTGATACTGATAGAAAGTTTGTCTGTGGATGTGTTAGCCCACCATGGAAGATGATGTCAATATAGTTAAGAGCCTACGTGGCGTAGTTACGTATAGCGGCACCGGTAGAGTTAGATATTGAGAGATAAATTTCGTCGTTTGTAGAATATAGCGCGTGTTAACTGTTATCATAATCTATTGTTCGTTCGATCGCAGTTACTGTTATGCGGTTGCCGTACAGATTTATGATTTCTCACGAAATATTATTTTTAGATATGACACGTCGGCGCAAAAGTCCATTTTATAGTAGGCCTACATTTCACGGATAAGTGAATTTCTATCAGTATGCAAATGTGGCCGGTGCTCGTTAAACGATCGAATGAGTTACAATATCTCATTCTCGATGCAAGTATCACGAGCTCCCAGTATCGAGCAATGTGAAGAAGATGAATGCATTGTTTCCAGTAAGTAAGCAGAACGATACCGCCGACGTACATGCCCGTATAACATGACGACGGTGTGGCGGAACGGGATCCAAAGTATCGCTAGAAACGAAACGTTTAGGTACATATAGCTGGAGAACAGACTGGTGGTCGTGGTGCTATTCGGAACGAACGCCTGTTGCTCTAACTAACTAAGTAACTAACAGTTCGGTAGTATCTTCAACCAGTTGCTTGCCACTTTTGCCAGATTGTCAGTCGCATAATATATGCCACAATCAACTGATAGAAAGCACAGTATACAGAATTCATGAAGCTGAAAAACTCTCAGAAAAACTTCGTACCTTGTGACCAAATAAGTAAGTAAGCAAACAAGAAGTAGAACATATTCACCAAAAATCCCCTGATGAATGCACTCGTGAAGTCCCAAGTGAGCGAGTGAGTGAGTGAGTAGAGTTTTACGTCCTGCTCGACACCTAATAAATCATTTCGGAGACGAGTCTTTCCAGGCAATCACTTGCACTGGCACTGACGACTCAAAACAAACAAGAGAAAATATACCAAAAATAAATAAAGAAACAAGTCCCAAGACGTCTCACCTAGAAATCAAGACAGCTACCATAACGTCGCACTGCAGCAGTGGCGGCTAATTGTGCTCAGTCGACGAACGATCGACTCAGTTATGTCGTGCGCCCATCGTAGACCTACTCATCAAACTTGGCTCATCTGATAACTCGTTCGACAAGTGCCAAGTCGCGGAATTGTCGTAGTTGCTGCGTCCGTCCACAACGAGTTCAGCTACGTGATGGGCTGATGGCCGCTGCCTCTGGGACGCTGGGCCGGGGGGTCTCGCGACCTTACCAGGGCAAGCGAGATAGACAGGGTCGCGTTATTGATGGTCAAGCGGCGACGACGATCCGGAGTCCGTTGTTTGATCTTGATTTCATTAAACGGCAGGAATACCCGGTTAGTTCTGCCGTGCTGCTGGTGGCGGTGGGCCGCGTCATTGTGAGGTCTGTCTAGCGAGCTGAGACCGTTTGTCATCGGTCGGACGGCGACCGAGACCGATCGTGAGACGGAATGATACCAACTCGAGGCTGAAATTCAGACCACCCGGTATCTACTGTATGTTGTCATTTCAAGTCGTCTGCGGCGACAAGTCGAACAAGAAGCTCAGCTGTTGTTGTGATAGCCGATTGTACTGCGTACGACGTATGGTATAATAGCTAACCGGTTTCGGTTACAAGTTTATACGAACGGCTGGTACGCACGATTGATTCAACGAGTAGAGTTTATGAACGCTCCCAAACTTTATCCAACATTCAGTGTGACAGACCAAAGTTCAGTAGTTTAAAAAGTCAGTGAATAACAGAACGTAACACGACCAGTGCACGCCTGATTGTGTCTCTCAAAAAAATCACGTTCGCGTTTTCTTCGATTCATTTTTGGTGCGTTTTGTGGCTAAACGATACATACCACATCAAAAGTTTCTGAAGGAACAAATAGGAAGTTGCCTGCTAGGAACACGCTGGTACAACTTTTAGCTCTCTTCACCAACCCTGACAGCCACAATGCGCAACGTATAGACAGACGAACGACATCATTATGCCAATAGCCGATTATACGGCTAAAATGGCGATAGTTGACGTGAACGACAGCAGCCAGTAGAGAGACTTGCGGCCCAAGTCGGTCGTATGGTTCAAAGGTCGGCAGCCACTTGACTCCGCGATGTTCTGAATCTGTGAACTCTAGAAATAGTTTTCCTATGATTACAGCACCATAGATTGTGCATGTGATGTGTCCTGGCACGCGCATGAAAATTTCGGTTCAAAATTTTTGGAGTCCCTCCTTTAAAATGTTTTGAGCCTAAAAATTAGATTTCAGCAGCGAAATTTTTCAAATTTATCGCTAATATCTTCACAGTGCAACCAGGTATAGACGATCGTCAATCGGAAAACGGCTTTGCAAACTGCGATGTCTCCCTAAAATACGCCGACATAACACGTTGCACTTTGTTGTTCTACAACGGCGTAAAATAGGGCCGCAGTTTCGCCGCACCCAACTGGCAGCCATCATCACTGGCACTCATTCTACACTGTGTCTCAAAAAACGCGCAAACTTTGAAACGGTATAGCTCGAAATTATAAGGATCGATTTTCACGAAATTTAGCAGAAATATTCAAAAGACTCTAGAACAGAGTTTGCATGTTTCAGTTTCGTGTAGGTTGTTTTTAAAATGAACTTTTCTTCTTTCAAGCCGGACACCGAAAATAACGCGAATTTTGACGCTGCATCAAGCAAATGCGCCAACTTTGACGAGTTGACGAGGTGTAATTTTTTTAAACATACACCTAAGTTCATAATATTTGGTACACATAATCTGCATACATTTAGTCATAATACACTCGTCAATGAATTACTGCTAATGCAGATTTACTTATTTAATATTCGTCCTAAATTGCATCACCACAAGTGATGCAAATTACGCGTCACAGTGTTCCAAACTTTCTCGACTTCACCAGCAGCCTGTTGATGCTGTTCTTCGTCCAACCTTTATCCGGAAACTCTGATAAAAACTGTCGAGTGTTGTAACCTTTACATTCATACAGACTTTTGATCAAAATTTTGTCTTCTTTACTGAACGGCGCCATTTTCACAGGCAATGTGACGCGTAATTTTCACAATTCGCGTTATTTTCGGTGTCCGGTTTGAAAGGCGAAAAGTTAAAAAGTAGCAAACCTACACGAAAACTGAAGCACGCAAACTCTATTCTGGGGTATTTTGAATAATTCTGCCAAAATTTATCATAATCGGTCCTTACAATTTTGAGCTATACCGTTTCAAAATTTGCGCGTTTTTTTGAGACACAGTGTAGTTATTATTATTAACCGATCGTACTGCACGCAATAAAAATGGCCATTTGACTGATAATGACATCTGTCTATCGTCCGTCTGTCCGTCTGTCTGTGATAAGCCTACTGTGAATTGTGGCTAAACAATACATCCTACAGCAAAAGTGTCTGAACAAGTGAATAGGAAGTACCGTCCTGGGAACACTTTTTACAACTTTCAACCCCTATACCGACCCTGTCGCCTCAAACTTACACCATCAAATTTTCACGTGAATAATGCGAGTTGTTTATTTGTTCTACTTGGATGTGTTAAGCGGTGTTGTTAGTGTTGAATGCAGGACAGTAAACGAACGCAGTACGATTGGCTTCCTCAACAACAGCTGGGCTTCCTGTTGTCATTATTATTATTATTATTATTATTATTATTAGCACTAGTAGTGGGTGGTGGTGGTTAGTATATACTCTACCATCGCTAAGTACCATTCTCTTCATGTCAACTCTAGGATGACAATATGTCACCAGTATGTCATGTCGTGATAGCGATGCAGTGAGTCTGTCAGCTGCTGAGCGCTGGAGCCGTACATCACGTAATCCCTGCTGCAGCTGCTGCAGCTGTGTGCCAGCACCGCATCCCACGATGACGTCATGCGTCTTGCACGTCACGTCCACTAAATACCGCAACTAATTCAACCGTCGGCCACGTTTTGAGTTCTGTAGCAACCTAATATGCATAACTACTAATAATAATGACGATAATAATAACTTTACACTCAGTACCTTAGTGTACCATGAAGCTGTGTGTCGAATGACGATAAACAAAAACGTCTCTAAGCCTCATACATGATACAAAATAATGCAAACAACATGATCCACTGACGTTAAACTGGCCTTATTGCAGTTATAGTGGCCGTAATGGTATAGGGAAATACGGCACGATTTAGCAACGCATATGCCATAAGTTGTCGTTGAGTTGCATACGATATCATAAGGTGCTATTTAACATGACATGTGTTCGAAAGCTGATACTATACAGTAAATTAATGAATAAAAGAACTTAAAAACCGACGAGAACAAAAAGTCCATCATGGAGCTCAAGACATCCATCTTTCACAAATACTATCCTCGATAGTCTATAGGTTGAGCTACAGTGCGTCAAGTTTGATCGAGGTCGACACATATTTAGTTCAAAGGGGCGCATCACGTGCAGGGAGCTAGATCTCAGCACGTGTCTGCAGTGGATTATTTACTAGCGTACAAATGGACAGCCAGCTGCTGCAGCCGTGTGTGGCGTCGCGAAATAACAGCTTGCGGTTTAACGCTTCTGGCGCACGTCGACAAGCCTAGAATACTGATGTCGCTCATTAATGAGATTTACCACCACGTTCGCATTACAGTCTCGCCCGCTCACGTGCTCTGTGCGCCGTTTTAGAGTCATGTATATTAGGACCGACTGCGTCTCAGAGCTGGAGCACTGACTAAGAAGCTACAGTTGTCAGACACTAAGAGAAATTTAAGTTGATCCGTAGTTTTATGCCTACAGATTCGTTGCATTTATAGAACAAAAAAGTGAGCCGTTTTTTGCTTTGGCCGACTTTGAAGACGAAATGGCTGCAGTCGTCGCTGAACTCTACAGCTCGTGTAGTTACGTCAGATTCTCGACGCAGTGACCAGTGGCGGCCACAGGGGGCGATGGGGCTAACAATGGGGGGCGATCGCCCCTCTCCCCATGCCGGTGTAACTGTAATTTAGCTTACGCAACAAAAATGTGCAAAATTGAAACAAAAATATGCACCTAACTTATCCCATTCTCCGTGTAATTTTCAATTTTTTTCTGTGAAGGGAGCACAGCCCCTTCCAATCCCACCCTCAGTGGGAACGCCTCAGTCATCGCTCGACCTATTCGCCCCCTCCATCTAACACATCTGGATCTGCCTCTGGCATGTGACCACATTGTACTAATAGTTTACCACATCACTGGCTACTAGCTGCGTTAGCCAGTCACCTTCAAGATCGCTGTCTTTGTGTCCAGTCAGCTGTTTTTGCATATCTATAGAAACCCTGCGTTCCAGTGATAATTAAACGTCTCTGGGCGTCTAAGAGTCCGGCCTGTGTCCATGTCTGCATCCAACTGTCAGGGTGTAGACATCGTCTGTTCAGGAAAGTTCCACGTTCTATCAGCCCACTCTACAGTCTGCTGTCTGCTGTGCGTGATAGTAGATTATCGCTTAGCCGGTCAGAGAGCAGGCTGAGAAGCGTCTTTTTGGACAGTGTCAGTGACAAACTGACTCACAGCATCCGGCGACGCTGCCATGTTTTTTATGCGGCTCCGTGTCGTCTGCAGGTGTCTGGACATTACTTACTTACTTACGTACGTACATACGCGCGTCGATTTTTCGATTCTCTTCATCTTGGCCGTTCTGTGAGCGGGAATAAACTTACTGAAACAGTTGTGGACGAATTTCTGTAAAACTTTCGAGGATCGTTATTTTACACAGAAGCGTGAGCATAGACACGGTTACACAGCCACATAATGTACATAATATTAATAAATAAAAATTATATAAATGGGCGTAACTCCAACAATTTTATCACAGCTGCAACCTGATGTAAATACACGATATTCGTTAACTTAGATGTTTTGACCCAATGTACAAGCCTAATTATACGGAAAAACTTGTGATGCATTGGTGTATTATGCGATAGCATGTCGTGCTCTGGGCATTAAAGCGAGCGAGCGTCGCGCGCTAAATGCGGACTGCATTAGTGGCGTGGTTGGTGTTGTTGAACTCTAGCTGGCAATGTGACCGTACCAGACAAAGAGGCTCCTCTGATGCTCACTTCCTTTCACGGAGTAGTCGCTGTGGTATTATACACGGTGGCTCGATAAGAACTGTACAGGCTTGAGTTGACTACAGTTCAATAGTTCTCAACTATTGGCGAAAATAATCATGGCACTGTTTTTAGCCGACCGTACTGCGCGCGGTATGATCGGCTATTGGCAGCACACTAATCTTTATGTCCGTCTGTCCGTTTGTGACGCTGTGCATTGTGGCTAAACGATAAGTTTCCAACAAAAGTGTCTGAACAAGTGAATAGGAAGTGCCCCATAGAACGATGTTCTACAACTGTCAACCCCTATACCCATCATATCCCCTCAAACTCCCCACCGCTTGAACCGTAAACGTCGTGCCATCTGGCGAATAAATTAAAACCATATTGCGAACAAGCGGACCGCCAGAATTTCCACGTCTGGAATAGCCGTCGTCAGTATGTTACAAGGATTCTAGACAACGCTGTACGATCGGCTCATTCTCAGCAACAGCTAGGTTTCTTGTTATGTATGTGTGGTTTCACCGTTTTTATCGTCACAATTATCATGATCTATCATGATCATTCATTTCACGCTTGAATGACTTTAATAAATCATTCCCACAATAGACTGCCGGTGCCTTCCGCGCTGTTTTCACCAATTACCGGACCGTTTATCAGGGTTTTCAAAATGGAACAAGACAGAAATAAAAAGGAAAGGCGACGCATTTGAATTTCAAATGCGTCGCCTTTCCTTTTTATTTCTGTCTTGTTCCATAGTTCCGTTCAGTAGTGTAAGCTGACAGTTCGTAAGTTCTTGACTGCACTTGTATTTTTTCCAATTGCACCTTATTGTGTCATCATCATTTGATCCGAAATGGCAGATAATTTCGTCAAAACCCACTTTGGTCTTTACGCTAAATACTGCGGTGACGATATATCTATTTACCGTCAGCTGATGTTCATATTTATTTCGCCACCGTGTATAGGTAGATCGTGGCGGGCGCCCAGCGGCAGCAGCAGCAGCTGAATGAGAGATGAAGTGTACAATTAGTCGTCGCAGATGGCGATGCGTTCATAAAAAATTCGTCGCCGCTCGTCACTCGACAAATTCACTCACACACGCCGCCCGCCAGCCGCGCGCACCGGCCACTATGAAGAACAAGAACAAGACCGTAATTGTCAGGCCGCGATCAATATCGTATTTTCTTGGATCGACTCGTGGTGGACTCTTATCATGACCGATCAGACCGTCTTGCTATCAATAGCCTCTCAAACCCGGCCACGGCTTAACAATCTGCAGATTGGCGTGGCTAGCTGATAATGATTTTATCACGGAGTAGAAGCTCGCCTACGTGAAGCATGCGATAACTGTGGTTTGCAGCAACATTGTGTAGTGCTCATCCCGTGTTAATGGCCAAGAAGTACATTGCACATTGAATATTTTCACATTTTTCACAAAATGGTGGTGCTTGTGATACAAGGGAGGACTACCGGCACTGCATTGATTATATTTTGACCGGAAGTATAGGCATGCGCAGCGACCGCTTTGGCAGACATGGAAGTCGCTGGTGTCGATGATGACGACGGAATGTCTGTTAGACCGCTGAAAATTCGCTCGAAGAACCGCACACCGTTAACTTCGCGGTTTGCAATTACGGCGTAGAGCCGGAGAAAGCCGATATGAGCCGACTAGAGCCGAGCTGCAAGACAGTCAGGAAGGAAAGAAGCGTTTATCTAGTCGACTGGCCGGTCAATTACCGCACACAGCCGTCTACGGTCCGGCCCGTGAGTTAGCACCGATTGCAGGCGCCTGACGAGCGGCTGTTGTGATGTACTGGGAAATAGCTTAGATGTTCCATGATGTGACAACGTGGAGATTTATGAGAAACTTTATTCTCCAAGAAGCCGTGCGTGGATGCCTGCAGAATTTTTGTTAAATGTGTAAAATCCTTTTCGCTTTCCTCTCTCATCTTTTGCCGGCTCCACTTCTGCACTTCCACGCGACTGTTCTCACGTTTTAAGTCATACTGTGGTTTGTGGATTACATGTCAGTCTGCATCGTAGCTTCTTCGAATGAAGTGGCTCGGTAGTGTAGTGGTATAAGGCCTTGGACTAGTGACTCGGAGCTAGCGAGTTCGAGTAATAACCTTGAGCAAGTTATTTATACTCGTGGTTTTCAGTATGCAAGACCTGCAAAATGCATGACAAAATAATGTTGCCTCTTATTGAGTACGTATTAATTCACTGAACAACAAACTCTTACCAAACTGTGTGTGTGTGTGTTTTAATACAGACAGCACAGTAAATGAAAGAAAAATTAAATAGTAATGTAAAAGGCAAATCCTTGTGCTCAAAAGAACGAAATCTTAATCCACGAAAGACACAAGCATGACATTAATAGCAAACTGTGCATGTGTGTGTTTTAATACGATTCAAACAGTGTCGTTATGATCATCTTTCACGTTACCATTTTCCAGCCCTTCCATTTGGTCCGATGACAGCAGTCGTCCAGACATGAAGCGCAGGATTATACAACCTGGCAGCATCAGTCATGTCCTCCATGAGCGGGATATGGCGTGATAAGATCCTTCAGCTGGGTACCAAGATTCGCCTGTGCCAGGCCCTTGTGATGTCCGTTTTGCTATATGCTGCAGAAACCTGTACATTACTTTCGTGTGACGAAAAACGTTCGAGGCATTCCACATGAAGTGCCAACGAAAAAAACATGCCATACAATATCTCGGTAATACCTCGAAAACGCGGCACGATGAACACTCCGCCACAGCAAACCGCTGATAAGTGTTGCAGCGTTTTCTCGATATTGAGCATTTTGTGATAAACGACCATAGATGACGTTTTACGGCATTCTGAGGTCATCATCACGTCTGCTAGCTCCAGGACTGGAAAATAGCTCCGAAAAAGGTTTTTAAGGTTTTTAAACAAACCCTTAAAACCTCAAAAGTACATTCTTTAGGTTTTGTTTTTAGGTTTTTAAAAAATTTTGTTGGTGAAATTTTATGCGTGTCATATTTAATTTCATATTTTAGTCGTTATTTGTGACTTTTGTTATGATTTATAGAAAACAATGTGACAGAGAGAATGGTGTATAGTATGTTCAT
>Ga0209788_1000574_pt1 | contig 9994 bp, 9 predicted proteins | sample WorMetLIZISLAND1_2_FD_187415 | JGI IMG/M metagenome (GOLD analysis project Ga0209788, IMG submission 187415) | Marine gutless worms symbiont microbial communities from Max Planck institute for Marine Microbiology, Germany - Olavius clavatus LIZARD... ...
GATATGAATGATAAATAGTCGTGTAAATTTTCTTGCAAAAATTCCTATTCGTTGTTGAAATATTCACAAAATACGACAGGGGTTTACTTTTTTTTGCCGCACCCTGTATATAAGATCGGATCAGCTGATGCGTGGCGCGTCGCACCTATACGAGACAGGTAAAGCCAGTTGCAAGGAATTACGCCCGCATGACGACGACGTCGTGCAGAACTCTAATGCGGTCGGTGTTTTTACGCGCTCCCACGTTTAACGCGTTAATAATTACACAACGCCCATGAGGCCTGCCCACCGTCATTCAGCGCTGAACAGCCAACGATGTGTTTGCCTAGATTCAGTCACTGTCACGACATAATGTTATTGACTGCGTTCAGCGAATACCTGCAATTGAATGTGTCCTCAATTTACCACCTTCGACAAGTATTTCAAATGAAAAGCCGCAGAGACAGTGGTTAAAGTGAGGGGTGGCTCGGGGAGGGAGAGGGCTCAGCCCCCTGCTTTGACTTCCCCACTCCCCCCTTTGCTGAACTCTGAGCCTAGCCTGCGCATTGCTGAGCCACTGCTGCTGCAATAATTATATGATATTTATCTCTTTGTTAGTGAGTTTATAACACTCATGACAGTATTAAAAGCTCATTATTATGAAGCTTGATTTGTGGTTCTCAGCAGATTCTTAGAACTGTAGGTTTGTTTCTGTCAGAACATGCTGTTATCAGTAGGCTTAAACTGGTTGAATTCTCCTTAATTACACCAGATGGATTCCGTGACAAAACAATGCACCAAATTCGTTTTCGGCCGGGGCTCTGCCCTGGACCCCACTGGGGAAGCTCACTACGCTCCCCAGACTCCCTAGTAGGAATGGGGAGGGGGACAAATTCTCGATCGATAACATTAGCGGCAAAATTTAGGCCAATGATTCTAGTTTCCAAAAATATATAGTATATGCGGACATTCGTGTGGGTTCCTTAAGGATCGGCCGTCAAACGACAATTCGGTCGTGAATACAGGATTTACCTCATTTTACTTGCTCACTTACGTATGACGTCAGCAGCACCAGCGTGCCGGCTGGCGGCTTGACACTGGCTGCACGCCCGCCCACTGTGCCTAAGCGGGCTGTTGCTAAGGATTAAATTGAAAAGTGTTGTCTTTTATTGCCGAACACAGCCCTTGCCTGTATGCTCAAATGCCAAATTTTTAACAGTAACCTTACAAGTACTGTACAATGAAATTAATCATTTATCACCTATAGACTCAATTCAGTGATTCACTTGGGATGAAAGCTCAGAACTGACCTTGAGAGTTGACCTCAATTGCTGGCTTATTTATAGCCCGGACGTCCGGTTTCTCAATGTCGCAGTACATAGTTTACGAACATTGAATAATTCGTTAGTTAGCCTACAGTTGGGGACAGCAGCACAGAACGCCAGCGGCGAACAGTACTGAATCCGACACTTACCGAGGACGCAACTTATTTACTATAGTTAACGTGACCGTAAATGACTCGCTTTCGGCGTGAACAAAATGCTCACTGTTCTGACTCATCCAACTTCCTTAATGGCAGTCAGCCTGCGGCGACGACAGTGTCTCGTCAAGACTAATCACGACCGGAGAAAACATTGCTTACTGTCCATATCAGACTCGTTACGCCTATCGAGGAGAGCTGACAGTCTGCGCAAGCGAATGAAGCCTTATGCCTGGGGGGTAATAGGCTAGCCCACCGCTCAGTTTTTGCATCATTGAAAAATTTCGGCGAGGAATTGGGTTAAGCCATTTTTATGAATTTTCCTAAATATGGAATAGGTACAAAACAAAATGAAACAAACATATCGCCTATCGGCTCACTGGAAATTGTTGGGCGTGACGTCAAACACACGAATTATTTCGAAACTGGCGAAATTTTACGCGCACGTTGACTATTAGGGTCAACTCGCTCTAAAGTATATATATATATATATATATATTCGTAATTCTAGCGGCAAAAGCAAGGTTTTCGAAACGGCAAGCAGCTCAAAGGAAGTCCCCCCCCCAAAAAATGTGATTCTGATGTACGTGCAACCGGAAATTAATATGGTCGCCGAAACCGAAAATGCCAATATCTTTGGAATTTCAACGACAAATCTGATCTGAGGTTTCTGACCACGGCAAGCTCGTGAAAAGTGCATACATATGATTTACATTATGAGCAAATGGTCATGTCCTAAGTCAAACGAAATACAAATATTGGATGTATAGATCAGTCCCTAAAATATAATCGACTGTTTCTAGTCGCAAAAATAATAAGGCTTCCAAAATTATACAAAATTCTATGTAAAACTGTTCGATAATCCTACTGACTAAGAAATCAATCAGCGAACAACCTAACAAACAGAAGCAACAGCCTATAACCTCCCTTAGCAGAGATAATAAATACAGAATGTGTTCTACAGAGTACGCTACTGCTGTATATAGTCTTTAACCTTCAGCAATACTGACAGACCAAGAAACACATTTGAGGCATTATGAAACTTCAACCCGATACTGCCACGTTCTTCTCCGTCACCAGAATCCTAAGCCACAGTTTCGCGGATCCATTAATAACAGTAAGACTTTAAGTCTTCAAGACCATATCTACATAAACATTCTACACTGTGTCTCAATAAAAAGGGACCCCGACATTTTCGACTGTAACTTTGGAAAGGATTAACCGATTTTAATGATTTTTGGTACAAGTATTCCTAAAGAAACTGGCCATCAAATGGCTATTTAATTTCCCACCTCACCCAACATCTGCTTCTACACTACCTGGGGAAAACAGAACAAACGAAATATGCACTTAAATGAACAACAAACGTCAACAACCTGGAGATTAGATCGCATAAAAATCTGATCACTGTGGTCTGAGCTAATGAAGTACATCGTTTACTTACTTACTACAGTACTTCCTGTTACCGAATGCGTCACTGGTGACACGTTCGTGTTTCAGCAGTACAGCGCATCGGCTCGCGAAACGATCGAACTGTTGGAGTGCGAAACCTCAGACTTCATCTCTCCGTATCTGTGGTCCCCAACAGCCCTGACCTCAATCCGGTCAATTACAAGCCCTGGGGCGTCATGCAACAGGAGGTCTATCAGACGACGTTCAAGAATGTGGATGAACGCAAGAAGCAACCGGTTGAAATCTGTATTGGTCTGGAGCAGAACATTATTGACACTGCTATCAACGCATGGAGAAAACGTCTGCATGCTTGTGTTCGCGCGAAGGGCCGACATTTCAAACATTTACTGTATAGGCAGTTGAACAACTGAACATTTGGATAAACTTTTAGCCAGAGTGACTGAAATGTAAACCATATGTGATTTACGCGTGTTATTTTAGTAAAGTGATAAAACTGCCTTGTATAAAATGTAATATCTCACTTGTAATAATGTTCCGATTTCCCCAGGTAGTGTAGAAACAGGTGTTGGGTGAGGTGGGAACTTGAAGAACCATTTGATGGCCAGTTGTGTCTCAGGAATATCTGTGCCAAAAATCGTCAAAATACGTTAATCCTTCTTAAAGTTACAATCGATAACGTCGGGGTCCCGTTTTATTGAGACACAGTGTATATAGCCTAGATGGGCTGTAAAGTTATGTCTGACTAGTGACTACAATGCAGTTGTTTCACCGGCACATAGTTTCACAAGGCATAATCGACGGGCAACTGTTACATTTTCGTCGACGTTACGTACGACTCCAGCGTTACAGTGGACGGCGCGATTACATGCTCCAAATTAGTGAACTTCGACGTAATTTCAGAATTCCTGATGTTATCTGTTCCATGGTGGTTCCAGTCTGCTGCATAACGGCCTTTACGGAACTTGGGCAGCGCTGGACCCCAATCTGTCGTTGGTTCGATCAGCTTCTGAAAAAGCTCCTAAAATATTGACAAAAGTAACAGATTTGTGATTTTCTGTATAATTTATACTATTTAACAGAATAAAATAAACACCAACACAACGCCCTTGCTTTTCCAGTGCTTCCTGTTAACGAGCTACAATGAAGCAATAGCCTACGGCCAGAAACTGAAGGCTAAATTTAAACAAGGCATAGGCTTATAGGTTTACTATGAACTGGCGGTTACTATGATGGATTAGAAAGTCGCATACGCGCTTTCGATTGGTACCCAAATCAATGACCTTGGATGACCTTAAGTGACCGAATGGCACCCTTGCGGAAAAAATCGGCTTACAGGGCCCACCAGAAAAAATTGAACGAAGATAGACCCATATTATCAGCGGCAAAATGTAGCCAATGGTTCTAGTTTCTAGAAATATAAGTTTGTACGAATATTCGCAGGGGTTCCCTGGACAAGAGGCGCCGAATGACAGTGGGGTTCTCGAAAAACGGAGATGCTCAGACCTTTCTATCGAAATTTCCGACTGTAAAGCCCACATTATTATACAACAATATGCAGTCTCTCGTCGGCTTTTTAGTGATCCCAAAGTACGTGACCTTGAATGACTTCTAAACGTGATTCGAGGTGCTTCGTGCTGGCTTTGGCGCCAGATGCGTCCGCGTCGACAAGGTTGCCGTGTCTAGCGTACATATAAACGTTCCAGTTAATATACGATACGTATCGAAATTTACAGCGGCATCGCGCGGTTGTCTCTGCGCTACCACGGCTTTCTTGTAAATTTCTTGCTAAAATCAGACTGTATACGTATCAACAAAATACGACGAATTTAAATACAGACGACAGAACTAAAACCGAAGCAAAGCACTGACGCTGCTGTCCTGTGCCCCTTTATAATGTACAGCAGAGCAAGCTTGCCGAATCATGCAGAGGTAGGCCTATCCCAATTTCTATTACGCTGTCTAGTCGCAAACCTGGTCGCTGACCCCGGTTCGCGACAATAGTGACACATTAACAGAAGAAATTAACGCTGCTGGTTCAAGAATAATAGACACCGACCGAGCTATATTTAAGCCCATTTAGTTGGCCTTTCTTGTATTTAGTTGTATCAGTCAAAATGAACTGGCCGTAGACCTATAGACCATGCACCTATACGCTGCAAATCGATATAAAAATTTATGGGGTGACAATAACGCAGCCGCATTTCAGTATGGGTGCAAATCAAGCCTATAATATTCATGTTGTTGTACAGTGCATCCGTCGTCGTACCGGTGGTTGGAGTGACGGGTGTTTGAGGCACATCTTGAAGGTTTCAAAGACAGCCATCAGCGGTATCATTGCAAATGATACGACAAACATGAGCCAGCCGAGCCCGTCTGCCCACGTCGGATAGACATAGTCGCCAAGTGAGACCGGAGAGTTGTTCACCACCGAGAATACGAACAGAAACTGCACAATAAGCCAATATCAATCATACACTGAATATCATCGGTATATTCTATTAACTTCTCAGTCATGTAAACAGAAAATAGTGACATGCGGTAAGTAAGCCACCTCCGCATGTACAGAATATCCGAATTGCTGCATAATAAACCAATAAACATAGGCACAACATTAAAATGTGTTACTACAGAGCGCAGAGCAATAGCAAGTCGGTATATATTTTTTAAGAAAGCCACACTCTGCTTACATTTAAAAAGAGAATATCTCCGAATGAAAAAAATGGAAAATCACTTAATTTATACAAGATTCCAAAATAACAGTAAAACAGTTAGGCCGAAATTCTGCATATGCTTAATGACAAAACTTTGCATTTTCTTCTTCATAATAAAAGTTCATAAGTGAACTCTTAGCCTACTACAAGCCAGTGTTTCTGACGAGAGTTGGAGAAACACAGGCATGGCAAAAGTTTTGTTCTGTTCTGATTGAGCCTTGAGCTTGACTGCCGAAGAGCGAAGAATGACCGTCTTTACCGCCACCATGAGAGGTGTCAGTGCGACCCAGCACACGATCCAGTAATAGTTCGGCTTATGTCCAATCATCATTTCAACGTCATCGCCGAATCGACGGAATCCTGATCAACAAACACATCAGTCGCAGTCCAAGTGTCACGCTTACATCACACAACAGCTGACATACGCGTACCGTTTTTCGAAGTATTCCAACCTATGTGATCACGGTACCTGAACGTCACAGACAGACAGACAGACAGAGAGACGACATACTGTGGCATAACCGCGCTCTGAGACGATTCTTTCGATTGATCGACTCCCGCTGTTTCCAACCCTGCGTTTTTACCGCGCGATGCTATACAGAGCGCGGTTATGATACAGCAAGTTGTGTCGTCTGTCCATCTGTGACGTTCAGGTATGTTTTTCACGTAGTTTAGAATATTTCAAAAATAATTTGACGATGGAATAGCGATACCTGCTACGGAAGCTACCAGACAAATTTGAACGAAGATAGACCCACATTATCAGCGGCAAAATGTAGCGCTGTAAAATAATCACGTATTCACGATCATCTTGGCTTTTACCGTGATTTTGGTCTTGTGCCGTGATTTTCTGCTATTGCCTTGACTGTCGAACAAAACGTATGGTACACCGTACACGTATTTTATTTTTTTTGAAACATACATGTACATGTATCGTATCATATAGGCCTACGCTTATTTTATTTAGCGTACGCGTACAGATCGAACTACTATTAGCTTTTAGGCCTACTGAGGAAAGGGGTAGTATTAGGCTACGTTTTCATATTCGAACAGTCGAGCCTCTTCACAAGTAACGTCGAGGCTAGTATTATGTACATTATGGGGTTTATACCGTAGATCCATGCGATGCCAGCGACTTCACAGAGCGCTATGATGATGACGTTCAGCCCGCCAGAATACCAGTCAAACAGCGTCATTATGTACATTCCAGCCTGTGTCACATGGTACAACAACTACGAATGTACTATGGATCAGGAACTGTAGACAGAAGTGCTATCGAGCAGCTGCCGGACACTGCGGCGTATGCGTCGTGCGGACGTGCGTGTCCACTCACCAGATGGCAGCACTTTTCTGCGTGTAATGATGTCATGGCCGCTAATCGAAAATCCGATTCTGTCAATCGATGCACAATTCTGATGGATGCTTTTTAAAGAGCGTCGCAGTCGCACCACCACCTCCCCCATCACCACCACCAACAACAGGAACAGGATGAGTAGCGTTGTGGGATCGGTTCCTCATCCAAAAAAAACAGCACATTAATAATTACATTGACAGCTTTGATCCCAGAAGGTGGCGCCTCAGCCTCTAAACTGTAAACAAAACATGAGTGCGTGCAACAGTAGTCGCGTCGTCGTGTATGTTCGCTCATGCACCTCTGCACCTCTGAAGGCTCTGATTAACAAGAAAGCTGAACTACCGCAAAGATGACCGCGCGATGCGCCCTAATATTATGGGTGCCGTGAAAATTTTCGAGAGTCCCTGAGTATGCCCACGGCTACTTTTGCCGAAATTTTTAGTGGGTTTTGTTCCGATCGATCCTATGAATGTGCATACAAAATTTGAAATTCGTAGCATTGCCCACTCCTGAGATAATAGCGGGTGCTCAAAAAATTGGGCCGTCCCTGGATACGCCCACACTCCCTTTTCTCCCAAGTTTTTCATGGGCTTTGTTTACTGCGTGAAACTGCAAGAAGAGTGCAGCGGCGACTGATTGGACTGACCAGAGAGCATTGCGGTAGTCCAAGTAGAAACATCACAACGCAGAAGACACCGACCACGGCGATCTTTCGACGTCCTCTCTTGAGTACCGGGAACTCATCAACGAGCGCCGTAACAACGGTCTCCAGCATAGCAAACTGGCTGTCGACGCCCAACGTGAACAGCATGATGAAGAACAGCACAGACCAGAATGGCGCTATCGGCATCATCGCGATTCCCTCCGGGTACGCCACGAACGCTAGGCCAGGACCTGTGGCAACGCAGAGATACATGTACTTTCAAATTCTAAAGAAAGTCAAAACTGTCAGTGTCTTGAATAGACTGTGACAGCGTGACTGTGACATCTGTGACTCTTTGCTGCAACAAGAATCGACGGTTTAGAAGTGACTGCAATCTTAATCCTTTACACGGATATATGATTGAGTTAATAACTTTTAAAAGATTTTCGATGAGCTCTTAAAGATCTAAGTTCACAAAAATTAGCACTGTTTAGTGTTCATGCGTGATAATTATGAAAGATATTAATTTGGATCAGAAGCTAGGAGTAATAGCCATTATTATCTGGGGCAGCAATGTGAACAGAAATGAACAGTGAAAGCGATACAACAATACAAACACATTAACAAATATATATCTAAATTACACATTATTATTTATACACACAACCATGTCGTCATCTAAAAAGAACAACAATTATTGCAACTGCATATACATAGCTACATCCAGACCGTCTGTAGCGACTTCTGCCACCGGAACGCCGGTCTTGAATGACATGAAACCAAGTACTGAAAAGATGACAAATCCACCGAAGAAGCTCGTAGCGCAGTTGATCACGGTAACAACCACAGAATCTCTGCAAAGCATCTCATCGCGGTAGCATCGACGAGACGTGCATGTTTGACGAACACGATACTATAGACAGAAGGCTGAGTTTCTCGATTTGAATCAAGTCTGTGCATTTCGTTAATACCGGTATTGCAATTAACGGCACAGAAAGTAGCTACAGCACTGATGAAAAAGAAAAGTACGCAACTATATGGTACAGACGAAATTTTTCTATAATCATCTGCTGGCACTGACATTTCCACATTTCGTTGTCATTCTATTGAGGCAGAACAGCGAAGTAAAGCCCTGTCCACACTGTGAGACTGTCGCAGAAAAGTGCGACTGTCGCCGAAAACGGCGAGACAACGGCGAAATTCGGCGACTGTCGCACTTTTTTGCGACAGTCTCACTTTTCTAAGACAGTCGCTGTTTTCGGCGACAAATTGTCGCACTTTTCTGTGACAGTGTGGACAGGCTAAGACTGTAAGATGCAGTCTAATCTGTCTAAAAGTACGTTCTAGTCGTCAACGAATATTTAACTGCCATCGGTACTGTACAATACAAGCAACACAGTGGTCTCAAACGCATGGGTGACGAAGAACGAAGTAACCACGCCGGTCACAGCATCGGCGGCCTGCAATGACTTACTGGATTGGCAAAAATTCAACATTATGCGCTGTCAAGTGTCCAGCCAGAATTAAGGAAAATGCTGGCTTCTTTAATGAGTAGCCTAGATTGGGTAGCCTACTGGTATGTAGGCGTAAACTCATAAAATTCATTTCATTGCATTAACTTGTTGTTTACATTATTGGTGCATTTTATCGTTCATGAACATGGCCTGCCAACGTGGCGTATTTTTCCAGTGAGGTCCAAATATCCAGCGTTTGAGACGACCTCTGGTATATTATGTACGTATAAGCTCTGCCGATTGTAGAATTTAAGATTATCATTTCATCATCTGTAGCAGCAAGAATCTTAGCCATCTTTAGTAAATAGCTTATATCGCATAATTAAGTAGTATAATTATGTATAGGCTATTAAGTAGTATTATTAACGCACAATTGGGATCTTCGAGCAAACGCTAAAATTGCGACAAAAAGTTGTACAGAAACAAGCAGCTGCTATACCTGTAGACGTTATTCTCAAAGCGGTTATAGCTTGCCATCGTCTCCAACGTTCCAAAGCCAGTTCCCAACGAGTAGAAAATTTGCGTACCAGCCGCATACCATACCTGAGATAATGCGATAGTAGATGAATTAAAATCGCATCAATTAGACTAAAATTACGACCTTTTCTAAATAGCACAAGTGAAAAATATAACAGGTCTACTAACATATTGCGTATTTGTACATTTTTGTCGATCGTACTGTGAGGTTTCAGCGAGGCCGGAAGTTCGGTGTACTCATTGTGGCTGGGCGCGCGGCTAGCTAATGACCTCTTGACTTCCTTCTCAGGGTTCGCTGTCCTTACATCTCTTGAACTATGGGCAGAGCCACCTCCTAGGTCAGCGGAGGGGGAATTTCCCATAGCGGATCGCAGGTCCGGTTGAGCCAAGGATTACACCTGACGTCAAAACTGGGGTGACTTC
>Ga0209788_1000575_pt1 | contig 9992 bp, 6 predicted proteins | sample WorMetLIZISLAND1_2_FD_187415 | JGI IMG/M metagenome (GOLD analysis project Ga0209788, IMG submission 187415) | Marine gutless worms symbiont microbial communities from Max Planck institute for Marine Microbiology, Germany - Olavius clavatus LIZARD... ...
CGCGGCGCGGACGGCACGCTTGACGTACGTAAGTTGTAGCTTTCGGATTCAGCCATACGCATAGGTGTAGCCAGAGGAGGCGGAGGGGGAGGGGGCTCGAGGGCCTAGCCCCACCCTCCCTCCACGTGGGCAGCTGACGCGCTGTTTCTCTGCGGTAGCTGAGCTTCTTGTGTCAAACGCACATACAGTAGTTTTATCTCGTCGACTGCGATGCTTTCGGTGCGTTCGAAAAATTCAGGTTTGCCGCAATCAGGACAAAGAGCTCGAGCCAGCGAGTATGTAGAACTAGAGTTGGAAAAGGGTCCAGTTTGACCAGATCACTGTTTAACGCTACGAAACGCACGGCACATTCCTTGAACATTTCATACCACTGGGTCGTACGTAAACAGGAGAACAGAGTCCAGAAAGAGGCCTATAGGTGACAAAAATTCACTTAGGCCTACCAATTAGTTCCCTGTAAGATTCTTGCCGTTCACTGCAAACAACAATAAAAGCGTGTTACAGCTTCAGGACGGGTCCAACACAGCTATGCCTAATGCATTGATATTTGATTTGTTTCCAACTCTGTGTAGAAGTTGCCATGGCTGCACGCGTATAGAATAGATGCAATTCACGCTATAGGGCTTAGTAGGCCTAATTTACACGCTGTATGATACCTATTACCTACATTGTATTGACAACGCATTCTAAGATCGTATAACGTGTCACTCTCCAGCTTTGCCGTTAATCTTGCCAAGCACTGCGAACAAGCCGCCGGTCGGCAAAGTGTGTGATGTGTCGGTTCAGTCTAGTGTCGCCGTAGCGTCGTCCTTGCAGCCAGTCGAATAGTAGGCTAAGCTTAGTAATACGTCCAGAGCAAGGTGCGTCTGCCACTGTCAGCGAGTACAAGCATGATTGCATATTACTAGTCAACCACGGTTGTAACAATTTGTCGTGACGTTTTCTGCACATTTCTGGCACCGTTTGTGTCGAATGTAACAGTGCTGTCTTGTCTTGCGCAGTGTCTCTCTCTGTGGCTTTATTGTCTCTTTAAGTAATGTTATCATTGTTGCGTGAAGTGACGAAACGCTGCCAGCTGCCAACTTGTCATTTGTGCTGTGCTTCAGTTCATCATGCTTGTTACATGCGAATGATGCGATAAATGCACTGCATTTTGCAAAACTTGAGACAGTCACTTAAGTTTGCCTTTCTGTCGAACTGGTGGGCTCTGTTGGTGTATTTGCCAATCAAAAGTCGAAGTCTGCTATGTTTTATCTGAATAGCAGCTGCTGTGATAACCATCCATAAAACAGTTTTACTTTTAATGTTAGAATTGAAAAAAATGAATGATTAAAAGGAGTCGGCGGTAAGACAAAGGCGAGTAGGCTTGCAGTGGTGCAGAAATACGTTGCAGTCTTGCAGATTGAGTACCGGCATCAACCAAACGCTGGTGGAGCTAATCTTTACATCGTCGTGATTATACAAATGGCACCTGCCTTACGGTATATAAATGTGAAACACTTCCTGCGAGGTTGACTAAGACTAATGTCCATGTCTATCTGGACACAGTACATGATTATCGTATTGTTAACTTTGTGTGGCAAAGTTCTGCTGGTCAGATTTGGATGCAGTTAAACTGCTCACTGCGAAGGTCAATGTTGTTACAAGTTTCTACCGGTAAATGTATAAAGCTTTGGTTACATTATCGTATTGTTTTGTCGAAGTAGTGAATTCAGTTATAGGCTATTTCTTGGGTGATAAACCACCGTAACAGTTGACTAGCTGTCCCATAGCTTTATGACTGTAACCACTGTTACTCCACTGCTCTGCGAGAATGCAGTCAGTGTTTTATTGTGCTGCCTTGTGCGTAAATAAACTGATTGATTGATTGATAGGACAACTGAATTTCCACGCTGTCACTGAACAATATTGTTTAACCAGCAAATTTTTCAGTTACTCCACATTAAGCTAGATACCCACAGTGAACTTCTGCAATTGTTGGAGCAGGGCTTTTATGGGACATGCTCTTCACAACACCCAACCATAAGTACGAAAGCACTGAAAAGCTAGAATGTCACCTGACAAGTGAACTAAAGCTCCATTCCAACCAAGTAAATTGCACACAGGATGTAGATTGCGATAGCAGATGCTGTGATGGTTTCCATACATTCCCAATCCGTTTTTCAAACGTAGTTATTCGTAGCCAAAGTCGATCTGGACCAGAGTTTTGACCCACAACCCAACCTGGACATCTTTGACTGTTCTGAAATACAGGTGTCTTTCTTATGACCAAGATCTGTCAGGTCCAACAGTAGCTCTGATATACTGACCCAACCCATTTCGAGCTCTTATCATAGCATAGCCAATTTACAACATTCACACAACAGATTAATGCTTACTGTATTGTCAATATTTAGCAGTCTGTTGCTGAAGTGAAATGGTGGTAATACTGCATCACTAGTTTGCAGCGGTGGTTAAAGTGCAAAAATTGGGGGCCCAGGAACTCTGTGGTTTGGGGGCCCCTATCACAAAGTTGGGCACCATGTTACAAGATCGAGGCCCTGAACTTAATTTCAGCACTCTGTGAATGCAAAATAAAGAAAGAAGGTGACTGTTCCAATTGTGTACTGTTTAGTAAATAAATAAGCAAATAAATTTAAAAACATCTGTAGGCAGAAGCATAACAAAGTAGTGAGACTAGGCGAGATTGGACGCCAACACTCTCAACATTCAAGACCTCGGATCAAAGTTCTGGCAGCCAAAGACTAAAGTTCTGGCAAGAACATAGTAAATTTGGGGCCCAGGAATGACAGGTGACAACTTTAACCACTGGTTTGCAGTTATTGCCATGTTTGTTTTTTATTAGTTGCACAGTTGTATGTTGTAGCAGGACTTTATGAATGCACATCAAAGATGTGTATTATTGTCATTCAGATTTTTTTTTACTGCCAACACTCTTATGACTTATATGTCAATACATGCATCATGTGTGTGTGTGTGTGTGTGTGTGTGTGCAATTACAACTTTTCTGCACTTCTAATTTGTTTGATGTGTTACTTGCACTTAAATGAATGAAGACAACAACTTCACTACAGTGACTACGACTGCATTTTAAGACACAGAAAAATTCAACAGACAAGACACAAACAAACATCTTATGTTAACACCACAGCGACTGTGAACAGGTTGTCCCATGTGTAGTGTTGATGTAACTTTCAGTTCATTTAAAAAGTGCAAACATGCAAGCAACAGAGGTTTGAGTTGACATGAAGTAAACGTTTGCGGTGGAGTTGACAGCTGAGATGACGCGAGACTTCAAACATTTAGATCTGTAACATAAAGACAAACAACAACACTAACAATGTTTTGACAATCACATTACATCTGTTGTCCGTACTTTCATTTCCTACGTGTAATGTTGGCATTACTTTCAGCTCAAAATACGGTAAAACAAGGACGACAACAAATCGTCACAATATTAGCTAAGTTACATCACTCTCACTATCATCAAGACACTGGAAACATTTTCAAGGATTCAGAAAATCGACAATAACAATAACAGCAATACATGCTGAATGTCATGAAATAACTATTTTATATCCTGTACGCTTAAAACCTCATTCACAGGTTATTTCTCAGGTAAACCTGGGTTAGACGGTTGCCTCCTTGATGCTGAATCTCCAAAAAAACCTTCTCCTGAGCATCTCACGACATGACAGGGCACTTTGGGCTGTACCACACTGGAATTAACCACCATACTACTCCCAAAGGGTTTTGAAGTAAAGGCTGTTATGAGCCAGATGCCCTTACTGATACCTAACCAGCAGTCAAAGCACTGAAGTTTATGCACTTCAAATTTTGTACGCTCATTCTTAGGATCGATCGGAACAAAAGCACATTAAAAATTTCGGCAAAAGTAGCCGTGTGCGTACTCAGGGACTCTCAAAAAATTTTCAAGGCACCCACATATAGGGCGCATCGTGCATTCATCCTTGTGGTAGCTCAGCTTTCTTGTTTATTCAGTATGTGAAAAATTTTAAGGCATTAACACTGACTCAGAATCAATGTACTAAATCATGCAGGATGCATCACTAACATCTGATTTACATCATTTTTTCCTTCATGAAAATAAGAAAACTTCTAAAATTGGCATGAAAGCTACCTACAGAGAGAGGTACATGAAATCTGCTAGCAAGGTCGATAGTCAGGATGTCGCTGACGAGGTGCAGACTTGAGAATATTATCAACCCTCAGAATCATCTCGGCAGCCTCGGCTCCACTGATGAGCACCTGCTGTTTCACACGGTATGACTCCGTCACACCAAGCTGCTCCATGTCACCCACCTCTCCATTCTCCATGTCTATCCACAGCACACACACAAGAACAGTGTCCACCATATCTAAGGTAACAATCAAATTCATGGAAAACATTTACATATATATACTTCTATTTCAGTTTTTAGCTGATTGCACTGCACACATTGGTGCCGTCTCGCAAATAAATTAAAAAACATACCTAGGGCTCTGTTACTAATTTTCGTCCACTTCTACTGCACTTAGTACATAACTTCTGTGTCATTAAAAGAATGCAGTATGATGGGCTTTCTCAGCAATAGCTGGGCTTCTCATTGTTTAACTGAGCCACATTTTCATAGTTACTCCAGCTTATGGGAACTGTGTAGCAGGACTGCTTAGAAGCCGGATGCCCTTCCTGTCGACCAACCAACAGGAATGACCTTTGTAGTACAAGGAATGCCATATATAAATCACTTGTGACAAACATGACAGTATTCATCAACTAAGTAAACTGGGTGTCAGTGTCTACAAATAATGGCATTCAGTTGGTGGTTACACTTAATAATACATCGGACTCACGGGCTATACCGGACCCCTAACCCTAATCCTATACATTCGTCCATTAGTCCGATAATCTGTTACCCAACAGTCCGATGCAGCCCGCTAGTCCGATGCATTATTTAAGTGTAACCATTCAGTTGGCAGACAAGTGATAAACGAATGTACTATAGATCAGGAACTGGTGGAACACTGTCGCAGTCGCCAAGCAGACACTTCGTTTCTTGTCAGTACCACTGCAAGTGATTGCCTGGAAAGACTTGTCTCCGAAATGACCTATTATGTGTCGAGCTGGACGTAACTCAGTCACTCACTCATTTTACTCACCAGGTGGCAGCACTCTTCTGCATCAGATAAGTCATGGCTGCCATCTTGAAAGTGTGATGTCAAATCAAAAATATGACTCCATCAATTGATGCACATTTACTGGAAAAACAATCCTGCCAAATTTCATCCCGATCCGATTTGAAACAACGGAGCCTTAGGCCTTTTTAAACAGGTCACCCCAACAACAACAAGAATAAGAACAATAACAACAAGATGAGTAGCAAAATGAGATCAGTTCCTAATCTAAAAAGTAGACTGACTATCTGACAGATAAACAAACTATCTCACCGAGTCCATGTGTGGCTTTGTTATCTGTGTGAGCAGCTCGTAACTTGGCTATTAGATCTGCACTGTCGTAGCCACCGTTGTCAGCAATTATCGTCGGCAACTAAACACAGAAACAACCACAACGGCTAACATTTATAGACAATTTTACCGCCAAAACATTTGCTATCTTTTTTTGCTACACCGATATAGACAATTTTGCTTTCAATGCCTTGTCGGTGTTGGTGAGGCAACAGGAAAGAATCCAGCCTGTAAAAACTTCTGCTTCTTGGTATGATGGTTAATGCAAGTGTTTGGGGTATAGCAAGCCAACCTGCTTACTTCGAAAATCGATGCGAAGAGTATACGGCTCGTCCTGTGAGGACACTCAGGATAAGAGTGACTGGAGAATGAGAATCACAGGGCAAAAGGCTAACCCAGTTTAACCTCAAAAATGGGTGTTAAAATGGTCAATTTTGTAATTTGTAATTTACAAAGCAATTACTCTGTGTGCAACACGAATGTACACATTCAGTGCTGTAACAAAAATGATTCCCGTTTCAGTAGCTGTTGACAGTAATGCACAGTATTTCAGACGAGATATCTCAGGGGTCTCAATGCAGCCATCAAAGACATTATGTGTGGACCGCAATAACTCACTTGGACTATCAAAGATTTACCAACAATGCTCTCAAGTTAGCAGTCAGAATTAAGGAACATCTAAACTAACTTCTCACGATAATGAGTAGATTAAGTCACTAAACTCACACACAGTTATGTCAAGTAACAATTGTAGTTTAAATTGTTTTTAAAATAACTGATGCACTGTATCATTCAGCTGTTGCAGAGATAGCCAATCGTACTGCGCTGGACATTGTGATCATCTAAAAATAATACATAAACAATATCATGAGACCTGCATGTGCATCATATCAGCATAATGTACGGCATGCAGTGTATGCATTCTTCTTAATACCATGCTTGATTTTTTTTTGGTGGGGGGTGGGCCATATGAGGGCTCAGAGTCAGTGTAGGCAGTTGAAAGTTGTGCTGTCCTGTTCCTAGCAGGGCACTTCCTATTCACTTCTTAAGATACTTTTGCTGTAGGATGTATCGTTTAGCCACAATACACAGCGTCACAGACTGACGGACAGAGTTACTATTGGCTAAAAATAAACGCAGCCATCTGACTGGTGCACTTTTTGAATGAAGCCCACACAACAATGATCAAAAGCCAATAACTATCAAGTCTTCCGTTAACTGATCAACAACATTTTTGACGCAACAAGACTTGAGCTGATGACAAATACATAAGTGTGTTCAAACCATTCTGAGAGCTCTTGCATATGCTTCAATAGCAATGGCTTCTTTGCCTGGTGTCTTACTTGCAAGCTGAGTCACTGCATTAGCCATCAGCATCTCAGATGCACCTGCAGTTTTACAAACAGTCAATGAACCCCGCATCAAGGACGTCTAAGTATGGTGTGTACTGTACAATGTATACTTTGGTCGTGTTTTTTTATTCTACCCGGTCTAACCCAGGCATGTTCCTTCTTACTAACCGGGTAAAAAATTGGGCAATTTTTTTACCCGGTTGCCTGGGTTAGACCGGGTAGAATAAAAAACACAACCTTTGACAGATGCAAGTGTGCATACAAATGTTATTATGACTGGGGAACACAGCTGTCCGCGGAACACAGAATTTTGAACCGAGCCGCAGACGTTGCCCATTTCCACGGAATGTTGCAGAATTCGGTACTGGCCACTGATAAGGGGACAAATATGGCATATTTTGGTCGGGTTTAGGTGGCGATAGACAATTAATCAGTATATGTAGACATGATTGTACCATGAAATACATGACTGCTGCTCGAGCTCAAATGGGAGTCATATTGAAAATAGTGAACTTATATGAAATATTGCCAGTCTATTTGGTAGACAGACTGTATCTGTCAGTTGTGGCTTTTACAGGTGACAAACAGTGGACATTTGGTCGGGTTCAGAGGCCATAAAAAATTACTTCCTACACGCGGATAATTTGCCTCGGTCAGCCACACAATTTGGCAAACAACCAATGGAATTGGAATAATTTGTCGTGGAAAGCTGTGGTCCCTAATTACGACAAATCAGTCACTGCATTTGCAGCTCGTCAGCTAAATAGCTTCACCATTCATTCTCGGCTTCAGTACCATCAAAGTTCTTCTGCAGTCCTCTGACATTGAGGTTGGGAGACAGGTAAGGCACACAGGTGGCTTGGTAGCATAGTGGTTATGGTGTTGGACTTGTAGTCAACATGTTGCATGTTCAACTCCCGGCCGTGCACTGCTGGGTTAGTACTTGGAAGAGTGACCATCTGTGGTTGTGTCTCGGTACGTAACCAGTCACTAAGGTCAACTCAGCTTTCCGTCCCTCCACGGTAGATAAACAGAGTACCAGTCTGACTGGCTGGAGTTAAGGAATGTGTTCACTTGCGTCGGGTGGCTAGTGACACTCCGTAGAGGAGGAGGAGGAGGGAGGTTCACTAACACAACCTTTAACCTGCTGCAGCAACCCTCAAAGGCCTAAGCATGATCAGAAATATATGCCAGTTAAAGAAAACCCACAGGCAGTAATTTAGTATCACATTAAATATTTAATTTATTTTGACAATTTGCCAGTATCAGGAGCTGACAAGTTAAGTTCACACATTTAAAGACAGAAAAATTCTGGCCTTATTTTAAACTGAGTCTGTTTGCAGTAGATTGGTATTTCCAGCTAACAGAACGAGAACGGACTCAAACTTCAGTCAAACAATGAAGGCAACAGACCTCCACCAAAGACTGTTCTTGTTTCTTTCACAGTCTGAGACATGACACACAGAGCATCATGCAATGACCGCTCGGCCTCGTCCAGAATCTGCTGAGTGGCACCACGCAGTACAATTGAACATGCCTCGCCGAGGGCCACACCTGCATAGCTCATTTGAATTAACAATAAATAATACACAGATGGTTGTAACAGTAGCAGCAGCACGGAATACACTCAACAGTGCATCAGACTACTAAACCACAACAGTCAGATAACCCAACAGTCTGCTCCATTATTACATGCCACTGTAACAAGTTTGCATGAACAGTGTGACAGCATATCATGCCTAGTGCCAGACTTGTACGGGTGTACCGTACTGCACATTATATCAAAGCAATTAAATGTTTGTATCCATGAGGACGGAAAGCAGCATAAAAAGCACTCGCTATAATGGAAGGAATTTGACACCAAACTATCACAACCTCCGTTAACTATGGTATGTTACCAAAAAGAGAGCACAACAACATTTTACAGTGAGAAACCGTCAGTGACAAACAGATGACTAAAGACAAACCGGAGAATTTGATAAGTCGATCCTCGCCAATCATGATTTCCTCAATGAGGTCACACCGGCCTAGTTTTACAGATTCAGGCATGTCGAAGGTTGAGACAATCTCACCACCTACATACGCAATGACCAGGTTTAACTACACAACATTACAGACAGCTGATGTTATCATCAGATTACAGTTGATACCATAGAGATGTTATCAAGACCATGTTGACCGAGGTTAAGGCAAGACCAAGACCACAATTTCCAAGACCAAGGCCAGGACCATAGGTATCAATCACAAATTGCCCAGAAACTGCAATCTGCAATAAATGGTCAAAATAAGCAAACAGCACATGATGACTTCTGCGTGCAAGAATCTCTACATTTTACATTTCCAAAACCATGGCCTTGACATAAGACCAGCCTTCAAGATCGTAACTAAGACCAAGACCAGGTGCTGTAAGACCAAGACCACGAAAAAGTGGTAAAGTGACCATGAATGGACTAAACGCCAAGACCAAGTCTTCAGGAAAACATCTCTGGTTGATACTGCCACATTTCTCAACAGTTACCAGTGAGCTTAGTTTCAATTACTGCTTGTGAAATAATTAACATAACAACAAAACTTACATTCACAGACAGATACAGAGTAACATGTGTTAAATATGTAAACTAAACGGCACTTTGTGACATTTTATATATAGGAGCCTTAGAAATACTCTTACTTACTTACTTACTTAAACAACAAGACAATGAATTTGACTCAAAACAGCCTTCAACAAAACTCGTACTGTGGCTTAAATCAATTAACTATAAAGAGGCAGAACATGGTTACTTTATTATACAGAATGAACAAAGAGTATCTATACTCTATACTGTCAATTTGCATGTCTAAAACTAACATGAAAGTGCCAATAATTTGCTGCAGCAGCAAAGAAAGAGGCATTAGTCACCGGTGACAAGAGCCAGTCGTTCCACTCCCTCGAAGTCAGCATGTTCAATGGCCATGACTCCGGCGTCGGCAAACAGCTGCTCTGGGTAGTTATAGATCAGTTGCCTTCGTGCAATAACAAGCACACAATAACCAGTACAGTACTGCAGCATACATCCTTGGTTACGTGCATTGTCTGCCTATTGATGTGGACAAGGTGGTCTGTCAACTCGAGGGATGCATCTCAGAAGTTGGCCACTGGATGTCAGCCAACCGTCTTAAGCTCAACACAGATAA
>Ga0209788_1000576_pt1 | contig 9984 bp, 7 predicted proteins | sample WorMetLIZISLAND1_2_FD_187415 | JGI IMG/M metagenome (GOLD analysis project Ga0209788, IMG submission 187415) | Marine gutless worms symbiont microbial communities from Max Planck institute for Marine Microbiology, Germany - Olavius clavatus LIZARD... ...
ATGTAGATATGAACGATAAATAGCTGTGTAAATTTTCTTGTAAAAATTCCTATTCGTTGTTGAGATATTAACAGAACACGGCAGGGGATTACTTTTATTTGCCGCACCCTGTATATTTATTTTTTATCACGACTTTCAATATACTTGACTGCAAAAATGTCACAAGACTGCAAGTGATCCGTGATCGCTGTAATTAAATATTATATTGCTGTTATGCTGTACATAGTCTTTACTGTCCATTCTTTAACAATAAAATCCGAACAACGATCGCGAGCCAGTGTTGCGTCATTTCAGCGACGTCTTGTCCGCGCATGCAAAGGTAAGACGTAAAGGTAAGACCTCGATGGGAACGCTGAATTTGCGGGAGTGTCATTTTCCACACCCCCATTTTTGACCGTGCCGCTTTGTCCACTCCCGCAAATTCCATCAACCCACGTCGATTTGTATAGCGCATCTCATGGCTACCAGCCACCTCTAATGCGCTGTCACGTCACTAACGGGAGCAGCCTGAACACCCAGGCCTCCGCCCACAGCCTGCGCACATATGCTTGGGCAGCGACCCGACTGTTGGCCAGGCAGCGCCAGTCAGCAGTAGGTCTCCACCTTCGTAACCCGTCATTAATGGATTACTACTCATTTAACCGACCCCGGAGGGATGGCAGGCTGAGTTGGCCTTGTTGGCTGACTGATAGCGGACGCTTCACCCACAAAGTGGTTACACGGCCAGCTGTCAGTCTAGCGCAGGGATAGGGAAAGCACGCCGGCAGAACCCGCGGTCTAACCACTATGCTACACCACCGTGAAAATGTCCTACACAATCTCTGTCATTTATCAAATCTCGCATAAGTGGACCTATCACCCAAGATTTTCTTATTCCACTTAAGAAACAGCCATCCCTCCACTCACCTCCAACGTTTTGTTATTTTGACAATCTTTGTTTCACCAGAAACGGTATCACCAAAAAGCAATAGAATTTGTCACTAAATAAATAAAATACAAATAAAATTTTGCTAAGCCGACGCAAATAAAAAGAAAAAGATGCCGCTGTAAATTTCAATAGGTATTGAATTTTACAACGGCATCGTGCGGTTTCTCTGCAACAGCACGGCTTTCTTGTACAGGCCTACATCAGCGACCGTTCAAATGCTGAAATTACACAAAGTACGCGGATTTTCACGGCGTCATAGTAACATTGGTCCCATCTTGCACCATTTCAGAGATACTGAAGACTGACCCCATCCCAATTGTAGCCCAATTTTGGGGGTGTTCGCGTTGCACCAGATCGCCCATGTTGGATCAATTTGATCATGGACCTTAAGCTATTCGACGGTGAAACTATTTTCGAAGTATTCCAACCTGTGTGAAAAACATACCTCAACGTCACGGACGGATAGACAGACAGACAGACGGACAGACGGACAGACGACATGCAATCTCATAACCGCGCTCTGCGTAGCATCGCGCGTTAAAAAGCGAGCAATGTTCTAAGGCCCGTGTCAGACACGGAACGAAGTTGGGAATCTTTGTCGTGCAACTTTATCGCACAACAAAGTTTCCTCGGCAACTGTCAATTTCCAGACGTCAAACACACATCTCCAAACAAACATGGCTTCTAGTGACAAAGATGACGACATTGTCAGTAGTGCTGTGTTAATCACTTCAACGCTCTATCAGAGGCGTCAGGTGAATGCTAGAATGTGTAAGAGAAATTCATGGGCACGCGGGTGGATCACAGCTAAGTTTTCTATATGTGTACGTTCACTGCTACAAGATGCCTGCGAGGTTGCAGAGACAGAGACAAAGCCTGACATGAGAAGATGCGAGTCAGATGGTGCTGTCAGCTGTATGTTAGGCACCGGTTCAGCTGTTTGCGAGTGGTTTATGACGCAGAAAGCTACAGATGATTAAGACTGTTTTGACATTAAGTCGGAAGATTAAATCGTTCTAATGCAGGAGGAACTGTTGTTTTCTCGCTTGCGACCAGAAAACACTTGCATCAGTTACGTTTTCTGACATTTTTCTCGTCGTTCTTGAAGCACAGATATCGTATTACTCATTGGCGGGCGTCGCAAGGATTTGGTGCGAAGAGCGGCACGAAACTAGCCTAAGGAAAACGAATTTAATGGTGACACACTAAAAATATTACGAAATTCATGCAATAAACACTAACAGTGACAAAGCTATAGGCCTGTATACTTTTCCTGGGTATGAAATCACATAGAGACCAATTTACAGTTTTGTGAGGCTCTGAAAAATTAAACAGTTGGAAGTCGAGGGGGCACGTGCCTCAGTGCCACATAGTTGGCGACGCCAATGGTATTACTGACGAAAAAAAATACAAGCATAAGCCAATCGCTCGTGATTTTTGAATATTTATCGCAGTATGCCCTATATGACTGTGGGCAACGCTATCCTGAGCAACGGCAATCCTATAGCGTCTAAACGTTAAATTCACAAATTTAATTCTCTGTCGACTGATCTGGTAGAGCTATAATACAGAAAGCACCCTGTTCGTTTTTGCATCGACATGTTTCTACGTAGCTGTAAAATTAGATCTACAATCACTTTTACTCAGCTTCTTACTCGTTTTTGCTGTTGACCTTTTAGCCGATCGTATAGCTGCAACGCAGTATGATCAGCTATTGGTATGATACTGGCGTCTGTCTGTCTGTCCGTCTGTCACAGTCTGTGACAAAGGTGTTGTGGCTAAACGATACAAAATACACGCGAAGCCTAGTATTAACACACAACATAACGAAGCAAATAGGCGCAGGCTGGTCTGGCCTCTATGCCCCTTAAACAAAACACCAATGAACTCCAGTTGAACTTTTCGTTTTCATTTGCCCAGAATTTATCCAATTTAATTTTAAGCTTATATTAATCTTTGTTCGCTAGGCGGCAGCACAAACAGACAGAATATGATCATATGAATGATAATACACAGTACACACAGACGATGCAGTAATTATAGCAGCAGCATGTATTTAAAATATCAAACATAGAACACAATTCAACATTCAATACAGTTTACTTACTTATATGACACAAGAACCAGATCAGCATACAAAAAGAAAGTAAACAAAAAGCTCAGCTGTTGCTGCGATAGCTGATCGTACTGCATACGACGTACGGTATACTGGCAAACTATCAAACCGGTTTCGGTTACAAGTTTACGAACGGCTGGTATACAAGATGTGCTTCAACGGGTAGAGTTTATGAACGCACCGAAACTGTATCTACTCAAGCGTGACCATTAATCGTGACAGACCAAAGTTCAGTAGTTCACGAAGTCAGTGAATAACAGAACGTAACACGACCAGTGCACGTCGGATTGTCTGTCTCAAAAACTCACCTTCGCGTTTTCTTCCTTTTGTTTTTCCGGCACGTTTTGTGGCTAAACGATACATCCTACTGAAAAAAGTGTCACGGAGGGACAAAATTTAATAGGAGCTTGCCTGCTAGGAACACGCTGGTACAACTTTTAGCCCTGTACACCGCCCCCGAGAGCCATAACGCACAGCGTTACAAACAGACAGACGGGCGGACAGACGGTCGACAGGAGGGTGCCAATAGCCGATCATACTGTGTAGCAGTACGATCGGCTAAAAATGAATAAAGGAAAAACACACAATAAAGAGTCATACAACGATAATAAAGTCTAATACCGACTACGTAATGAGTAGAATAAATAACTAACGAGATTATTTCACAGCCAGTCAGCACTATAGGCCTACAGTAGAAAATGTCAAAAGCAAAAAAAAATTAAAAAAATACACGGTGAAATAGATAACGCAAGAAGGAACTTACTGTCAGTTAATTGCAGCAAGTAGGCCTAACAGCTGCAGAGTCCAGAGAAAAGCTACCGCTTACAAGATTTTGCCAACAAAACATGCTCATGAAAGATTACAAACATCCTACGGCTATAGACAAAATAGCCAACAAAAATTTATGGACAAATAAAGCTCAGCTGACGTGTGAAAAACAGCGCTACAGTGATTATAGCAATTATAGTTGTCTTTTGCACACGTCGTTAGCGCAAAATAGCCCCAAAGTCGGATATAATTATCATTACGACACATCTACGCCGGAATCGTCGTCTTCAACAGGTCGCGCAGACGTGTGTGAGTCGACACTTTACTCACCAAGCAACACAGAGTTGATTGTCCTGCAGCGCGTGCTGCCTATGCTAATGCGTATTAGTCATGCACGCCCAGCCGGAGGTGTGTATGTAATGGCTATTTCCGCTTTCAGTAGTCGGCTATAGTCGCGCTCTGGCGGGAGTGTATTATTTTTCACTACAGTCCGAATTTTCAGATAAACTTTACCTCACCTAAAACTATAGCACGACGGGGCTATCCCACGGTAAAGATCGCGTGATCTTACCTGAATTAGTAGCGTGTGACGAACGGACAGACGGACGGACGGACTACGACTATAGAGCGTTGCATAGCATTAAAGTTCGAACACATCAGCAAAAAATAAATCGTCGTTTTTTGTGACATTAAACAGCAAATCAATATCCATATCAGTACAAAATAATTGCGTTTCGATTAGTTTATAGTTGCCGGTATTGCCGGTGATGCGGGGTGCTGGACGCGAGATCCGTAAACTGAAATAATTCCGAGCGGCAACAGCAATACGAAGATGAGAAGAATAATGATGAAGACTACAATGCCGGCGACTGAGACGACGATTGACGCCATGCCAAGTTGACGTGCATCACTCGGCAAACTGGCCGCTGCTTTGTGCTGTGCAATCACTGTACACAGCATACACATAACAGCAGCAACATACAGATGCTTGTTAAGTAGTAGCCAAACAGGCTAAATAGCAGAAGAACACAAAAAAACACAATAACAATACAAAACACAATGATCTGTCAACGATGGACAGAAATATACACTGTGTGTCAAAAAAACGGGCACCCTTTTTGTTTTTGCTATAGGAAATTTGCAACCTCAGGATGTATAGTTACTAGTTAGCCCATCTAACACGGTTTGTGTAACTGCACTACCCTGTAAAATCTTGACGACGGCTTTTTTCACCTTAAATTCTATTCACTGTTGCAAAAAAAGTCCAGTGTTTACTTTGGTAGTAATAATTGCCAATTTTTGTGAAATATTTTTAAAAGAATCGTACGGGACGAATATAAATCTGTGTTATGTCGCTTTTGAACATGAATCGTGTCTAAAGTACAGATTTTGTGTATTTGTTTATTATTAATGGTAGTAAACAAACATATGAGTAAAGTCGTGATCAAGATTTTACAAGGTAGTGCAGTTACACAAACCGTTTTAGGTGGGCTAACTATATATCTTCCGGCTGCAAATTTCCCATAGTGTACATATGCCAAAAATTATGCAGTATACAAAGTTATAGCAAAAACAAATAGTGTGCCCGTTTTTTTGAAACACAGTGTATATACTGTATAGGGCCTACAGGCGCTACTAATACTGGCCTGATACTTGCTGAGAGCGTAGGATACGAAGGGTTGACACTTTTTGGTTCTGTTATGGAGGGATGCAGGGGAATTTAGAAAGAGCTCTTAAGCTTGATAGAAGTACCGAATCGCGGGGAGGAGGGAGTAAGTGATGTAAGTACGATCTCCGTTGTTCCACAGAGCCAAAAACCTTGCCAGCCAGTTGTTCTCTGCGTTCTGTGAGGCTCGTGAGTCCACAGAGGAACATTCAACAAAGTGTTACTCTCTTTTCTGAATCTTCAATCTGAACGGTCTGGGATTTAGTAAGTAGGTGGTGCCAAACTGGGGCGACAACAACGGGTTAGAGATTCTACCCGAGCGTACTATCAGTGACCAGCGATTGCTGTCATACTGCCCGTCTGTCCGTTCGTCTGTGACGCCTAGGTCAACTCCGCCTTCCATCAGACAGGGTCAAAGTTAGTATGGAACTTACTCCCTGCTGGCATTCGCGCTTGTTTTTCACCACACACTTTCCGTCGTCTTCTTAAAATCCACTGTTTCAATCAGGCCTTCAGTTCCCCTTGCAGCTCACATAAGTGCCTCAGATTCGGCCTTTGGTTGACACTGTGCTCTATAAAGGATTTTATTTATTTACTTACTTACTTACTTACTTACTTACTTCCATCCATCCGGATTAGATAAGTCGAGCACCAGCATGTCTGGCTGGGGTTAAGGCGGGGTGTGTTTACTTGTATAGGGTAGCAGGTATTATGACAAGCGACGCTCCGGAGCTGTGAGATTTGAGTTCCATTAACAGCTATACACGACATTTACGTTTACTTTTGCTTTTATGCATTGTGAGTGAGTAGTTTCTTAACGGCAAATCGACACATAAAAGGTCATTTAATTTCACAAACGTTGTGAGTAAAAACAGTAGAGGAAATTATAAATAGAAGAAAGCAACTTGTAAGATCAAAAAAGGCTACTAAGCTATGGTAAATATGCTCAGAATCCGTATAAGACGGCACTTCGTCACTTCTTCAGACACTATTACTGATGGATGTACCATTCAGCCACAACACACAGCAAAAAATAACGAAACGCCGAAATTTCCGCTTCTGGAATAGCCATGGCAGCAGTGCCACCGGCATTTTCGGCGGTTCGTCTCGGCCATCTAAGCGACAACTATACGCTTCTTGTTTATTACTGTCGCCTAACCACCAGCATCAAGACAGTCTACAGCCTTCAATCCCTCCGGGGTAGATAAATCGAGTACCGGCCTGTGATGCTGGCGTTAAGGCGGGGCGCGTTCACTTGTGTCGGGTGGCAGGTAACACTGTGTGATCCCATATGGCAAGTGACACCCGATAGCTCTGACATGGAGTATAGGAAGCACGCTTTAACTGTCCGCTTTCTCTTCTGCCATTCCACGTGTCCACAAATCTGGAATAGTCTCACCGTCACTTGACTCCTTCAAACGTCACCCCAAAACTCACTACTTTGTCATAACACTCACTGTATAGCTACTCCCCCGCAACTCTGATTTAATTTTTTAACTACGATGCGTTACCAAATTCATCATCATCATCATCATCATCATATAAAATTTGTAACGCGCCATATGTAGCACAAAAATGCTATTCGTACACTATATAACCCTTTATCAGAATAATTCTCACTTACGTGCCAGAATAAAGGCGACCAGTCCAAAAAGGCAGCCACAACACCAGAACACGAAACAAGAGAGAAGAATGTGAAGAAGAAAAGACTGGGGAGGTTGTTGGGTGGCAATTATCACCGGTCCTGGTCCCTGGCTGATGACCATTGGCTGTGGCTGTTGCTGGAACTGTCCTGGAGGGGGGTAGTAATATCCCGGAGCAGCCGGTGGTGCCACTGGCATATTTGATTGTGGGTAATAACCTGCTCCCTGCTGCTGAGGCTGAGCGGCTGTGGATGCTGGGTATGGATGCGTCATCTCTACTGGATGGGAAGGCGGGTATGCTCGATATTCGCTCGTCATTTCCTCTATGGGCCGCTGAAATACATACCGTAACATTTTGTATATTTTTAAATGTGTCTACCAGTGGCCTAATCAAATCTAATCTTTATTGTGAAACAACGATGAGACAGAACGCAACTGAGTCAATAAAAGTAAGGAAAATTTTAAAAATACGATAAAAAATTCAGGTTATGGGAAAGCCTAGATGAAATCAGTGGGTTTATTTGTATAACAATCTGAGTATAAAGTATACAGTTTTTGGCAACTAGATGTCCTTTGTTCTCAAGTTCTCAGGCTGAGTTGGGTTATGGCGTCGTTTCTTGAGGTCGTGTTAAGTGAGTGGTGATTTTGAATAATTGAAGATGAATGTAGGCCTAATATGGCCGATGAAGCCCGGTAGTTGTGAGACGACTTGTTCGGGAGAGCTGTATCGTTTAACTTTTAACGTCTAACCTTTTGTTCCGATCAATCCTGTGAATGTGCGTAGGCCTAAACAATTTGAAGATAATATCTCAATTCCTGAGATAATACTGCGATTCGAAAAAAATTTCTTGGCAGTCCTTGGATACTCCCATGCTCGCTTTTCTCCGGAGCGCTGTAAGCTCTCCAACGGGGTCTGCAGCGGAAATCGATTTGGTGCATTTTGTCCGTACAATATGACATGTGGTGGCAGCAATTTAACTAATTTTCCAGAGAGTTGTGTGGGTTTGACCTCTTTATGCGGTGACAAGGCGTCTAAAAATAGATTTTGGTTTATATTGTTTCTCAACCAGCCGTTTCCATTTTTATACCGGCATAAGCGCAAGGCCCCCTTTGGCGTTCGCCTCCCTCAAAAGGCCGGCACTGTACATCCACGAAAATCGTAACAAAATGCAGCAGTTATGTATATACTCACGTATCGCTGTTGATCATTCCGGATGCAGGCCTACACTGTAGGCTACATCAGGCCATTGTGACTGTTGTATTATGCTGGGATGCGGCGTCTGGTTACGGTTATTGCCAGCAGCAGCAGCGGCGGCGGCAACGTCAGTATACTGCTGCACAGCCCGTAGCCTATAGCTACGGAGTAGTCCGCATGGCATCCATGCTTCACCCAGCATATCGATTCATCAGTGTGACCAGGGCGCTCATTGCCAGGAGGCAGTGGCTGTAAACACTGATGATTTTGGTCCAGCCTTCAAGGCAGACTCGTCATTCTGATCCTGATCTTTCCTTTGCCACTTTGGCAGCCCGTACAGATTTTTACAGCAATGGCCACGCCCCATTCATGCGACGAATCCGTTCAGGTTTTTCGCAGATAACATTTGCTGTAGGTCCCCCTAACGACACAAGTCCTCGATTCAGCAGTTATCCTCTAGTTTCCCCTAGTGTGTGTCTGCCACGAATTGATTGAGTGTAAGACAAAGTTATTGCAACATAAGGGTGCAACTTTTTGGCCCACCCTGTAGGTCTACCTCAAAACACAAAAATGCTGACTATACTGAGAATAAAAAGAACTCAAGGTGCTGTTTCATTTCAAAGCAACGGGCAACATTTACCGACTAACGTCCGATCGTGTGTCACGAAGATCGCATTCTGTAAACACTTAACAAGAAGCTCAGCTATTGCTGTGATAGCCGATCGTACTGCATGCAGTATTTTAACGCTATTTATTGCGATCGCAACATCTCGACCTCTGAATAAAAAAAATCGGTTCGCTGTCAGTCCGCGGATCCAACAATTACTGCCGATCTGCGTCTGCAATCCGCAGTCCGCACACGGCACCGTCACGGCAGGCCTCAGCCTGCCGTGACGGTGCCGTGTGTCATTATTGACAAACGAGCCGTGTCTTTTCGACTCGAATGCTTCGTGTAGCCTAAGTCCGTCGTTCATTTATGGCGTTTCTGTCGTTTTTTGTGGTGAATTTTGGGCTAAACGATACAAAAGTGTCAAAAGGGACAAATAGGAAAATGCCTGCTAGGAACACGCTGGTGCAACTTTTAGCCGCGTACACCAACCCTGAGAGTCAGAATGCACAGCGCCACAGACAGACGGACAGACGAACAACATGCTGCTGCCAATAGCCGCTTCACTCGCTCCCAATCACCACCCGATCGACTTCAAAACCGCTACTCTTACTCTGTTTTTCTGGCCATCGGACATATAACCTTCGTGAACTAATCTCTCCTTACGAACCTTCTCGTTCTCGCTCATTGTGATCCAGTAATCAATAACTGTGCCTTGTGCTAATCTCACAATCGGTCAGCGCGATTTCTGTCACTCATCTCATCTGGAATTCCATCCCACTATCTAAACTCTACTCAATCCAATCCAATGTCAGAGAGGCTCCATCCATCGGTACACTCAAGCGTTGCCTAAAGTCATTTTACTTTACTTCCATCGACTCTTAACCTCCCCCACCTCCCGACTGCCCGCGCCTCTGATTCAAGCTTTGCTTGACTGTGTTGTGCGTTAATAATAATAATAATAATAATAATAATACGACAATTTATAAGGCGCCGTAACATGTCCGTGAGGTCACTACAAGGGCGCCGTACAACCGGTTCACGCGATGAATGCAGAACAG
>Ga0209788_1000577_pt1 | contig 9980 bp, 6 predicted proteins | sample WorMetLIZISLAND1_2_FD_187415 | JGI IMG/M metagenome (GOLD analysis project Ga0209788, IMG submission 187415) | Marine gutless worms symbiont microbial communities from Max Planck institute for Marine Microbiology, Germany - Olavius clavatus LIZARD... ...
TTTTTCAAATTGTGGACCCTTTTCCATTCCCTCTTGTCTCCTCTCCCTTCTCCCTTCCCCTCCTTTCCCATCCCATCCTCTGCCCTCCCTCTCTTCCCCTCTGCTTTCCCTCCCTCTTTCCTTCATCCCCTCACTTTTCCCTCCCCTATTTCCCTTACCCGTCCCCCTACTGTGGTGGCCTCAACCCCTTAACTAGCTAGAGGCCTGGGGGAGTGCTGAAGCTCCCCCAGCGGGTCCAGGCGGAGCCCGGCCGTCGAGCGGTTTCCGGTGCATTTTGAGATAAAAAAGAGCAATTCTGGTTATATCAATTTAATGTTCTTTTGTCTGAAACAAGTCGCTAATTCATAGCTAATTCATTATGTCATATGTCTTTGCTGTTCAAATCCACATGCTAGATGAAACGATTTTAATTTTATTGCATGCTTGAATACTTCCTTTCACCTGCAAAAGCGGACCTTTTGCCGACAGATGGTGGGTCGTCCGCCCACTCCGACCCCCTGGTTACGGGCGTGTTTGTGTGTCCCTAGTTGTTTTGTGTGTCCCCAGTCAGATTTGTTTGTGTGTCCCAAGTTGTTTTGTGTGTCCCCAGTTGCCGAAGTGTGTCCCCAGTCGTTAGTCTATTCATCTTCACTGTTTCAGAAGTTGGCATCTGCATGTTTTGTGTGTCCCCAGTCAGATTGTTTGTGTGTCCCCAGTCAGATTTGTGTGTCCCCAGTTGCCCAAGTGTGTCCCCGGTCGTTAGTCTATTCATCTTCACTGTTTCAGAAGTTGGCATCTGCATCTTTTGTGTGTCCCCAGTCAGATTGTTTGTGTGTCCCCAGTTGTTTTGTGTGTCCCCTGTCAGATTTGTGTGTGTCCCCAGTTGCTCTAGTGTGTCCCCAGTCGTTAGTCTATTCATCTTCACTGTTTCAGTAGTTGGCATCTGCATGCTTTGTGTGTCCCCAGTCAGATTGTTTGTGTGTCCCCAGTTGCCCAAGTGTGTCCCCGGTCGTTAGTCTACTCATCTTCATTTCTGCGTTCGTTCGCCTGCATCTCAGCGTCAGCTGTGTTTTTGTTAGTTTTTTTACAGTACCGTTTTATCTACTTTTTGTAGGCAACTAGTTTAGGACTAATAGTCTGATTTTCATTGTGTGATTAATGTGTTGTGCTAGAGTCTAACGCGGTCTCTGATATGACATTGTGTTCATGCCTGTACCCGCCAGATGGACGGTGGTATGACGGAGAAGTGCTCAAGAGAACCAAAGGTTTGAGTTGTTTACTGCATGCTTTTCACATTCAGGCTTACACAGACATAATATGGAGTACTGATTTTGTGAAATTGCAAAAATTAATATTATTATTAATTGTTATTATTAATAATGTTATTATATAATTATTACTCAACAATGTAATGCTTTTTAATGCAACTAAGTCGTTTCTAGCCGATCGTACTGCTACACAGCTACCCGACTCGCAGGGTTGGTGTACGTGGCTAAAAGTTGCACCAGCGTGTTCCTAGCATACATGTTCCTATTTGTCCCTTCAGACACTTTTGCTGTAGGATGTATCGTTTAGCCACAAAATGCGTTGCAAAAAAACGAAGTGGGAAACATCGTAAATGTATTTATCGACTCAGGCTGACATGCCTATCAAAAAGGCACGGCTCGTTTGTCAACAATGACACAGTGCAGTGAACTGTGCGACTGCACGTGCAACAGAGGTGTGCGGACTGCAGATTGCGGATGCAGATCCGCAGTAATTGTTGGATCCGCGGACTGACAGCAAACGGATTTTTTTATTCAGAGGTCGAGATGTTGCGATCACAATGAATAGCGTTAAAATACTGCATGCAGTACGATCGGGTATCATAGCAATAGCTAAGCTTCTTGTTATTATAACGGTAAAATATATATGGTCAAGGTGCGAATAGCTGTTCATGAACTCCATCTCAGAGCTACAGACTGTAGAGTGTCATTTGTCATGTTACTTGTCATATGTTATCACCTGCCACCCAACATTAGCTAAACATTGCAGAATACACCATGCCTAACCCCAGCCAGCAGGCTGGTACTCTATTTACCTATCCCACAGGGATAGTAGGGTGAGTTGACCTAGGTGGTTTTTGCATATCAAGATGGTTGTGCTGTTTTGCAGTCAGTCACATATCCAAGTAAAGTAACTGGGCATGACTTAGAGCAACTTCATTGATTGAGACCAATCAGCTAACCACTGCATTGCACTCTATTGCCGCCTGACAACCTAACTTGATGATGAGTGACACTACAGTGTGTAATGTTGTCTGTTTTCAGATAAACTATATGTGCGATACGACGACGGGTATGAAAGATGGCTGCTTCCACATCAAGTAAGATGTGGAAGCAGCCATCTACAGCAGCCATGCCTACATGATTCTGCAGCGACAGCCGACTGCGTCGAAGTTGGCGGTGCCGTCTCTGTGCCAGTGTGTGATGAAGTTCCTCCTGAAGCGACAGCCGACTGCGTCGAAGTTGGCGGTGCCGTCTCTGTGCCAGTGAGTGATGAAGTTCCTCCTGAAGCGACAGCCGACTGCGTCGAAGTTGGCGGTGCCGTCTCTGTGCCAGTGTGTGATGAAGTTCCTCCTGAAGCGACAGCCGACTGTGTGGAAGTTGACGGTGTCGTATCTGTGCCAGTGTGTGGTGATGTCGGCTTAAGCACTGTCTGTAAGTTCTCAGGTCATTTTACTCATATATATGCAGCAGCAGTAGTCGCCATTGGCATATGTGTGAAACCTCACAGGGGAGGGTCAAAGGAGGTGCTGTGCCCTTCGTAGAAATTTTTTTCTTCTGGCCCATTGGCTTAGTGGTAACGTCGTTGGGCACATCAACGTAGTTACTCTACATCGAGCCGGGTTAATGCTGAGATGGGTGACCGTTCGCGGGGTATACCGTCTTGGTACTCAACCAAGCCACCCAGGCCAACTCAGTCTGGTCATCCCTCCGTGGGTAGGCGAAAAGAGTACTAGTGATGGTTGCGGCTAACGCTAGAGAAGAAACTGCGAGTCCTGCGTAACAGTAGGCCCTGTGACCAGGACTGTTAGCATACTGACTTAGTTGGTTAAAGGCGCTGGTTGCTAACTGAGCCGGCCATCCGGCCAACTTGTATGGTAGCTTAATTGGGTTTCACCCTCGCCGGCTCAAAGCGTCTACAGGGGATGAGCTCCCTCACAACGGACCGTTGTCTATGCGGAATCTTCTTCTTCCATTTCTGTGCATTCTGGATGCTCTTTTTGCAGTAATATGAAATGTACCGAGTGCTGTACTTCATTTCGGTGTATATTCTGTTGGCATAAGAATGTTGTCAAAGCAATGAATGGATGTTATTCTTGGTGTTGGTTTTTCAGTGATTTGCGACATTTATGTAAACAACAGTTGACGAGAGTTAAAATATAACCTAGACATTAGGGTGGTCCGAGAATTTTTTATGAATAGCTAAATGCACTAGCTAATTTTTCCTTTTATGTTTGGAAATTTTTGTGTAAAATTTCAGTTTATTAAAATAATGTTTGGAGGTTGGGCAGTCACTCTGAAGTTCTCCATGTAAGACAGTCCATGATTGCAGTTACACATTGGAGATGGTATTTGATAATTTGAATAGTTAAGTCAGCCAAGATTAAATATCATTCTGACGTGATTTTTACTAAATGGTATCAGTGCAACCAAAAGTGTCCTAAAATAATTAAATTTTAGTGCTAAAATGTGATTTACATTAGCACCACAAACTGGAATTGGTCATGGAACATGGACCGACAGGCTGCCGGTCGGGAAAAAATTACAACAAAAGGAAGTTTACATCACAAGTAACGCAACTTTTACCATTTCTCCCCACTTTTCTTGGGGGGTCAATTGCCTCCATTGCCCATCCCGTAAATCCACCCTCTTCTGTAAATTGCCAACGGCATATTTTGACTGTTCCCAGTTGTCAAGTTTGTGTCTTCAGTTGTCTTTCCATCATCTGTCAAAGTCATGTCCTGAGTAGTTTTTTCTTCCCTGTATTGAGTTATTGTGTGAATTGTTTGCAGACTTCGACATTCAAGTACCTGTGGCTGACGGCAACGGAGGCAATCATGACATTCAACTCAGCCCAGCTTGTACCGTTATTGACAATTCGGTTGATAGCAACATGTCCGAAGAAATTCCGTTAATACCTAATATAGCAATGCATGCACCTTTTGGCTTTTTTCCTGTGAATGATAAAGTAAGTCACTATGCTGATGATGACTATGATGATGATGACTCCATTAAAGACCCAGACTATGACCCTGATTCTAGCACATCATCTGACACAGACGATGACATAGACGAGGCTGATGTGGACCCCATGCAAGTCACAGTAGATGATAACAGTACCACTGACTGTGTCGATGAATTACCCAATGCGCACACTGACATTGTTGTTGCCGTTACTGACAATGCTGGTGGCAGAAAATATGACAAGAGATCATACTGTTGTTATTGCAAAATGGCGCAGAGCAAGCTAGTACGGCACCTCAGACTGGTTCACAAGACTGAAGAGGAGGTATTGGAGCTGATGAATGAGAATGACAAACGAAGAAAGAACTTGATCATCTCGAAGCTCAGAAATATGGGAAATCATCAACACAACCGCAGTGTAATAGAAAGTGGAAAAGGAGAATTCTTAGTTACGTACAGGCCGAAAGAAGAAGGTGCTGATTATAGAAATTATGTGCCTTGCAAATATTGTTTCAGCTATCTTGCAAAGAAAAGTCTTTGGAAACATTCCTGCCCATTGGCACCAAAGCAGCCCAGGATCAGAAAAGCAAGCAATGTTCAAGTGCCAGGAATCTCTAGTAGCAGTTCCAGCTTTGCTTTTATGATGAGTGGAATGCGACAAGATGAAATTGGACGACTTGCTGCAAAAGACGGTCTTATACTGGAACTAGGAAGAAAACTGTGCAGTAAGTTTGGGGGAGATCAGGAGCAGTTTAACTACATCCGATGTCAGATGCGTCTTGTTGCTCGACTTCTGCTGCAGTTGCGCAGTTCTTCAAAGGACGCAATGCCAACTATATATGACTACATCACTCCAACATCATTTCGAGCAGTTGTGGAAGCTGCACAGAACTGTGCTGGTATTCAAGGCAGTGGCAGTTCTTATTTGACTCCGTCATATGCTTTAAAATCAGGAGGTCTCATCAGACGTCTGGCTGAAATAAAGCAAGGACAGGCACTTGAGAAAGGCGATATGATAACTGCTGAGTCATGTGTGCAGTTTGTGAAGCTCTGTGACATTAATTGGAAAAATGATGTGTCCGCTGTTGCATTACGCAATTTATCTGACAGAAAGAGGAGTGGTGTGTTCTATTTGCCATTGACTGAGGATGTCGTTAAGTTAAACCAGCGTCTTGTTAGCGAAGCACAGGGAATAACAGAGATAGTTAACATTGATGCATTTATGACATTGACTCAGGTAACTCTGGCAAAAGCAATCCTGTTCAACAGGAAGAGACAAGGAGAGGTATCCAAGATGACTGTTAAAGACTATAAGAAAAAAGACAAGGCAGACAGTTCTCACGAAATGACACATGCGCTGACAGAGTTTGAAAGGGGTCTCTTACAGATCTTGGAGAGAGTAGAAGTAAGAGGGAAGAAAGGACGAACTGTTCCTGTGCTCATAACGGAAGAAATGTCAGCATGGCTTGAGAAGCTATTGACATGCCGATCGACATTTGTACCTGCGGCCAATCCATACCTCTTTGCCACTGCCAGTGACCATAGTCATTTTCGAGGATCGGACGTTTTACGCAAATATGCTTCTGACTGTGGAGCAAACAAACCAGAGCTTCTAACGTCTACAAAACTGCGCAAGCATATTGCGAGCACAGTGCAAGTGGTCAGTCTAAAAGAGCATGAGCTAGACGGCCTAGCTAGCTTTCTTGGGCACGACTTACGTGTACACACAAACTTTTACCGGCTGCCAAGTGATGTCCTACAAATTGCAAAAATCTCGAAATTATTTCTAGCAGCAGAAAAAGGTAAACTCGTAGAGTTTGCTGGAAAGCAGCTCACTGATATCACAATTGCAGATGATGAGCCAGTGGACATGAGTGACGCCAGTGACTGTGAAGAAGCTGTAAGTGAATCACTCTCAGAGAGTGTTACATTGGCTGCAGGTACAGATGCGGCTTCCCTACCAGTAGCAGAGGTGGTAACAAACAGTGACCGTGAATGCTCCGAAACGGCTTCCCTACCAGTAGCAGAGGTGGCAACAAACAGTGACCGTGAATGCTCCGAAACGGCTTCCCTACCAGTAGCAGAGGTGGCAACAAACAGTGACCGTGAATGCTCCGAACCTCCTAGTAGGAAGAAAGCACAAAAACCAGTCTTCAAAGCAACAGGAACAGAATATGAAGAAGAAAGACTTTCAGCTCAGACAGCAAAAGACAGTGATTGTGAACCCTCTGAACCTCCTAGAAGGAAGAAGGCAAGAAAACCATTCTTAAAAAGGAAATGGTCAGATTATGAAAAACAACAAGTTTCTTCGTATTTTGCTAACGACATACTAAATAAGAGATTGCCAGGAAAGGCAGCTATTGAAGAATTCATGGAGAAATGTGGAATGAGCAGAAAATGGAGTAATGTGAAGGATCATATCAGAAATACGTATCTGTAAGATAACTGTCTTTTTGTTCTGTTGGACTGACTGAATTTAGTAAGTATCTCCCTTTTGAGTATTGTCTTTATAAAGGCAATTGATGATAAACTGACAATTTTCTACACAATGTTGTGTTGATGAGGTATTTCTGTTCCACCTTACCTGCTGGCCTTTTAAACATGGCAGCAGGCAGATGTGACTATTTTCAATATCAGTTTTGCATTAATACAACCTGTTTTACATAACAGTATTTAAGTTTATACAAACAATGACAGTTGGTCACTAGCAGTAAAATAATTTTACAGACCATGGCATCCCGTCCGTTACTTTTTGTCCTGTCCGTTACCTTGTAATGACCCGTCCATTATCCTGTGTAGTACGAAAACGCCATACAATAGACATTTCATATGATATTGTTTTGTTTCTTTCATTGCATTGATCTAACAGAGAAAAAGGGCAGTTAAATAATTGTTCATGAATATCACTCCTAACATTACTGATTGTTTTTTTGGTAATGAATGGGACATGCAAGTTTTGGTATCCACTATTCAAGAATCAAATTTTCTCCCACATGTGTGAGAACTGTTGACCAGAAAGCATATTTATACATATGTTACATCTAGAAAGAAATAAAAGTAGTAACTACAAAATACCAAACATTTAATAAACACTGAAGGACACAATTTTGCTCAATTCACAGATATTATTTTTTGCCCATGGCACTACATGACACTACTGTGGGAAATTTTTTTAATCAGGAACTCGTCTCATATTGCTACTCATCTTGTTCTTCATGTTGTTGTTCTTGTTGGGGGCTGCCTGTTCAAAAAACAAGGCTGCGTCATTTCAAATCAGATCGGGATGAAATTTGGTAGGATTGCTCAAGTGAATGCAGATTGATCGGCGGAGTCAGATTTTGGATATGACATCATACTTTCAAGATGGCGGCCGTGATGTCATTTCACGCAAAAACGGATCCAGATGAAATTTGACAGGAATGTTCTTCACGTAAATACGCATGGGCTGACAGAGTCAGATTTTTAATTTGACGTCATAATTTTATAACGGCGGCCATGACGTCATTTCACGCATAAGTGCCGTCCTGACGTCCGCTGTGCGAATGTGCATCATGCTGGTGAGTTCCTGATCTGTATTACATTCGTAATTGATTCTTAAAATGGTGCTGTCTTGTTTGCCTGCTGATCTCACATGTATTGTTAAGTGCTACCATTGCTGTGACTAATCGTCTAGATGTGCTCGGTAGTGCATGCAAGATTTGCACTGTGTTCCAATAAAAAGTAGCCCCAAAAACAAATAGCTTTAATACAATAAAATCTCATTAGTTTTATCTAAAATTTTAGACATAATAACTGCACATCAAGTACATGACGGCCTCAATTTTATTAACGTTTAAAATTTGTCACTGAAAATATATAGTTTACAACACTGCAGTTCTGTGTTTTGCATTCATTCAACGGCATTTTTATTTTAAACTGGTTATTGACAATGTTCCAGGTAGCTGCTTTTTATTGGGACACAGTGTAGTTTCTATGTGTCTGAAGTTCATGTTTACCAGATACGTATCCAGACAGTGCCTTCTTTGTTCAGCATGTAGCTTTTTGTATAGGTGCTATCATGCCAGTGGTGTTTTCCAGACATTGACATAGTTTTTGATACCATTTTTTTCTTTTCACAGTTTGCGTGATTGATTTGCTTTGCAGTTACAATTATGTGGAATCTGGAATACAGTTACGAAAACTACAAAACTGATTTTGTTAGCACTTGTCAGATATTTCTGTTTAAAGCATTGTAGTAGTCAACAGTTGCCTGCCAGTGAAAGTAAACTCGGCTTCTTAATTACGTCAAATATAACAATGTGAAATAATATCTCGATGACATCTGCTATTGCACTATTAATACTGAATGTGCATAGGTGACAGTGTGCAATATGCAAAGATAACAATAACTGCAAACAACAAATCACAACTGAGTGACGTCAGATAAGCAGTTTTCAGAAAGATAACATAAAATGAGTGCTATAATGCATAACATGACAGTTTGTGGATGTTGCGTGAGCTATATAACTTCTCGGCTGACAGCTGTCTCTCAGGCACAGAAATTGGTGATTGCTGTTGAGCAGCTACATTTTCAGAATAAGGTAGTTGCAGCTTTAGTGTTGCTGATGTCAGGTGAGGTGACATTGCTCAGCAGGTAGGTCTGTGTCACAAACAAGTCACAGACAACAAGTTCAATACAATAACATTGGTTAACAGACAAAACTGCTTCCAGTTTCTACTTCAAGTTGTATAATGTATGCTGAAGCACATAAACTATGCACAGCCATGAAACAGTATTTCTACACCAGAAATAATACTTCATGTTTCATCAGCAACTAGTTTTATCATATAGGCCACAGACCATTTTCAATGATAATGGGACTGGCCAATGTTATAGGCTAAGCTTAAGCCACCACAATTTGTACATATGGAACAACAATAAGAAATAATAAGAAACCTCACAAACCCCCGTGCATTATAAGAATAAAGAAATAAACATGTGAATTTAGTAAACAGTACCAGCTTATGTAATGTAGTGTATTAGAACTTACCAGATATAGCCATGACTTCAGTATATACAACACAGTCAGGCTCAACTGTCACAGGCTCAACAATACAGACTGCTGAGATGACTCATGTCCATCGCCCGATACTTACTGGCAAACCAAAGAATCGAAGTTAACAAACAAGCACCACACAACTAAATAATTAAATTGCTAATTACTTCGAAAACAACATGCATGTAGTTAACAAAACAGAGTAACAAGCAAACAAACAACCAGAAAAATAGAAAACTGCCCCCTGCCACAACGTATGGTTGGACTTCATCTTCACTTCCAGATTGTACTGTGATAAACATTGTCTAGGTGTATCTCTATTGGTATGACGTGTCTCCATTTGTCCCAGCATATTTTTGTCCCCGTTTGATTGTTTGTGCTCCATCATAATCACACGCATGTGTCCTCCATTGTAGTGTCCCCAAATGATTGTTTTCCACTCCATGATATATAACACATATGTGTCCTTCATTGGTTGGTAAAAAACCAGTACCTTAATTATTAAGATATCTGAAAACTGTCAACATTATCTTACAGCGTACGGTTACCCAGTCACTAAAAACCGACCCCCACCCACAGGAAGCTATTACTGACTGCACTATATGTGATTCAATGATGTCCCCGTTTGAAGGAGTTTTTCAATTCGTCCCCAATTGGGTACACTTACAAGAGAGGGTGTGTGTGTGTATGCGTGTGGAAGAAAGACGTATATATGAAGCGTATTCTGCTTGTTATA
>Ga0209788_1000578_pt1 | contig 9970 bp, 4 predicted proteins | sample WorMetLIZISLAND1_2_FD_187415 | JGI IMG/M metagenome (GOLD analysis project Ga0209788, IMG submission 187415) | Marine gutless worms symbiont microbial communities from Max Planck institute for Marine Microbiology, Germany - Olavius clavatus LIZARD... ...
GTGCAAGTACAGCTGTAGGACCAAGGTTGCTAAGATGGACTAATAAAAAGTTGCATACGCTCTTACGATTGGTATCAACATCAGTGACCTTGGATGCCCTTAAACGGCTGAAACGTCACTCTTGCAGAAATAAACAAAATTTATGAGCCAATTAATTTTCACGTAAAATTTCCTCTATTATCAACAGCAAAATGTAGGCGTATAATAGTAGTTTCAGTTGTCATTAAATGAAGTTAAAACCAATAAATAGATATATTTAACACCGTTATTTTGCCGTGATCTATGCTATTATTTAACTCGAAAGCGTTGCTGTCGCAGTGAAAACCGCGCGATGCATGCTGAAAATTGCCGCCGTCGACAACTCCACTGTCGTTTGACGTTTCCTCCCCAAAGAATCCCGGCGAATATCCGCATTATATCCTATATTTCTAGAAGCTATTTTTTGCCGCCGATAGTATGGGCCTATGTTTATTAATTTTCACGCAATTTATTTATGAATGTCGAACCTAGTGAGTTTTGTCGAACAGCGACTTTGAAGGCGACTGAATCGCTGCCGTATATTGCTGCCGTAAACAAGCGGGCAGTCACGACGTGACCGCGCGATCACGTGACGACGATGACGTAGCGTTGCCGTGACAACGTCGGAAGCCGGTTGATTGATTCATTACGGCGACTCGACGTTCTGCCTCATAGGTTGTCGTGACGTCGACAGTTGCCATGGCAACGCGGCCAGGTGCGCGGCCCACACGGTTGTCAGAGCGGCATGCGGTCGGTCACTCCAAAACCTCCCCGCGCCGGCTGCGTGACGTCACACTCACCATGGCAACGGATGACGCCTTCTGGAGCGCCGAAGCATCCAAGATGTCGACTTATTGGATGCCTGCTCCTCGCATGTCAATTAAGCGGCGGTCGCACGTGCTGTCCGAGCAACGTGCCACTATACGCCCACTGGCAACTATGTAAGAGAATACGTGTCCGACCGAAGACGTCCCCAGAGCATATAGGCGTACGAGCCATTTTTTCTAGGGGGGACTGAGCCATCATTGCCCGAAAAAATTTTTCGACAGCGCCCGAAAAAAACTGTTATGCTAACTTGTAAAATTACTTTTAAGAATCCCGGATTTCGGGCACTTTATCTCGCTAGACAGAATGAACTCCGTTTTTCGTTTAATAAATACATTTTTTCCATTTTTGGCTTTGTCTTCTGCCCGAAAAATTTAGCTTTTGCCCGAAAAATGACTTTGCCCGAGTCTGGGGGAGGGGGCTGCAGCCCCGTGGCTCGTACGCCTATGCCTCAGAGTTCTGCCTCATCTACATGTTCTGTTATTTTACGTTGTTGTTTTATTTTTATTTTAAAAATACCGCTTTAATCACACTTGTAAAGATGACAATGACATGCGGACGCAGAAAACAGCAAAAAATAGCTTTTCATTGTTCAAATGCAAATTTCCTGTCTCATACATCACAATGTCAAAGTGTCAGCAGATCATTCTATTGTATGATGAGATAGGAAACTTGCCGCCAGGACAAAAACACTCTTATGAGGAGGGGCAAAATTTGCAACCTTCTCTGTGTTTTGAAAATGCTTCAGTAACCCGCAAAATCTGATTGACTGAATTGTGGATGTTAAGTGGAAAATGTTTGGGAAACCCCCAAAATTGCTGGCAATCGTGGAAAAGTTACTAGCAACTTTATCTGCAACTGTCAACTATTTTGGGCCCTGGCGAAGGCGCTGCATTTCACGTACGTAGACTGCTGTAATTAAGCCGTATATTCATTACCCAATCCTCTATACCCTCCCCGATTCAATGCAGCCCCAGGCAACTAGAACCTTGTCAGACTGAGCGGTAAGACCGTGACTTAGAGTGCGCAGAACGAAACGTTGTGGCTAACTCCAGAGCCAATCGGAGGGCCACGTCGTCAAGATGTATAGGAAACATTTAATTTATTAAACGATTAAGTAGAATTTGTGTCTTGTGTCGGGGCGCAGCATCACTGAACTTTTTCTGTCCTTCTGTCCGTAAGTTCACAGACGTTCTACGTTCATCCCATGAACTTACAATTATTGTTGTTGCATGGATAATGCTTGAGTTCTGTGGAGAGGCTAAATATTAAACATTTAGCGAAATGTACAGAGAGGAAATACAAGGCAATGACACATTACGTTTGCGCCCGCCAGCACAATGCCAGAAAGTCAGAAATGATTTTGAAAACAGGACTCTATATAGCACCATGACCGAAGAAAACACTTTCTTTCATTACGGAGCCATGTGGCAAATGTTTAGATCAGACGTAACTGATCTCATATCGGCATATCGCCACTCATCTTTTCTTCTTCTTGTTTTGGGGCGACCTCTTTAAAAACCTTAGGCTACGTCGTTTCAAATCGGATCGGGGTGAAATTTGTCAGGATTGGTCTTCGCTTAAATACGCAATGATTGACGGAGTCAGATATCTGATACGACGTCATACTTTCAAGATGGCGGCCATGACGTCATTTCGTATATAAAGTGCTGCCATCTGGAGAGTGCACACGAAGCGTCCACCGGTTGCCTGTTTACAGTTCCTGATCTATAGTACATTCGTACTTGTTAACTAAGACGTCCTGTCGACGTTTGATCGTTTAAATGCAAGCCTGCCTAGTGATAGATATTTCGGGGCGGGTAGCTTGACTCGAGTCAACAGCTAATGACGAGAATGCTACTGCTACTACTGCTGCCGCTGCTGCGTTGCTAGGTAACGAATGACGTCAGACTAGCATCTCTCACGCATCCTGATCACGCACGCCCTCTATCGAGCGCCTTACCAACTAACCGCAACGGTATCGGCTTCAAATTAAACCAATTCTTCTAGCTGTGTGATCGGTGTGATCCTAGCTACGATCATGCGGTCTTCACTGGAGGATATCCCCATGACCGTGTGTCCTTGCAGTCTTGGGACTTCACGCCACGATAAAGGACTTTGGTTTATCATCATCACCATCATCACCATCATCAGCTTTCCCAACTAACCGCTAATGGTTGTCGGGTACTGGTCGTGTCACGTGACACGTCAAATGGACCCGGATGACGATAATAGCGATGACGACGCGCCGCGCATGCGCCGTGACACGCGACCGCTTCATCAGCGGCCGCCATATCTGATGACGTCATCCGGCGGCGGCGAAGTATCGCGTGTTTTGGCGGAATAAGTCACGACGGCGTTCTTCGGCGTTGCCGCGCGGCGACGCTCTGGCAGCTCGTATCCTCTGCCATAAAACGTTGCGTGTTATCCGGACGGTGCAAGATGGCAGCGAATCAATTAATATTTTACCTGACCTATACCGTGCCTGTGTCAGATTATAGCGGCTTATACCGAACATGAATCACACAAACGTGACGTGTAGTAGTATTAGTAGTATTAGTAGTAGTAGTGGTTGTTGTTGTAGTAGTTGTGCTGGTGGTATAGATACGATCGGCTATTGGCATCATATTGTCGTCTGTCTGTACTTTTGTCTGTCCGTCCGTGTGTGATGCTGTGCATTATGGCGCTCGGGATTGTTGTAGCGGTTGAAAGTTTTACCGTCATGTTCCTATAGGAGGCACTTCCTATTCATTTCTTCAGACACTTTTGCTCTAGGACGTATCGTTTAGTCACAAAACGCAGCGAAAAATACCGATCCGCCGAAATTTACGCGTCAAGAATACGGTTACTAACTCGGTCGAAATGCAAGTAAGTAAGTAAGTAAGTAAGTGCGCCAGAACTGGAAAATAGGTTCAAAGTCATTCAAGGTCATCGCCTTGGTGCCTATCGAAAGCGCATTATGCAACTTTCTATTAGTAGTAACTTTGAACGTATCTCATACCGTTTTAGAGATATTGAGTCATAAAGGTAGAAAATGGCTTGTTTTCCTTACCCCACCCTTGTTTGATGCCCCCGCTCAGGGGGAACCCGTTGGAATTTCTGGATGAAAAGATAGAGGGGTGGGATAGTATGGTGTAAATTGCATGATCCTAACTTGTACCGTTTTGGACTGATCCACCCCTGTGTACTGTGACAGACAGACAGAGAGACAGACGGACAGACGGAATTTGGATGACATAGCGCAATTAGCGTATATGCTGTTGCGCGCTAAAAACCATGAAGAAAACTAAGCATTATTGTTTATTATTTATTTGCTATTTGCTACCTTGTGGTGAATGCAGATGAATATATTGTCCAGTTATAAGTTCGGTTTGGTTATGCAGTACGATCGGCCTTCTATGGAACGCGGCATCTGTCCTATTGCTGCAGTTTGTACAGTTGTCGAGTTATTAAGCCTCAAATGTTTTCGATCTTTACCTTGACCTTTCTCGGTCACATGACGTCATAGGTCACGTGAACATTTGTACTATGCGGTTTTCTGTCTACGTGTTCTATTGACATTAACCCGCTAACTTTACCTGTTTCCGAGATATTAAGCGCTTTACGTATATCCGGGTCGCGACCTTGACCTGGAGGTTACGTGACGTCATCGGTCACGTGGCCATACGATTCGCTGCATTCGATTTCCTATAAAATAAATAAGATCTACGCTTCTTGTTTTCGTAGCCTATGCCAGCACGCACATGGCCAGCACTGTTTCCTGTGCGTGACTCGGACGAAGCTGGCTTCCAATGTTCAACGTCTGACCAAGTCACGAACGTAAAACTCCATCGGCTGCTGAGCAGTGATGTTAATACACCCACTAGTACCGTAATCACGTAGTCGGGACCAGGTAAACCCAGGTAATCACCATAGTAATGGCCAGGTAAACCCAGGTGCGGCCTGTAGGCCTATGGTGACGTCATAATCGCTTGACGTCGCGCAGCAGTTTGAACTGACAGCAAGAATCTTGCCTGTCTGGATAATCCGAATTATTGCGTGACCGCCGACTCTGTTTATTACATTACATTACGGTTGACTAGGTGGTGCAGCGGTTCGGCGTCGGACTCGTTCATAAACTCTACACGGAAGAATCAGATTGTACGTACTAGCCGTTCGACTTCCGGCCGGGGCGCTATCAAGTCAACTAGGTCAACTCAGCCTTCCATCCCTCCGGGGTATGTAAATTGAGTACCAGCCTGCGCGTTCACTTGTGTCGGGTGGCATGTAACACTGTGTGATCCCATATGGCAAGTGACGTCCCGTTGCTCTGAGATGGGGTTCCTATGAAGAGCTATAATTGGCCTTCACCTTTGCCTTTTATTACATTACATAGAATTTTACAGGAACTTCAGTCAGTCTTTACAATAGCCAGATCTATGAGAAAGATGCAGAGAAAAGGTGTATCTTGGGGTTTGATTTAAACATTATTGTAAAGTCCTAGATGACGTCACTTCCGACGGCAGGCTGTTCCACGTTTTTGCTGCGGCTACCGGGAAGCTCGGTCGTCAATCGTACAGAACCGTGTAATTGGTAGTACAGCCAGTGCTGAAGTCAAAGATGAACGCAAAAGTTTCCTGCATCCGACAGAAACCAGTGTACGTGTACAGTATATATATATAGTTTAGATACAACCAGGGAATGGAAGATTTCGACTTCGACGCAATTCTATGTATCGTTTAACCACAAAACCCCTCGAAAAAAAGAATCGAAGAAAACGTGAACTGTTATTTTTTTTGAGACAGACAATTAGGCGTGCACTGGTCGTGTTACGTTCTGTTATTCACTGACTTCGTGAACTACTTTAACTTTGGTCTGTCGCGCTTGAGTAGATAGAGTTTGGGTGCGTTCATAAACTCTACACGGAAGAATCAGATTGTACGTACTAGCCGTTCGTAAACTTGTAACAGAAACGGTTGCCAGTATACCGTATGCGTCGTACGCAGTACGATCGGCTATTTCAGCAATAGCTGAGTTTCTTGTTACAGGTCGTGTTATTTCGCTGTGTTTTCGTATGTCTCGGCGACCGAGCATTTCCTGTGGCTGCTGCGCGTGCTTAGAATACTCTTCTGTCTCCCCTGCTGTTCTGTCGCTGACATTTTTCAGGCGTCGCGTCTTAAAACAGAACTGTTCGTTCAACGTGCTTTTTCCTAGTCTCTTCTTTCTTTCACTATAAACATGCGTTTTTGACTTTAATTATGTTCCCTTGTCCTTGCACTTGAACTGTTTGCTGTCTTGGATCACTTTTAACATGTTCATACTGGCCTACTGAATAATAATTCAGATATCAGTTTTCAACATTTTATATCCGGTTTTATTTTTCACGCGTATAGTTTCCCGTATCTTGCTGCTTTGTGCAAAATAAACTGATATAACGACAATAATTCCACGATGCATATATTACCATATAATTAACATAAAATGAGCAGACGTGGAGATTTAGGCAGACCTCATAGCGACGCAGTCTAAAAATATCACAGTATGACGGTTATCATTAGTAGTCAATGGGGACAGCCGGATGTGCGCCTGTATTACTTTATCACCACGACACGCCCCCACTTACTGCTAAATAAAGGTGAATCGTTCGTTCAGGGGACACGGTGGTTCCTTGACGGTCAGAATTGGAAAACGTTGATGGTGCGAGTAACCCTAAGTGATCCCACATGGTAAAGAGACGCCCCGTAACTCTTAGATGACTTGTTTAGGCGAGCTGTAACATTTAACTTCTCATCGTTGAACTGTTGAAGCCGAAACACCAGTAAATCCGTTATATTAAGAGCACATTAATCACTTTTCTGTTATAAGTGAGCCGTATGTTCATGTTTTACTTTTTACTTACTTGCTTACTTACTTGCTTATTTACTGCAACACGTGGGCGCTTTTCTGATGTAAGCTGAAACGCCAGTAACCCCCGTATAATTTTCTTAAGAGCACATTATGATCACTCTTACTTAATGACCTTTCTGCTAAAAGTGAGCAGTATATAAATGATTGACTTACTTACTTACTTACTTACTTACTTACCTATTGTTGCTGACAGTCTGCCCAAACGGGGACGCCTCAAGGCTTTCCTCTTCAGGCGTTCCTTCCCATGACTATTTACCACAACTTTGCTGCATTACTTTAACCGTATTTTTTACTATTTAACTACGATTTCCCAAGCTACATGCAATTATCACGATATAATCAATTAACATTCTACAAGCTTGCGTCTGTTAGGATTTCATTAAACGAACATGATTGTGTTGTTGACTTTTGTAGTGCATACGCATCATTTTCGGACAAATAACTCGTTCCTTTTACACACAACTTTATTCACCAGTAGTGGTAGCAGAGTTATAATAAATACACATAGATTATTAACACATTAAAAACACAAAAATATTACAAATAGAGCAAATTGTATCATATAATGTCAATTTCTCGTCCTGCCATGCTCACAAACTGATCAAATAGGTATAGAGATTTTTTGCTAAGATAAATTTTACTTGCATCCTTACTTAGTTGCTTCCTGGACGTCCTCGAAAGACATGGATACAGCAGATTGGCGACGGAACAACAACCAGCTGGAAACAGATGTGGCAGAGTGAAGAGGAGCGTGGACATCGTGGAGAGTCGTCGCAACGGACCACAGCCGTCTACGTGTTATAGGTAAGGCAAGGTAATGAGATATCTTTGGAAGCAGGCCATTGGCCTCTTTTTCCCGGCTGTACTATTGTTTCTAATAATGTATTTCAAATAGACTATAAATAATATAATTATTACACTGACACTTGACTTCCGGCAGCAAGTGGACTGGCTCTATAGTCATATACAAAGTCATGCATGGACCCAAACTTGTCTAATCTTGATTTGAAACTAGGCTATTAACAGTTTCGTGTTATGATGATGATTAGTTGCTTACTTACTTAATTACCAATACGTCCCCTTCATTATCTTCAGGCTGTCAGGGTCTCACCATGTCCTACAGTTCGAACTGCAGGTGAATCGCTGATGCCACGAATCCTGCGCCGAGCTTTGTGTCGAGTGTTGAGTAATTTGCATGCGACTTTGGTCGTCGGCGCTGACATGTGGTTTCCGTTCTGAGTGCGAGAGATACGTCGACGAGATCTGCATCGTCAAGTGCTTGCCGTTGCCGACAGCCACGTGGGTGGGCCGTCCAGTCCTTTTATCGGACAACACGCTCTTCCGTCCAGCCACTGAAATCGTGCGCACCATTCTAATCTGCAGCATTTCAACGATGCCATCTGGTGTGCGTGCCACCGAAACACTTCGCTTGGCGGCATTATGCGTTGCTGCAAGGGCTCTATCGTAGCTTTAGAAAAATCCATCGTAGGCTATTCGTAAAGCCCTGTCCACACTGGCGACTATAGTCCCCGAATTCGGCGACTATAGTCGTCAGTCTGGACAGGGCTTAACACGCCGTCTATCGACCTTTTTGGCCGATCGTACTGCTACAGAATATGATCGTCTATTGGCGTCATCATGTCGTCTGTCCGTCCGTCCGTCCGTCTGTCTCTCTGTAACGCTGTGCATTGTGGCTCTCGGGGTCAGTGTACAGGGCTAAAGTTTGTAGCAAAGTGTTCCTAGCAGGCAAGTTCCTATTTGTCCAGATGATCGACATCGCGATCTGTGCTAGTCACGCTTGAGTAGACTGAGTTCATAAAATATAACCCGTTGAATCGGATTACGCGACTATTGTAAACAGCAGTTTGTTCGCACTACTATCGGCTATCATAACAACAGTCGAGCTTCTGTTATATATAATAGGCAGTTAGTAAAATCTTTGTTATCCGCAGCAAAAATAATAGAGAGCAAAAAACAAACGATGGAAAAAGAGAACAAGAGGCGCAGCTGTCGCTGAGAATGAGCTGATCGTACGTACACATCACTCGCTGGTTCCCAGAAAACCGGCACCCTGCCAAAAAAGGAAGCGGTTCTGTTTGGCACTAAATTCCACCGATCAAAGATTGCCACAGCAAACGACACTGATGTTTGCAGGAAGAGTATTCAGTGTTGTGCAAAATAGTGTTATGAAAGAAGATACTTTATCGGAATATTTTGTTGTGTTATTTTCAAAATACTTTTTACAAGTATTCTGCACATCACTGACAGCAGTGCCGTTCTGTGACTTTTATTATCCCCAGCGTTTATTTACTTGTACTTTTTCAGATGCGTTCTGTCATTTCGTCTAATAAACGAATATGATGATGATGATGATGATGATGAACTTGTTTGGTCTCGCACTGTACTCGTCTCTGACGATGGATCGGCATGTCGATCATTGAAGAACAGACACACAGAACTCATGAAATAAAATAAAATAAAATGGTAGCAGAAACAACAAAATAATATTTACAAACCAAGAAAGTAATTAAAACTAATCAACATTATGTTGCTATGCTGGTACTTTGCAGTGCATCCAGTTCATTTTGTGCCACATGAGCAAACAACATGCATACACTATACATGATTTCACATAATCATAGCAACGAATTTGACTTTACGCTGATTTACGGAAATAGCAACAGAAGGACATCCAAACAGTATATAGCATACACTGATCAACAACTTCTTTGGATTTTGTATTTTGTGCGCAGTTTAAAAAAATAGTTTTTAGACTAATTCAAATACAGCTTCAGGCCGCAATTACCTGCCGGCCACAGAGCATCGCCGCATTTGGTTAGTTAGTACTAAACTACTCTTGCCGTTGGCAGAGGCACGTCTGTGCGTGATAACTTGTCCGCAGTCGATACACGAACGACAGAGGAAGGCGTAGAAGAAGACGTGGTTGGTATTTGGCGTGCAATGACGGTCGGTCGACAGACCGATGGCGTGCGTCCGTGACGTCGCATCGCCTACGTCGACGAGGACCGTCGACCGAGGTCTGGCCGCCGCCGCTGACTGATTTACCGGCGACATACACGTCTCTGCCTCTCTCCCTGGCACGTTCAGCGACGTGCTCGATGAGGCATAACATTGCCGGGTCGCCCGTCGTCCCCACAGACGCCGCTCGCCGCTCACATCGTCTCGTCCCGGCCGCTGTTCTATGACGTCGCGGGGACGAGCGTTAGGCTGGAAAATTGCC